>Ga0209931_1002001_pt1 | contig 10592 bp, 8 predicted proteins | sample SalPonR1_B_D1_MG_FD_185697 | JGI IMG/M metagenome (GOLD analysis project Ga0209931, IMG submission 185697) | Salt pond soil microbial communities from South San Francisco under conditions of wetland restoration - Salt Pond MetaG R1_B_D1_MG... ...
TTTCCATCATCAACCCGGGTGCCCCGGGCCAGGACAGCCGCGAGATGAACGCCGACGAGGCGACCAACCTTGCCGGCATGCGCTACACCGAGGCCGACGTGCGCTTCATGCAGGACATGATTCCGCACCACCACCAGGCGCTTGTGATGTCGGCGCTGGTGCCCGAGCGAACCAACCGCAATGAACTGCTGGAAGTCGCCGGACGCATCGAGAAGTCGCAGGCCGACGAGATCGAGTTCATGCAGAACTGGCTGGCCGAGCGCGGCGAGACTGTACCGGATCCCACCGCGCACGACGCCATGCACATGCATCACACCATGACCGGCATGGCCACGCCCGAACAGATGGCCGACCTGGAAGCGGCCGACGGCGCTGCATTCGACAGGCTGTTCCTCGAGCTGATGATCGAGCACCACAAGGGCGCGCTGACGATGGTCGAAGACCTCCTGGATCAACCAGGCTCGGCCTACGAGCCGGTGCTGTTCGAGTTCACCACCGACATCACCACCGACCAGACGACCGAGATCGAGCGCATGACCGTGATGCTGGCGGGCTATTCGCCGGATCCCCGGGTTGGCCTGGCCGCCGGGCTGCACGACGCCGGATCGGCGGCGATGAACCTGGAATTGCTCGCGGCGCTGCCCAAGCCGGCCGGCTTCTTCGACTCTGAAAATCCCGCCGGCCTGCCGCTGGCGCAGCTGATGGCCGAGGCCGAAGGCGACGGGTTGGCAGCGGACGGCGACGAGGCGGATGCTGGAGACGAGGCCGAAGCGGAAGAAGCGCGTGACGAAGACGACGATGACGACTATCGCAGCCCGCCGCTGAGCTTCGCCAACACCGATATGGCGTTCGACGGCAATGTGCTGGTTACCGGCAACTACCACGGTTTCAACATCTACGACATCAGCGCACCCGGCGAGCCGGACCTGATGAGTTCGGTGGTCTGCCCGGGCGGCCAGGGCGATGTCTCGATCGTCGGCGATCTGCTGATCATGTCCGTGGAGCAGTCGAACGCGCGGCTGGACTGCGGACTGCAGGGCACCATCGGCGATGTGAGCGGCGAGCGCTTCCTGGGCGTGCGGATCTTCGATATCAGCAATCTTCGCCGGCCCAGGCAAGTGGGCGCCGTGCAGACCTGCCGTGGATCGCATACTCATTCGGTGGTATCGGCCGACGACGAGACCATCATCGTGTACAACTCCGGTACCCGCGATCCGCGCGACGAGGAAGAACTGGCCGGCTGCATCGGTGACGCGCGCTACGGCGACGAGCGCACGGCGTTGTTCCGCATCGACGTCATCGAGATTCCGGTGGCCGATCCCGCGGCCGCGCGCATCGTCGACAGCCCGGCGGTGTTCGCCGATCGTGAGGCGGGCACCCTCGCCGGGCTCTGGATGGGGGGCGATCACGGTGACGATACGCAGGAAACCAACGAGACCGACCACTGCCACGACATCACCGTGTTCCCTGAAAGGAACATCGCCGCCGGCGCCTGTTCCGGCAACGGCATCCTGTTCGATATTTCCGATCCGATGAACCCGACGCGGATCGACGAAGTTGTGGATTCGTCATTTGCCTACTGGCATTCGGCCACGTTCAACAACGACGGTACCAAGGTGATCTTCACCGACGAGTGGGGCGGCGGCGGCCGCCCGCGCTGCCTGGCATCGGATCCGCTCACCTGGGGCGCCGACGCGATCTTCGACATCGTCGACGGCCAGCTCGAGTTCGGCGGCTACTTCAAGATGCCGGCGCCGCAGAGCGAGGAAGAAAACTGCGTGGCCCACAACGGCTCCATCATTCCGGTACCGGGCCGCGACATTTTCGTCCAGGCCTGGTACCAGGGCGGCGTGTCGGTGATCGATTTCACCGATTCGGCCAACGCGTTCGAGATTGCGTTCTTCGACCGCGGACCGGTATTCGAAGAGGAACTGGTAATGGGCGGCTACTGGTCGACCTACTGGTTCGACGGCCTGATCTACGGCACCGAGATCGCGCGCGGCCTGGACGTGCTGGCGCTGCTGCCCAGCGAATACCTGAGCGAGAATGAAATCGCCGCGGCGTCGGCAACGGTCGGCGGTGAATTGTTCAACCCGCAGCAGCAGTTCCCGATCACCTGGAAAAACGAACCGGTGGTCGCGCGCGCCTACGTCGATCAGCTGGTCCGAGACGGTGTGATCGATGCTGCCGGCAGGGAAGGAATGAGCGAGATGCTGGTGCGGGCCGACGCGCATCTGGCCGCGGGCACCACCGACGCTGCGCTGGCGGCACAGCTGGTTGTTCTGGCCGAAGGCCTGGTGCCGCTGGGTGCGGAAAGCAGCGCCGTCGAGCGCCGACGGCTGGCCGGCCTGGGTGGTGCGCTGACCGGGATTGCCGAGCGGCTTCGCTGAGGCCCAGTCGCTTTGTCGTTTCGTCGCCTCGAACCAAACGACGAGACGATGAAACGACGAAACGACGAAACGACCATCGTCACCGGGCCGGCGCTGATCGGTGCCGTTCCGGTCGCGGCCTGGAGACCGCTCCTACCGGGATGGTTCGGGGTCCGGGCCGAAAGGCTCGCCTGTGGGGTGGTGTTTGTAGGAGGCGTCTCCAGGCGTCGACGTTCGGGACCGGGCCGTCCTTGTTCGATTTTTTTAATACCCCGCGCGGCCGGGAGTCCGTTCCGGCCGCGCGGTTCTCCGGTTTCTGCCGGGCCGCTTATTGGTCGCGGTTCTGGCGCGTCGGGAACCGGGCGAAGATGTCGTCGACCGTATCGGCGATGGCCTGGCCGGGTTGCTCGAGTTCCTCGCCGGTCAGCCGGCCCTCGGCCACGCCTTCCCAGATCAGCTGGCGTTCATCGGCGTCGATCACGTCGATGTTGGCGGTGCCGACCGTGTACTGCACCGTTTCGTAGCCGTAGGCCGGTCCGAAACCGTACCCGTAGCGTGGCCAAGGCGAATACAGGCCGTAGCGATAACCGTAATAGCCGTAACCGAACGTGCCGTAGGGATGGGCGGTGGGATAGGTTTCGGTACGCTCGCGCATGCTCGCGTAGAAATTCACCAGCAGGTCCGGGTCGCGCTCGGTCCAGGAGTATCCGAGCTGTTCCATTTCGCGACGCACGGCGCTCTTGAAATAGTTGGTGGTCAAGGTCGAATAGCCGGCGCGATCCGTACCGAGCTCGGAAACCCAGCCGAACGTTTCGTAGTCGGTGAAGTCGACCTGCGGGTCGTAGTCGGTGCGGATATCGGGACCGGTGGCGCAGCCGACCAGCGTGAACGCAGCAATGGCCAGCAGAAGCGATTGTGTAAATCGTCGGGCGATTTGCATGATTGTCTCCTTTTTGAAAAAAAGGTGGCGCTTCAAAGACCTGCGATCCCTGATCCCGCTTTTCAAGGCAGGCTATTCGCGGCGCCCGGTTTCGTGCGCAACGCCGAGCTCGGCTGGTGTATGCGATGCCTTTCTGATTGGCCCCCTGCGAAATAAACCAGGAGACGCCTTTTACGAAAATAAACAATGCTTTTCCGGTCGTGTGGGAGCGGTCTCCCGGCCGCGAGCGAGAAGCGGTCATCGGCGCAGGATGCGCCTTCCCCAGCAAGGACTCAGGCCACCCAGGCGTGGACTATTCTGGCGACGTCGGGGCAGCGCAGCAGGCCGAGATGACCGGTCTCGGTCGCCACGAAGCGGTTCCGAATGTCGATCGGCAGCTCGAACGTCGGCTCCTGATGCTGGCCCAGCGCGCTGGGCACCGGCACCAGGCCGTCGCCGAAATGCCGGGCACGGGCGCTGTCGGGCACGTCGTCCAGCGTCGCGGCCACGGCGAAGCATTCGACGTGAGCCGGCAGCCGCGCCGGGCTGCGGGTGTCGTGGGCATGGTCGAACCGGCCGTGCGTGGCCCAGTCGGTTTCGATGATGTTGCCGTGGCGCAGGTCGGTGATGCCGGCGCTGCGGATCTTGCCCAGCCGGGTGAACGGTGCACTGTAGCGGCTGATGCCCAGCGCCCGGTCGATGCCGTGGCCGGCGCGCTCGACCGGCGAGCCGTGATGCGGCGTGCCGAGGAAGACCATTTTCTTCAGGCATGCCGGCCATGCATGACCGGCTTCCAGGCCGTAGTGGGCGGCACTTCTTGCGACCAGCCCGCCCATGCTGTGGCCCAGGATCACCAGTTGTTCGACTTCCACTGGCCAGTTGGCTACCAGCCGCTCCAGCATCTCGGCAAAATCACGGCCGTTGTCGGAGATGTGGCGGCCGGTGTTGTAGTGAAAATCGATGGTCGAATAGCCGTGCGACGCCGCGAGGCTCTCGGGCAGCCCGCCGAATTCGAAGTCGGTGGCGTCCGGTGTTTCGTCACTGTTCGCGGCGCGGCGCCATTGGCCGTCGTGCATGCACAGGCCGTGCGCGGTGACCAGCAGTCGGTTCGATGCTTTCGGCCAGGCCTCGGCCAGCGAGGCCCGGTCCAGCGCGACCGGACGGCCGACCCTGCGCAACGTGCTTCGAATGGCCAGCGGGTTGTCGCTGGCCGCCAGGTGGTCGCCCAGTACGCCGTTGAGCACCGCCAGGAACTGCTCACGAGTGGGTGAGGACACCGGCGGCGCCAGGCGCGGAATCACCTGGCCGAAAGCCAGGTCCAGCCCGCCGCCGACCAGCCCGGTCACGCCGTTGATCGAGCGATAGACCAGCCCGGTGATCCCGCCGGTGCGGCGGTCGGGCGCGACGGCCCGAAAGCCGGGGATGCGCAGCACCGCGTGGTGGACATCCTCGACCAGTTCGGTAACGCCGCGCACGCCGTCGATGCCCAGGCGGCTGAGACCGTGCAGATCCGATGGGTGAAGGCGCGTCGTCATGTCGGCCAGTATGGCACGTGCGGCGGCCCGGAATCGTCGGGCGGGGCGAACACTCAGTCGCCGGTTTTCGCCAATACGGCGTCGTCCAGTGCCGCGGCCTTGCGGAAGGCCTCGCGGTCGGTGGCGCGCTGAACGTAGTCCTCGAACGTCTTGCGCTTCTCGACGGTGCCGAACTGCAGGCCGAAGCTCAGCTGCGCGCCCAGGTAGACATCGGCGGCGCTGAACGTGTCGCCGGTGATGAACTTGTGTCGTCCCACGGCCGTTTCCAGCGTGTCCAGCACCCGGCCCATGTCGCCGTAGCCGACGAAGCCCTTCTGCTCGGCCTCGAGCTGGACACCCAGCGCCTGGTTGATGATCGCGCTCTCCAGCGGACCGGCGGCGAAGAACAGCCAGCGGTAGTAGTCGGCCCGTGCGTTGGGCGCCGGCGCGAGGCCGGCATCGGGGAAGGTGTCGGCAAGATAGGCGCAGATCGCGGCGCATTCGGTGACGATATTGGCGTCGTGAACAATTGCCGGCACCTTGGCCATCGGGTTGATGTGCCGGTATTCCTCGCCGTTCATCGACCCGTACTCGAGGTAGACGGGGTCGTAGTCGGCACCGACTTCCTCCAGCATCCAGCGGATCATTCGACCGCGGGAGCGAGGGTTGGTGTAGAACTTGATTTCGGCCATTGCGGATACCTCGTTCGTGTTCATTCTGTGATGCCGGACTGGAGTGCCGCGACAGCAGGTTACCGGTTTCTCGCAGTTTACCGAAAATACCCGGCCGGCTCGAATCCCAGTATGGCGCGGTGGCCCTCACCGGTGCGGCGCGCCTTGAAAACCACGATCGTTGCACGAAGGTAGTCATTGTGGGGACGAAGGATCGTTGTTCCCTCGCCGACGTCAATGCAACAGCAAGGAGTCTCGAATGGCCAGTCAATCGCGAAACGAATTCATCGAAAAAATGAAGAAAGGTCTCGACGATCTCGATGAACGCATCGAGGATCTCAAGCAGCGAGGCGACAAATTGGAGGGCGAGGCGCACAAGGAATACGAAAACCGCCTGCACGACCTGCGCGAAAAGCGGCGCGAGGCCAAGCGCAAGCTCGACGATGCGCAGTCCGCCGGCGAAGAGAAGTGGCAGCAGTTCAAGGACGAGGCCGAACACGCCTGGACGGCGCTGGGCAACTCGTTCAACTATTTGAAGTCGCACTTCAAGTAGGGAACATCTGAACAACTCTGCGCGGAGTGCGTTTCAGTCGCAAAAGCCGCAGATCGCGTGGCGTGATCCGGCGAAACGCGCCCGTGCAGAGTGACTCAGTTGCCCCGGCCCTTCCCGTCAGCGGGGAGGGCGCAAAAACAGCCAATCCCGCGCTTGCGCGCTTTGGGGTGACATACGTTTCTCACCCAGGTTCCGCGTTATCTCCGGCCGTCGCCCGATTCCTTCCGCAGTGCTGTCTCGATCTCTTCGGGAATGTCATGTTCGGGATATTCCCGCTTCAACCCCTCGAGTACCTCGCGGGCGCGCTGAATTTCGCCGTCTTCGAGCAACGCCTTGATGCGCGCCAGCACCGTATCGGGATCAGCGGCCGTTGCGTGTAATTTCGGCGCCACCGGTTCGGCGACGTTGGCCGCTTGTTCGGTGACGATGTCGCCCAACCGTTCTGCGCGCTGCTGTTCGGGCAACGATTGCACCGGCGGGCGCAGCGCAGCTGCCGACGGCGGTGGCGACGCGTCTGACTCGTCGGCGCCGGCCGACGACATTTCACGTATTTGACTGCGCGCACGGCGTGTCTCGGCTGAAGACTCGAGCGTCGAATCCGCGCCCACCGACGGCGCCATGAGGATTTCCAACCCGGACGTTTCGGACTCTCCGGACGGTTGCGGGGCGAACGACTCGGGCGGTGGCGACCCGGGCGGCGCCTGTTGCAGCACTACGGCAACGGCTACGATGGCAACCGAGGCGGTGACCAGACCGCCGAGCCACGGAAGCCGATTCGATGAGCGCCCGCTGCGGCTGGACTCGTCGGCCCGGACGCGGATGATCCGGTCCAGTCCGGCATCAGGCTCGACGTCTCCGGCCTCCCGGTAGAGCGCCTCCAGCGCGGCATCGTGCTTGTCGTTTCGCTGTTCGGTCATTTTCCGGCCGCCTCCGGCCCCGGCTCCAGTATTGCCTTGAGCTTGCCGACCGCATAGCGCAGCCGGCTCTTGATGGTCTCTTTGCCGACGCGCTCGCGCTCGGCGATGTCGGCCAGCGAAAGACCGGCTTCCTGCTGCAGCAGGAACGCATCGCGCTGTTCGATCGGTAACTGCATCAGCGCCGCGTGCAGGCGTTCGGCCTGTTGATCTCGATACAGCATTTCTTCCGGCACCCGGCCGGCGTCGTCGGGCGCCGTCTCCAGCGCTTCGGCATCCATGCCGGGCCGGCGCCCGAGAACGCGCCAGTGGTCGACCAGCCGATTGTGCGCGATCCGAAACGCCCAGCGCTTGAACCCGTTGCCCCGGCGGAACTTTTCGCGCGAGGCGATGATGCGCGACCACGCGTCCTGGTAGAGATCGTCGGCCGCGGTCTTGTCGCCGACGGCATGGTAAAGGTACCGGTACAGCGGCTTGCGATAGCGTTCATAAAGCACCTCGAACGCGTCCGACGCGCCGGCGCCAAAAGCCAGCATCAAGTCGTCGTCGGTGCGCGGGTCGGTCATCTGCTCAGCGTAATCGCGGGCGTCGTCAATGTCGAGTCCGGATAGACAGGCAAAAGCGGGGGCACGAAGGACACGAAGAGGAGCACGAAGAGCACAAAGAAAATCCTGAGAACACACTAATAACTTCGACGAAACATGAAGGCGCTGGATTCAATCGATTTCCCCATCCAGTCCGCTTCTTCTAGTTTCTTTTCTTCGTGTCCTTCGTGCCCCTTCTTCGTGCTCTTCGTGCCACTGCTTTTAGCAGTTTCAAGTCAACGCCCGGCCACCTGGAAACCTTCGGCCAGGCGAACGAGTTGCAGGAATTCGCCGCGGTAGCCGAACGGGTCTTCGCCCTTGGCGCGGCTGGCGAGCGCATGGATGTCGTCGATGCCGAAACCCTCGAGGTACTTGCCGCCGCGCAGGTGCTGGCCGAAGGCGGCGACCGATGCGGCAAACGCCAGGTTGTTCGACGTGGTTTCATCGGCGCGGCGCTCGATCGGCTGCTCGATGAGCCGGCTGACGTCTTCGTCCGGGGCCTTGTAGCGGAGTCGCAAAAAGCCCAGTTCGCGCGATTCGCCGGTTTCGGTCGTGGCGCGCGCCCGCGTCGATTCATCGCCGTAGCGCAGCGGGTCGAGGCGCTCGCCGCCGGCGCCCTGGAGGGCAACTTCGTACAGTGCGGTGACGCTGTGTCCGGCGCCGATATCGCCGGCATCGACCGCGTCGTTGTTGAAGTCCTCGCGGGCAAGGACCCGGTTCTCGTAGCCGATCAGGCGATATTCGGCGACCACCCGCGGGTTGAACTCGACCTGGATCTTGACGTCCTTGGCAATCGTCATCAGCGTGGCGTTCATTTCATCGACCAGCACCTTTCGCGCTTCGGAAAGCGTATCGATATAGGCATAATTGCCGTTGCCGGCGTCGGCCAGCTGTTCCATCAGGTGATCGTTGTAGTTGCCGGTGCCGAAGCCCAGCGTAGTGATCGCGATTCCGGTTTCGCGCTTGCGTTCGGCCAGGTCCTTGAGCGCTTCGAAGTCGACGGTGCCGACGTTGAAATCGCCGTCGGTGGCCAGGATGACGCGGTTGACGCCGCCTTCGATGAAGCCCTGGGCCGCCTGCGCATAGGCCAGTTCGATGCCGGCCGCGCCGTTGGTGCGGCCGCCGGCCGACAGCCGGTCGAGCGCGCTGACAATCGTCGCATGCCGGTCGCCGGGCGTGGAGTCGAGCACCACGCCGGTGGCGCCGGCATAGACCACAATCGCGATCCGGTCGTCGGCGTCGAGCTGGCGGGTGAGCATCTTCAGCGAGTTCTTGACAAGCCCCAGCTTGTCTTCGCTGTTCATCGACCCGGAGACGTCGAGCAGGAACACCAGGTTGGACGCCGGGATGGATTCGGGGTCGGGCCGATAGCCCTGGATGCCGACCTGCAGCAGCCGGGTGTTCGGGTTCCACGGCGTGACCGCCTGCTCGACGCTGACGCTGAACGGGGTGTCGGCGTTGTCGGGCACCGGGTAGTCGTAGGAGAAATAATTGATCAGCTCCTCGACCCGCACCGCATCCTCGGGCGGCAACCGGCCTTCGCGCAGCATTCGGCGGATGTTGCTGTAGCTGCCGGTGTCGACGTCGATGCTGAAGGTGGAGACCGGGTGCTCGGCGACCAGCTTGAGCGGGTTGTCGTCGAAGGGTGCGTAGTTCTCCCGGTCGATTGGGCGATCCGGCATTCGGATGCTCGCCGGCAGCGGGTTGAAGTTCTGCATCGCGCGGTCGCCGACTGCGGCCTGTTCGGCGACGATGCCGTAAGCCTTGATGGTATCGTTTTCGCGCCGAGCAGGTTCCATTTCAGCCGGTTGACGCAGTTCCGGGATGGGCTGGGTGGTCTGCGGATGCTTGTCCACTTCAACTGTCTGCGCCTGGTCCTCGGGATCTTGCGGGGCGCATGCGCCCAGCAGCAGGGTGAAGGCGAAGGCGGCGAGGAAGGCCGGTGTTCTTGTGCATTGCTTTTTCATGACGATGCTCCGGTTGTTGATTGAAGATATCCTTCATCAACGAACAACGTCGGGGGGTTTGAAAAGGGGTTAAAACCCGGTTCCCCGGTTCCCCGGTTCCCCGGTTCCCCGGTTGGCCGGAGACCGGAAATCGGAGGTCGGAGGCTTCGAACCAAATCACCAAAAAACTTGCCGCCGGCTACTGGTTGCGCGTGCGCAACGCGCCCCGGCCGCCGTCGACGCCGATGACCTGGCCGGTGATCCAGCTGCTGTCGCGACTCAGCAGGGTCGCGGCCATCGCGGCCACGTCTTCGGGCTTGCCGTAGCGTCCCGCCGGGTGCATGTCGCCAAGCCCCCTGGCCATCTGTTCCGACGACAGCAGTTTCTCTGCGATGCCGGTATCGGTGATGCTGGGCGCGATGGCATTGACCCGGATTTCCGGCGCCAGCTCGGCGGCCAGCGCCCGGGTCAGGCCCTCGACGCCGCCCTTGGCCGCGCTGATGACCGAATGGTTGCCGAAGCCCTGGCCCACGGCCACGGTGGAAAACAATACGACGCTGCCGCCGGCCTGCTTGAGGCCCTTCTGCGCGGCCTTGACCGCCAGCGCCGCGCCCAGCGTGTTGAGCCTGAAGGTGTCGACGAAGTCATCGGCGCTGGCCGACTTGAGCGACTTGAGCACGATGCTGCCGACGCAATACGCCAGCCCGGCGATGCCGTCGCCGTCGTCTGCGTTGCCGATGACCTCGGCGATTGCGTCCGAATCCATGACATCGAGCGAGGCGGTCTTCGCGCCAAGCTCCTCGCCGAGATCGGAGATGGAATCCTTGTCGCGGGCAGTCAGAAAAAGCTCGTGGCCCTGATCGGCCAGGCGGCGCGCCAGCGCTTCGCCGATACCGCCGTGGGCGCCGAGAATGATGATGGGTGCGCTCATGGATTGGAGGTCCGGTGTGAGTTCGCCCTACAGGCTAACGAGGCCGCATGAGGATTTCGTGGTGCCCTGGCGCGGCCACTTCGAGCGCGTATCATGATTGCGAGCCGAAACGAAGCGAAGTCATGATCGATCTTCAACGCAACTATGCCCAACTGCCGGCGGCGTTCCATGCGCGGATGAACCCGGTGCCG
>Ga0209931_1002005_pt1 | contig 10579 bp, 9 predicted proteins | sample SalPonR1_B_D1_MG_FD_185697 | JGI IMG/M metagenome (GOLD analysis project Ga0209931, IMG submission 185697) | Salt pond soil microbial communities from South San Francisco under conditions of wetland restoration - Salt Pond MetaG R1_B_D1_MG... ...
ATGCCGAGCAGGATGCAACGCCCGGCCGCAGCTATCTGCGGCGCGAGCACCTGACCGGGGCCTATGAGCTGCGCGAGGTGAAATTCACCTATGACGCCGAGGCCGCGCCGGTGCTGGATATCCCCGCGCTGGCCATTCAGCCGGGGCAGAAAATCGCGGTGCTGGGCACAAACGGGTCGGGCAAGTCGACCTTTCTCAAGGTGCTGGCCGGGCTCTATGCGCCGCCCTCTGGCAGGGTGATGCTGGATGGCACCGATATGGGGCAGATTGCGCCGCGCGACCTGCGGCGGCTGGTCGGCTATCTGGGGCAGGATGTGCGGCTGTTCACCGGCAGCCTGCGCGAGAACCTGAACCTGACGCTGCTGGAGCGCGACGACGCGCGGCTGATGCAGGCGCTGGATTTCGCCGGGCTGGGGCCCTTCGTGAAGGGCCATCCCAAGGGGCTCGATCTGGAGATCCTCGACGGCGGGCAGGGGTTGAGCCAGGGCCAGCGGCAGAGCATCGGCTGGGCGCGGCTGTGGTTGCAGGACCCGGCCATCTGCCTGCTGGACGAACCGACGGCGGCGCTGGATCAGACGCTGGAACGCACGCTGGTGAGCCGGTTGGAGACATGGCTATCGGGGCGGACGGCGGTGATCGCCACGCACCGTATGCCGATCCTGAGCCTGACCGACCGGACGCTGATCCTTCAGGCCGGGCGGATGGCCGTCGATGGCCCGCGCGATCAGGTGCTGGCGCATCTGGCGCAGGCCGGTGCCACATCGGGAGGGGCATGAGATGAGCGACACCACTGATCGCAGCGCGGCCCATGTGATCGCCGATCTCAATGCCCGGATGGGCGGGCCGAGCCTGATGATCTGGCTCTGTGCGCTGACGGTCTGGGCCTTTGTCTTGTGGGCGTCGCTGGCCTGGATTGACGAGATCGTGCGCGCACCGGGAGAGTTCATTTCCAATTCGCGCCCGCAGATCATCCAGAACCTTGAAGGCGGTATCCTTGCGGAATTGCAGGTGCAGGAGGGCGATGTGGTCGAGCGCGGCGATGTGCTGGCGCGGCTGCATGACACCCGGTTTCAAAGTGAGGTCGCCGATATGCGCGACCAGATCGCGGCGCTGGAAGTGAAGCAATTGCGGCTGGAGGCGGAACTGGCCGGGCAATTCGATTTCGAGGTGCCCGAGGCGCTGGCCGGGCGCGCGCCCGAGATGGTCGCCTCAGAGCGCGCGCTGCTGAAGGCGCGGCAGGAGGATTACGTAAAGCGCAGCGAGGGGGCGGCGCGGGTGATGGCGCAGGCGGCCGAGGAAAAGCGCCTTCTGGAGAACCTGCTGGAGCAGAAGATCGTCGCGCTGATCGAGGTCACGCGCGCGCGCAAGGCCCATGCCGATGCCGAAAAGCGCTATGACGAGATCGTCACGCAGGCCGAACTGGAACGGGCCGAGGCGTATTCCGAGGTGCTCAAGGAACTGGCCACGCTGCGCCAGACCCTCAAGGCCAGTCAGGATCAGCTGAATCGCACTGTGCTGCGCAGCCCGATGCGCGGTGTGGTCAACAATCTCAGCGTGACCACCATCGGCGGCGTGGTGCGCCCCGGCGAGGAGATCCTGGAAATCATCCCGCTCGACGAGGCGCTGCATGTCGAGGCGCGGGTCGAGCCGCGCGACATCGCCAATATCCGGCGCGGGCAGGAGGCGACGATCAAGCTGACGGCTTATGACTACACGATCTACGGCACGCTCAAGGGCCGGGTGGATTTCATATCTGCGGACACGTTCAAGGACGAGCGCGCCCGCGACCCCGACGGCAACCCGCATTACAAGGTGACGCTGCTGGTGGATATGGGCGCGCTGACCGCGCGGCAGGCGGGGATCGAGATCCGGCCCGGCATGCAGGCGGATGTGGAATTGCACACCGGCGAGAAGACGGTGCTGCAATACCTGCTCAAGCCGCTTTACAAAAGCCAGGAGGCGCTGCGCGAGCCGTAGGAGCATTCGCCTGACGCTATCAGTCGTTAAGCCGCCCCGGCGCGGAACAAGGCCGAAGGCCGCCGCGCCATCGGTCATGCCAGAGGCATGCTTTCAGCATGACCCGCCCCCCGGACTGGCGATTTGTCCGAGCTAGCGCTTCCATCAGGCCTTTTTCGGGCTGGCGGACATAAAGTGACCTTAAACATCGTCAGATCGCCAGCCCGCGGCCTGACGATGGCGCGTCTGGAGCTAATGATCACTGGCTGGCAATCCGGCCGCAGTGCCAACTGGCCTGCGCTCCGTCTTCAGCCCGCGAATTGGCCCTCATAGACCGGCTCCAGCGTGGGGGTCTCGAACAGCGACGAGACCGAGGTGCCGTTCCAGATGTTGAGAATCGCCTGCGCAAAGACCGGGGCGGTCGGGATGATGCGGATGTTGGGCGTGGCCTTGACCGCCTCGGTGGGCTGGATCGTGTCAGTGATGACCATGGATTTCATCACCGAATTGGTGATCCGCTCGACCGCCGGGCCGGACATGACGCCATGTGTGGTATAGGCGTGCACCTCGCGCGCGCCGTTGTCGATCAGCAATTGCGCCGCCTTGCACATGGTGCCGGCGGTGTCGCACATGTCATCGACGATGATGCAGATCTTGTCGCTCACATCGCCGATCACCGTCATCTCGGCGACTTCACCGGCCTTTTCGCGACGCTTATCGACGATCGAGAGCGGCGCCTCGATCCGCTTGGCCAACTCGCGCGCCCGCGCCACGCCGCCCACATCGGGCGAGACGATCATCACGTCCTCCATCGCGCCCTTGAACTGGGTCATGATGTCGAGCGCGAAGATCGGCGAGGCGTAGAGGTTGTCCACCGGGATATCGAAGAACCCCTGAATCTGGGCGGCGTGCAGGTCCATGGTCAGCACCCGCTCGATCCCGGCCTCGACGATCATGTTGGCCACCAGCTTGGCTGAAATCGGGGTGCGCGCCTTGGACCGGCGATCCTGCCTTGCATAGCCGAAATAGGGGATCACGGCGGTGATGCGTTTGGCCGAGGAGCGGCGCAGCGCGTCGGACATGATCAGCAGTTCCATCAGGTTGTCATTGGCCGGGTTCGAGGTGGGCTGGATTATGAACATGTCCTCGCCGCGCACGTTCTCGTAGACCTCGACAAAGATCTCCTGATCGTTGAACCGCTCGATCCGCGCCTCGCAGAGCCCCACATCAACCCCCCGATGCATCGACATGCGCCGCGCGATGGCCTTGGCGAGTGGCATGTTGGCATTGCCGGAAATCAGCTTGGGTTGCGGCGTGGAAGGCATGATGTGGTCCCCGGAATGATCCATGTGACAGATTCGTGATGTTGCACACCGCTTAGCATGCGCCTAACGTCCCGCAAAGCGATGCGAACGGAGAGCGCGGTGAAATGGCCCATATTGATTATTATTTCTCGACCTTGTCGCCCTTTGCCTACCTGGCAGGATCGGAGCTGGAGCAGGTCGCGGCCCGGCACGGGGCAAGCGTGACCTACAAGCCGCTCGACATCATGGCCCTCTTTGCGCGCACCGGGGGCACGCCGCCCGCGGAACGGCACCCCGCGCGCAATGCCTACCGCGCGCAGGACTTGCCGCGGCAGGCGGCACGGCGCGGCCTGCCGCTCAATCTCAAACCGGCGCACTGGCCGACCAACCCCGCCCCTTCGTCCTACGCGATCATCGCGGCGCAGAACGCGGGTGAGGGCGATGTCGGCGCGCTGGTGCAATCGGTGCTGCGCGCCTGCTGGGCCGAGGAGCGTGACATCGCGGAGGATGCGGTGGTGCGCGACTGCCTCGAACAGGCGGGGTTCGATCCGGCGCTCGCCGACTCCGGCCTGCTGAGCGGGGCCGAAACCTATGCCGCCAATCTCGAAGAGGCGGTCAATGCAGGTGTGTTCGGCGCGCCGTTCTACGTGGTCGATAGCGGTCAGTCGTTCTGGGGGCAGGACCGGCTGGAAGATCTCGACCTGCACCTCGCAGGCAAGCTCTGAGGTCATGCCGACGGCGAGCCGCGCGGGCCACCCGACCTACTGGACAGAGTTCGGACGCGGACGGCGCGCAGCGCTGGGGCTGCATTGCTCGCTGTCGCATTCCGGCAGCTGGAGCGGCATCATGCGCGGCCTTGGCGGCGTGCTGCACCTGACGGCCCCCGATCTGCCGGGGCACGGGCAGAGCGCGCCCTGGGACGGCGCGGACGAGATACAGAGGCTGAGCACCGCAATGGCGGCTGAGTTCCTGACCGGCCCCACCGATATCATCGGTCATTCCTTTGGCGCGACCGTGGCGCTGCGGTTGGCGGTGGAACATCCCGGGCTGGTTCGGTCGCTGGTCCTCTACGAGCCGGTGTTCTTCGCCGTGGCGCTGGCCGATCATCCGCAGATGCGGGCGCGCCACGCGGTCGAAATGTCGGGCTATGCCAAGGGAATCGCGGCGGGGGACATGGCGGCGGCCGCACAGGCCTTCCTGCGGGTCTGGGGCGACGGGCGCGCCTGGGACGATCTGCCCGGCGCGGTGCGCGCGGGGCTGGCGGCGCAGATGCCGCTGATCGAGGCGGCGGGCCCGGCGCTCTACGAGGATGCGGGCGGCATGCTGGCCAGTGGCGCGCTGGCCCGCGTCGCGGCGCCGGTGCTGCTGTTGGAGGGCAGCGCATCACCCGCGATTGTCACGGCGATCAACGAGGGGCTGGCGGCGCGCCTGCCGCAGGCCGCGCGCGCGGTGATCGCGGGGGCCGGGCATATGGGGCCGATGACCCATCCCCGGCAGACCGGCGCGGAAGTGCTGCGGTTTCTGGCCGAGACCTGAGCCGGGCGACACGCGCTTTGCAAAGCGCGTGGCAATGCGGTTGCAAACGCCTTGCGCGGCGGGCCGGGTCAGCCCGAGCAGCTGGCCCCGCCGAGGACGCAGAACTTGGCGCAATGCGGATGGTTGAGGGCGACATCGCGCTCGGCCTCTTCGAGGCTTTCGCCCAGCTCGAATTCCGGCGCATAGGGCAGCAGCGTGCAGGCCAGCACGGCCGGTTTTTCGGCCCCCCTGCGTTTCACGACCATGCGCGAAGAGGCGCACATCACGTCGCGCGGCGACTTGCCCAGGATGTCCCAGCACGCGGTGGTGATCTCGGGGACTTCGGCGCTCTCGTCCATTTCGGGAAAGAGGACGGTCGCGCCGGGATCATGCGCGTCGATCTCGAACCCGTGTTCGGCATAGAGCCGGGCATAGCCCGCGCGCGACTCCGCCTCGGTCTCGCCCCAGACGGTGCGGCCGGCCACGGTCATGCGGATGCCGTTGTCGCGCAGCCAGCACATGCCGTCGATGGTTCTGGCAAAGGTGCCCGGCCCGCGCTCCTCGTCATGGCAGGCCTCGGACCAGTGATCGACCGAGATGCGCAGGGTCAGCTTGTCGCGCCATGTCTGCGCCAGATCAAGCAGGCCCGCGCGCATCGTCTTGCGCATCATCGGGCGCATCGCATTGGTGAGGATCAGCACCTCGTAGCCCTCTTCCAGGGCCGCCCGTGCCATGCCGATCATCTGCGGATTCATGAACGGCTCGCCGCCGGTGAAACCGATCTCGGTAACCGGCCAGTCGCGCGCGCGGATCTGGTCGAGATAATCGCGCACTTCCGATTCGGTGATGTAGACGAGCGCGTCATTCGTGGGCGAGGAGAGGATATAGCAATTCCGGCATTCGATGTTGCACAGGGTCCCGGTGTTGAACCACAGCGTTTCGGGATGGCTGAGCGGCACGGTGGCGCGCGGCTGGCCATCGGCCGTGCGCGCGGCATCCTGAAACTTGCCTTGATTGGCGGGGATATTGAGACTGTCTTTCATGCGTTGCATCGCTCCTTTCCGGATATGTGTGAGCTATCTCTCGCGATCTGGCAAGGGAAGGGCGCTGACGCCATTGTGAAGCCGCAGCGACATGTTACAGTCGTGCCGATACGCGCACCGCCCAAGAGATGGGCGCGCGGCAATCTGAGGAGGCAGGCATGGCGTCTCGGGTGATCCCGGTCGATCCGTTCGATCTGGTGGTGTTCGGCGGCACGGGCGATCTGGCGCGGCGCAAGATCCTGCCTGCGCTCTTTCGCCGCTATGTCGCCGGTCAGATCGAGGGCGATGTGCGCCTGATCGGGGCGGCGCGCAGCGAGATGGATGCAAAGGCCTACCGCGAGATGGTCCGCGACGCGATCCTTGAATTCGGCGGCGAGGAAGCGGGCCGCAAGACCGATCTCTCGGCGTTTCTCAAGATGCTGGATTACGTGACCCTTGATGCCAAGGGCACGCAGGGCTGGGCCGATCTGGCGGCCAAGATGCGCGCCGATCGCATCCGCGCGTTCTATTTCTCGGTCGGCCCGTCGCTCTTCGGGGATCTGGCCAAGCGGTTGCACAAGCACGGCATGGCCGATGAAGAGAGCCGCATCGTGGTGGAAAAGCCCTTCGGCCGCGACCTTGAAACCGCCCGCGCCCTCAACCGGACGCTGGCGCGGCATTTCCATGAGGGGCAGATTTACCGGATCGACCACTATCTCGGCAAGGAAACCGTGCAGAACCTGATGGCGATCCGGTTCGGCAATGTCCTCTTCGAGCCGCTCTGGAACAGCCAATACGTCGACCACATCCAGATCACCGTGGCCGAGAGCGTGGGCGTCGGCGGGCGTGGCGATTATTATGACAGTTCGGGCGCGATGCGCGACATGGTGCAAAACCACATGATGCAGCTCTTGTGCCTCATCGCGATGGAGCCGCCCGCCAAGTTCGATCCCGACGCTGTGCGCGACGAAAAGCTCAAGGTCATTCGCGCGCTCGACCCGGTGGAGCTGGAAAACGTGGTGCGCGGCCAATACGAGGGCGATGACGCGCAGCCGGGCTATCGCGCACAGGTCGAGAACGCGGACAGCCTGACCGAGAGTTTCGTGGCCCTGAAGGCGCATATCAGCAACTGGCGCTGGGCCGGCACGCCGTTCTACCTGCGCACCGGCAAGCGCCTCAAGGAGCGCGCAAGCGAGATCGCGGTGATGTTCAAGGACGCGCCGCACTCGATCTTCGGCCCCGATGCCGGGCGGCATCACAATATCCTGACCATCCGGTTGCAGCCCAATGAGGGGATCGAACTGGGGGTCACGATCAAGGAACCGGGGCCGGGCGGTATGCGTTTGATCGACGTGCCGCTCGACATGACCTTTGCCGAGGCGCTTGGGCCCGAGGAGGCCGATTTCCCGGATGCCTATGAGCGGCTGATCATGGATGTGATCCGTGGCAACCAGACGCTTTTCATGCGCGGTGACGAGGTCGAGGCCGCCTGGGCCTGGACCGATCCGGTCATCGCTGAATGGGCTGACAAGGCCGATGCACCGCTGCCCTATGCGAGCGGCTCTTCGGGGCCGGATGATGCGCTCATGCTGATGCATCGCGACGGGCGGCGCTGGCGGGAGATACGACCATGAACATGATTGAATATCCGGATGCCGACATGCTGGCCATCGGCCTTGCCGACACATTGGCAAGCGCCCTGCGCACCGCGCTTGCCAATGAGGATCGCGTGCTTTTCGTGGTGCCCGGCGGCACGACGCCCGGCCCGATCTTTGATGCGCTGTGTGAGACAAGCCTGGACTGGGAGCGGGTGGATGTGCTGCTGAGCGACGAACGCTGGCGGCCCGAGGTGCATGTGCGCTCCAACACGCGGCTTATCCGCGAGCGGTTGCTCACCGGGCGCGCGGCGGCGGCGCGCTACCTGCCGCTCTATGCCAAGGCGGCGGAGCCCGAGGCGGTGCTGGCGGAACTGGAGGCCAACATCTCGCCCGCGCTGCCCATAGATGTCTGTCTGTTGGGGATGGGGGAGGACATGCATACCGCCTCGCTCTTTCCCGGGGCCGACAATCTGGAGGCGGCGCTGGAACGGCGCGCGCCGATCCTTGTGCCGATGCGCGTGGACGGGGAAGAGGAGCCGCGCGTGACGCTCTCGGCGCGGGTACTGAACGGGGCGGTGGCCAAACATCTGGTGATCACCGGCGACAAAAAGCGCCGCGCGGTGGAACGCGCGCAGCACACGCGGGCCGTGGAGGCCCCCGTCGCCGCCGTTCTGGACGACATGACCGTGCATTGGGCCCCGTGACAGGAGTGTGTGAAATGTGGACCGAGGTCGAGCGTGCGGCAGAGGCCCTGGCCGGGCGCAGTATTGCCGATTTGTTCGAGAATTCAGGCCGCGCCGAGGCGTTTTCCGTGCGCTTCGACGGGATGCTGCTGGATTATTCCAAGACCGCAATTGATGAGGCGGCGCGCAATGCGCTGGTGCGGCTGGCCGGGGCGGCGGGGGTCGCATCGCGCCGCGCGGCGATGTTCGACGGGCAGCCCATCAACGAGACCGAGGGGCGCGCCGTGCTGCATACCGCGCTGCGCAACCTCTCGGGCGGGGCGGTTACCGTGGACGGTGAAGACATCATGCCCGGTATCCACGCCACCCGCGCCCGGATGGCCGCGTTTGCCGAAGAGATCCGGCAGGGGCCAATCACCGATGTGATCAATATCGGCATCGGCGGCTCGCATCTGGGCCCTGAAATGGTGGTGCGCGCGCTTAGCCCCTATCAGGACGGGCCGCGCTGTCATTTCGTGTCGAACGTGGACGGGGCGGATATCGCCGACACGCTGCGCGGGCTCGACCCCGCGACCACGCTGGTGATCGTCGCCTCCAAGACCTTTACCACCATCGAGACGATGACCAATGCCGCCACCGCGCGGGCGTGGATGGAGCGCGCGGGCGTCGAGCCGGGGCCGCAATTCGCCGCCGTGTCCTCGGCGCTGGAGAAGACCGCCGACTGGGGGATCGACCCGGCCCGTGTCTTTGGCTTTGGAGATTACGTGGGCGGGCGGTATTCGGTCTGGGGGCCGATCGGCCTCGCTGTGATGATCGCAATCGGGCCGGAGCGGTTCGAGGAATTCCTGACCGGGGCCGAGGCGATGGACCGGCATTTTCTGGACGCCGAACCGCTTGAGAACATGGCCGTGATGCTGGCGCTGGTCGGGCTGTGGCATCATCAGGGTATGGGATACGGCACCCGCGCCGTGCTGCCCTATGATCAGCGTCTGGCGCGGCTGCCCGCCTATCTGCAACAGCTGGAGATGGAGAGTAACGGCAAGCGGGTGCGCATGGATGGTGCGCCGCTGGCGCGCCCGTCGGGGCCCGTGGTCTGGGGCGAGCCGGGCACCAACGGGCAGCATGCATTCTATCAGCTGATCCATCAGGGCACCGCCGTGGTGCCCTGCGAATTCCTCGTCGCGGCCGAAGGACATGAGCCGGACCTCGCACATCATCACCGGCTGCTGGTGGCCAATTGCCTTGCGCAATCCGAGGCGTTGATGCGCGGGCGCGGGATCGACGAGGCGCGCGCCCTGATGCGTGAGGGCGGGTTTGCCGGGCCCGAGCTGGAGCGGCAGGCCGCACACCGCGTGTTTCCGGGTAATCGCCCCTCGGTGACGCTGGCCTATGACCGGCTGACACCCCGGCGGCTGGGTCAGATCGTGGCGCTTTATGAACACCGGGTGTTTGTCGAGGGGGTGATCCTCGGGATCAACTCCTTCGATCAATGGGGGGTGGAACTGGGCAAGGTTCTGGCGGGTGAGATGCTGCCTCTGCTGGAGGGAGAAGACGCCTCCGGCAAGGATGGCTCGACCCGGGGATTGGTCGATTTCGTGCGGGCGCGGTCAGGCTGAGGACCGCGAGAGGGCAGCAGCCCGAAGCGATGCCCGCGCTCTGCCGCGAGCGCGGGCCTAGAGGCCGTGGAGATGATGCGCGCGCGGCTGTCTCAGTATGCAGCAGGGACGCAACTGTCGATTGAGCCGTCAATCGTCTTGACAGGGTCATCGGCACTGCACTCTTCGCCCGTTACAGGATAACGGTTCGGATCTTCGCAGGCGGACAGCATGACGACGGCGACGAGAAACAAGGCCAGTCTTGAAAACGATGACATCCGGTGGTCTCCTTTACTGGATCGCGGACGGATTTGACCGCATTACCAAGACCTACAGCAGTCACGTCGTCATGCATTGACCCAGATCAACGGCCTTCATCGCAGGATGCTGCGGCCCGCGTAAACTGCGGTTTCGCCCAGCATTTCCTCGATCCGGATCAACTGGTTATATTTCGCCAGCCGGTCCGAGCGGGCGAGCGAGCCGGTCTTGATCTGCCCGCAATTGGTGGCTACGGCCAGATCGGCGATGGTGGCATCCTCGGTCTCGCCCGAGCGGTGCGACATGACATTGGTCATGCGCGCGCGATGCGCCATCTCGACCGCTTGCAGCGTCTCGGTGAGGCTCCCGATCTGGTTGACCTTGACCAGCATCGAGTTGGCCGCGCCCTTCTCGATCCCCATGGCGAGGCGCGCGGGGTTGGTGACGAAGAGATCGTCGCCCACCAGTTGCACGCGGTCGCCGATGGCCTGCGTGAGGGCCACCCAGCCGTCCCAGTCATCCTCGGAACAGCCGTCCTCGATCGAGATGATCGGATAGTCGTTCACCAGGCTTTGCAGGTAGGCCACGTTCTCGTCGCTCGAAAGGCTCAGCCCCTCGCCGGAAAACTCGTATTTGCCGCCCTTGAAA
>Ga0209931_1002011_pt1 | contig 10553 bp, 8 predicted proteins | sample SalPonR1_B_D1_MG_FD_185697 | JGI IMG/M metagenome (GOLD analysis project Ga0209931, IMG submission 185697) | Salt pond soil microbial communities from South San Francisco under conditions of wetland restoration - Salt Pond MetaG R1_B_D1_MG... ...
CAAAGGCGCATGCGTGTTCAATGCGCACGCCCAATGCGAAAGAAACGGGTCGTCAGTTGCGCCCCGTTTCCGGCATATCAGGCACCATGAGCACCACAGACATCTCCACCGACCAAACCACAGGCACAGCGCCCGATGAACCCGCTCATCCTGCTGGCGGTGTTGCGCCTGCGCGAAGAGCGCCTGCCCCGGCAAGGCCGCATCTGGATCGCCTTCGCTTGCATGGGGCTGATGACCAACGCCCTGCCGCTTGCGCCGCCGCCTCGACCATCTGCCCCCGGTGCGGGCGTGGTAGACGATCACAATTCGCGCCATGGCGCGAAGGTAATCGGCCCGGGCGCGTGTTGGAAGGGCGATCTGCGCTCGAGTATTCCGCCAGAACCTGAAGCTTAGCTTCCGGCATGACGCGTCAGCCGGGCTGCGACCGGCTCTTGCGCAGCGCGCGCAGATCCTGCGGCGCCATGTGGAAGGCGGGCGGCACTTCGGCCCGCACGGCGCGCGGCGCGGTGCCCGTCCCATCGCCGCCACGCAGGAAAAACAGCACCGCCCCAGCGCATTGCAGACAGAAGATCCAGATCCAGCAGAACCACACCGCTGCCAAGACCAACCCCTCCCGCCAGCCGATCACCGACCAGCCACCCTCCTCCTCCAGCCTGCGCAGGGTGGCCATGGCCTCCTGTAGGGCATCGCCCATGCCAAGGAAGGACAGCAGCGCGAAAAGCCCCACGATCAGAAGCGGAAACAGCAGGTAAGAGGCGCAGACAAGCAGCGTCAGCGGCACGAAGCCGGTGCCGAATCCCGCCAGCGGGGTATGCGGGCTACCGTTGGCATCGCGCCCCGACGCCGCCCCGGCCAACGGCACCAAAATCGCCGCGCGCAGAGCCGAGACCGCCAGAAAGCTGATGACGGCCAGAATGCCCGCTGGCAAGGTGCCGGTCTGCAGGACGCCTTCGATGGCCTCGAGACCGTCCGCGCGCACCAGGGCCATCAGCTCGGCCAGCGACACCGTCGATGAGATCAACACCAGAATCAAGGCGGCCGACAGCGTAACGACAAGATAGCCGATCGCCTCGACAGCGCCATAAATCGCCCCCGGCAGGATAAGGCCCCCATAAGTGCCCGTCACATCGTGACCCCGCGCGGTGAACCCGAGCCTGATCCCGATCATGATCGGGATCATGGCCAGCGACAGTCCGAGAATAACGGCAACGATGACCGCGATGAAGGGTGAGATCACCGCCAGCCCGACGGTGATCAGAACCAGCGCCAGCATCGCAAGGCCAAGCATGATCACGAAGACCGGAATCAAAAGGATCCTCGGCAGGAGGATCGCGAAAGACAGCGCGACGATACTTTTCAACATAGGGCTACATCCCCCGGCCGGAACAACGGCCACCTTTTCCATTGCATGGGCTCCAGCGGTAAGCGCGGTTTCTGGCCAGAGCATGGCGCAGGGATGACCATTGTCGGCAAATGACGGCGCGCCGTTGCGACAGCCGCGGGGCCGGATGCCTTGATCCAAGGGGCCGCCGCGCCAAACAGCACTGATGCTCTAACTCGTGGAGGCCGGAACTCGTCGTCAAGCGGCCCGATCAGCGTGCAAATGAAAGGTTTTTATCGCACGCACAGGCCCATTCTGGCCTACCGACACGATCCGCGCCTGTTCCGCGCCTCATGCGCCCCATGCGTGCGGCAATCCCGTCCGTCTGCGAACCTTGGCGAGCGCCTTACAGTCTCGACCGCCGATACGAAAAGGGGCGCCCCGCAGGACGCCCCGTCTCGGTCGCGTATCAACGCGTGCGTCAGTCCACCTTGCTCAGCAGGCTCGAGATGCTGTCCTTGGCATCGCCGTAGAACATGCGGGTGTTCTCCTTGAAGAACAGCGGGTTCTCGATACCGGAATAGCCGGTGCCCTGACCGCGCTTGCTGACAAACACCTGCTTGGCCTTCCACACTTCCAGAACCGGCATTCCGGCGATCGGAGAGTTGGGGTCGTCCTGTGCCGCCGGGTTGACGATGTCGTTGGAACCGATGACGATCACCACGTCTGTGTCGGGGAAATCCTCGTTGATCTCCTCCATCTCCATGACGATGTCGTATGGCACCTTGGCCTCGGCCAAGAGCACGTTCATGTGCCCCGGCAGACGCCCGGCGACCGGGTGGATGGCAAAGCGCACGTTCTTGCCCTTCGCGCGCAACTTGTTGGTGATCTCGCTCACCGCGCCCTGTGCCTGCGCCACTGCCATGCCGTAGCCCGGCACGATGATGACCGAATCCGCCTCGTTGAGCGCGGTGGCCACGCCGTCGGCGTCTATGGCGACTTGCTCGCCCTCGATCTCCGCCGCCGGGCCCGACGCGCCGCCAAAGCCGCCGAGGATCACGCTGACGAACTGACGGTTCATCGCCTTGCACATGATATAACTCAGGATCGCACCCGAGGAGCCGACAAGCGCACCGACCACGATCAAGAGGTCGTTGCCAAGGCTGAACCCGATCGCCGCTGCCGCCCAGCCCGAGTAGCTGTTGAGCATCGAGACCACCACGGGCATGTCCGCGCCGCCGATCCCCATGATCAGGTGATACCCGATGAAGAGCGCCAGCAGCGTCAGCGCCACCAGCGTCCAGATGCCGGCCCCGCCCAAATACATCGCGGCAAAGAGCAGCGACAGGCCTGCCGCAGCGGCATTGAGCATATGCCCGCCGGGCAATTTCTTGGCGGCCGAGTCGACCTTGCCCGCCAGCTTGCCATAGGCAATGACCGAGCCGGTAAACGTCACGGCACCGATCCACACGCCAAGCACCAGTTCGACCCGCAGGATGCTGACCTCGACCGCGGTCTTCTTGGCCACGATGGCGGCAAAGCCGGAGAAGGTCTTGGCAAAGGCCGTGGCCTCGGCCAGCGCCGTCTCGGGGCGCGGGAAGGCAAAGCCTTCATCGGCAAAGGCCGCCGCAACGCGTGTCAGCTCGATATCGGCATTGAAGCCCACGAAGACCGCTGCGAGGCCGACCAACGAATGCATGATCGCCACAAGTTCGGGCATCTGCGTCATCTGCACCCGCGTGGCCAGCTGATAGCCGATCAGGCCCCCGCCCGCGATCAGGATCAGCGACAGGAGCCACAGCCCCTGCCCCGGTCCGATCAGCGTGGCGATGACCGCGATGGCCATGCCGGTGATGCCGTACCAGACGGCGCGCTTGGCGCTTTCCTGCCCGCTCAAACCGCCGAGGCTGAGGATGAAGAGAATCGCCGCGACCACGTAGGCCGCAATGGTAAATCCGTAATCCATTGTCGCCTCCGATCAGGATTTCTGGAACATGGCGAGCATGCGCCGTGTCACGAGGAAGCCGCCGATGATGTTGATCGAGGCCATGAACACCGCCGCAGCGGCGAGGATGGTGATCAGGATCGAGCTTGATCCGATCTGCATCAGCGCGCCGAGGATGATAATCGAAGAGATCGCGTTCGTGACCGCCATCAGCGGCGTATGAAGGCTGTGGCTGACGCCCCAGATTACCTGGAAGCCGACAAAGACCGACAGTACGAAAACGATGAAATGCTGCATGAAGCTGGCAGGGGCCACCAGACCCACGGCCAGCAGCAGCACCGCCCCGACCGTGAGCAGCGTGACCTGGTTCTTGGTCTGCGCCTTGAAGGCCGCGATTTCCTGCGCGCGCTTCTCCTCAGGCGTCAGCTCCTTGGCCTTTTCCTTGGGCTTTTGCGCAGCGATGGCCGCAACCTTGGGCGGTGGTGGCGGGAAGGTCACCTCGCCCGCATGGGTCACCGTCGCGCCCCGGATCACGTCATCCTCCATGTCGTGATTGACCTGACCGTCCTTCTCGGGCGTAAGGTCCGTCATCATGTGGCGGATGTTGGTGGCATAGAGCGTCGAGGATTGCGTCGCCATCCGGCTGGGGAAATCGGTATAGCCGATGATCGTCACGCCATTGTCGGTGACGATCTTGTCGTCCATCACCGTCATCTTGCAGTTGCCGCCCTTTTCGGCGGCCAGATCGACGATCACCGAGCCGCGCTTCATCGCCTTGACCATATCCTCGGTCCAGAGCTCGGGCGCTTCACGGTTGGGAATGAGGGCGGTTGTGATGACGATATCGACCTCGGGGGCCAGTTCGCGGAACTTGGCAAGCTGCGCCTCGCGGAATTCGGGGCTGGAGACCGACGCATAGCCGCCCGAAGCCGAGCCGTCCTGCTGCTCTTCCTCGAAATCGAGATAGACGAATTCCGCACCCATCGATTCGACCTGTTCGGCCACTTCGGGGCGCACGTCGAACGCGTAGGTGATCGCGCCGAGGCTGGTCGAGGTGCCGATGGCGGCCAGACCCGCCACGCCCGCGCCGACGATCAGAACCTTGGCGGGGGGCACCTTGCCTGCGGCAGTGATCTGACCGGTGAAGAACCGGCCAAAGTTATTGCCCGCCTCGATCACGGCGCGATAGCCCGCGATATTGGCCATGGAGCTGAGCGCGTCCATTTTCTGCGCGCGGGAAATGCGCGGCACCATGTCCATCGCGATGACAGACGTGCCCTTGTCGGCAATCGTCTTCATCTGCTCTTCGTTCTGCGCGGGCCAGAAGAAGGAGATCAGCAATTGCCCCTCGCGCAGGCGCTTGGCCTCGGTCTCGGTGGGCGGGCGCACCTTGGCCACCACATCGGCGGCCTTGTAGAGCTGTGCCGCGCTCTTGATCACCTCGACACCGGCCTCCTTGTAGGCGGCATCCGAGAAACCCGCAGCGGTTCCGGCCCCGGCCTCGATGGCGCAGTCGTAGCCGAGTTTTTGCAATTGCAGGGCCGAGTCGGGCGTCATCGCCACCCGGTTCTCGCCGTCTAGCACTTCCTTTGGCGTTCCGATCTTCAAATCTGTGTCCCCCCTTGGCAGATCACGTGTTCTTATGGCAGCGCCGAAGCCGCATGCCGGTTTCGTTTTCCCGAAGGTCGTTATTTCACACTATTTGACGAGTGGCGATATCAAGATTGTCGCGGTTTCTACACCCAACGTCTGGTTTTTTCGCAATATCGGGCGAATTCCATGCGGAATGTGCGGCGCATGCGGTTCTCTTCGGGAATGATAAAGCGTTTTTCGATCACCCAGACGAAGACGGGAATCAGCGGCAGCGACAGAACTGCGTCCCATCGCAGGATCAGCCCGGCGAGGATCAGCGCATCCCCCAGATAGATCGGATTACGTGACCGCTTGAAGATCCCGGACTGGATCAGGCGCTCGGGCGTCTCATGCGGCACGATGGTGGTCTTGTAGCGCCGGAATTCCATCGCCGCCATCACGATGAGGAGCAGACCGCCCCCCACCAGGAGCCCCCCGAGAAGGTCGGCCCATGTCTCACCGAAGCCAAGCGCCATAGGGTAATGCGTGGCCTGCGCCCACGCGACGACAAGAAACGCCAATAGCCAGACCGGCGGCATGTCGATCCATTTGAGCATTCGCACGGCATCCTTTTCTCTGCGGTTGTCACCCTCGGGCGCGTCGCTACAGTAGCGCCTGAAACAAGGGAGGCAACATGACACTTGGTGGTAAACACGCGCTGATCACCGGCGGCGGCAGCGGCATCGGTCTGGCGATTGCCCGCGCGCTTGCGGCAGAGGGGGCAGAGGTCACGATCACCGGGCGGCGCGCGGGCGTGCTCGACGCGGTTGCGGGCGGCGGCCTGCATCCGCTGGCAATGGATGTCACCGAGGAGGCGCAGGTTGTCGAAGGTGTCGCCGCCGCCGTGAGGGCGCGCGGCCCGGTGCAGATCTGCATCCCCAATGCCGGCATCGCCGAGGGCCGCGCCCTGCACAAGACCGATGCGGCGTTCTGGCGGCAGATGATGGCCACCAATCTCGACGGGGCCTTTTACACGGTGCGCGAGTGTCTCGCTGACATGCGCAAGACCGACTGGGGCCGGGTCATCGCGATTTCCTCGATTGCCGGTCTCAAGGGGCTGAAGGGCGCCTCGGCCTATAGTGCCAGCAAGCACGGGATGATCGGGTTGATCCGGGCCCTGAGCGAGGATTATCTCGGCACGCCGATGACCTTCAACGCGATCTGCCCGGGCTATGTCGATACCGAGATCGTCAGCCGCAATGTCACCGCCATTTCCGAGCGCGCGGGCGTCTCAACCGATGACGCCCGCGCCATTATGGTCAGCGCAAACCGCCACAACCGGCTGATCGCCCCCGAAGAGGTGGCACAGGCCGTTCTCTGGCTGTGCGGTCCGGGATCGCAGAGCGTCAACGGTCAGACCATCGAGATCGCGGGCGGGCAGGTCTGAGGAGAGCAACATGACCGATTTCACCGCCACGCGCGCCATGTTCCACCTGCCCGAGGGTCTGGTCTATCTCGACGGCAATTCGCTCGGCCCGCTGCCCCGCGCCGCGCGCGACCGTATGGCACAGGCGATGCAGGACGAATGGGGCGAGATGCTGATCACCGGCTGGAACCGGGCGGGATGGATGGCGCAGCCGCGGGACATCGGCGACCGCATCGCGCGGCTGATCGGGGCGGAGGCGGGCCATGTGGTGCTGGGTGATACGCTGTCGATCAAGGTCTATCAGGCGCTCGCGGCGGCACTCGAGATGCGGCCCGACCGGCGTGTGATCCTAAGTGACAGCGGCAATTTTCCCTCCGATCTCTACATGGCCGAGGGGCTGATCCGCGCATTGGACCGGGGCCATGAATTGCGCGTCGTCGCCCCCGAAGAGGTGGCGGAGGCCATCACCGACGAGGTCGCGGTAACGCTGATCACCGAGGTGGATTACCGCAGCGGTCGGCTGCACGACATGGCGGACCTGACCGCGCGCGCCCATGCCGCCGGGGCGGTCACGATCTGGGATCTGGCGCATAGCGCGGGCGCGCTGCCGGTCGATGTGGCGGGCGCGGGCGCGGATTTCGCCGTGGGCTGCACCTACAAGTATCTCAATGGCGGCCCCGGCGCGCCCGCATTCATCTATGTCGCCCCGCGCCACGCCGGGACAGCCTTTCCCGCGCTCTCTGGCTGGCTCGGCCATGACGCGCCATTCGCGTTCGAGCCCGCCTATCGCCCCGGCGCGGGCATCGAGCGGATGCGCGTCGGCACGCCGCCGGTGCTGGCCATGGCGGCTCTGGATGCGGCGCTCGATGTCTGGAACGTCGTGGATATGGACGATCTGCGCGCCCGCTCCATCGACCTCAGCGAGATGTTCATCGCCGGGGTCGAGGCCGCCTGCCCGATGCTGCGCCTGGCCAGTCCGCGCGACCCGGCACGGCGCGGCTCTCAGGTGTCGTTTCGCTTTGACGAGGGCTATGCCGCGATGCAGGCCCTGATCGCGCGCGGCGTGATCGGCGACTTCCGCGCCCCGGATATCATTCGATTCGGCTTCACCCCGCTCTACATTTCGGATGAGGACGTCGAGACCGCCATCCACACCCTGACAGACGTGATGCAGAACCGAACCTGGGACGTTCCAGAGTATCGGACACGCCACGCGGTTACCTAAGGTAAGCCGACACAACCCTGAGCGTGAAAAGCCCGGGTTTCGCCCCATTCTGTCTCAAATTTACCAAAAACCCCGCCAATTGCCGCCGCAGACGCTGTGTATCCATTTTGGAAACAAAACGGTGTGGGTGCAATGCCGACGACATTCAACTGGATATACCTGGGCTCATCCGGCCTCGTGCTAGACCCGACCGAGGGCAACACGATCGCCGAAGGTGCCAACCTCTTCGAGAACACCACGTTCGGATCGGGTGCGGCGCCTTTGTATCAACAGGTCACGCGCGCGACCACCATCGACAATGGCGGCACCGGCGGTGCGCTCGACATGAACAACTCCCTGTCGAACGATCAGTTCATCACCGACATCGGGAGCGGGTCACAGACCTATACCTTTGACGGGGTGGCCACTTACAACGCATCGATCACCTACACCGATGGTACCAGCGCGAGCATTCTGGCCATCGTGTTACAGGACACCGATGGCAACCTGTTCCTCGCACCTCCATTCTCGGCCAACGCCGATGCGGCGGCGCTCGCGGACAAGCCGATAGAATCGCTCAACCTCACCTCGCTGGTCGGGTCGAACTTCAGCGGTCTCAATCCCGACCGACAGGATATCGGTATCGACGACGGCATCGTGCAAGGCACCGGCGGAAACGACCAGATCGACGCGAGCTATACCGAACCCGTCGCCAATGGTTCGGACAGGGTGGACAATGACGATGCCCCGGGCGGCGGAAACGCGGACAGTATCGAAGCGGGTGCGGGAAATGACACGGTCCTTGCGGGGCTGGGCGATGACACGGTGTCTGGCGGCACCGGGGCCGATTCGATCCTCGGCGGTGCCGGAAATGACAGCCTGCTGGGTGGCGGCGGCAACGATACGGTGGCAGGTGGGGCGGGCAATGACACTGCCCTGGGCGGCAACGGGGCCGACACGATCTACGGCGACGGGGCCTCGGGCCGCTGGTCCTACGAGGTCTACACACAGAATTTCACCTCCGCCGACGGACAGGCCTTTACCATAGAAAACGGCACGCTGGCGGGATCCGGGGTGCAAGATACGCTTGCGATCAATGCCCTTGGGCAGGCCGCGACAGGCCAGGCCGACCCCAATGATTTCGGGGTGATCTTCACCTCCACCCTGTTTTCACCAGAGGCAGGCACATATCGTTTCACCACCACCTCGGATGACGGCTCGACCATCCGGATCTTCGATGCACAAGGCAACCCGGTTACGTTTAGCAACCAGACCGGTGGCGACCTGCCGTATCTCAACAACGACTTTCATCAGGCCCCGACAGAGCGGTTCGGCGACGTTACGCTAGAGGCCAACCAAGTCTACACTATCGAGGTGCGGGTCTGGGAAAATGCCGGTGGGCAGGTGCTCTCGGGCACGGTGACACCCCCAGGCGGCACGGCGAGCAGCCTTGACGCCAGCCCGCTCATCCTTGGGGTTGAGACGACTGCAGGCGACGATGTGCTTGATGGCGGCGCAGGCAACGACCTCGTCTTCGGCGGTGGGGGGGACGACACGATCACCATCGGTCAGGGCGATACACTATTCGGCGGCGATGGCGACGATCTTTTTGTACTCGAGGACTACGCGACACCGGGTGGAACCATCACGCTCAGCGGGGGCGAGGGCAACGAGACCAATGGCGATACGCTGTTTCTCACGCCCGATGTCGGCAACACCGACATCACCTTCACCAATGAGGACGATGCCGCGGGCGGCCTGTCCGGGTTTTTCACAACACCTGATGGCACCCTGGTCAATTTCGCGGAAATCGAGAACATCATCTGCTTTACCCCCGGGGCGCGCATCCTGACGCCGCGCGGTCTGCGCCGTGTCGAGAGCCTGAGGGCGGGCGATCTGGTCATCACCCGCGACAACGGCCCGCAACCGGTGCGCTGGACCGGGAGTCGCACGGTGCCCGGGATCGAGCGCTTTGCCCCGATCCGCGTGGCCGCGCATGTGCTCGACGGGGCGACCAGGCCGCTTCTGGTCTCGCCGCAACACAGGTTCCTGTTCACCGGCTACAAGGCGGAACTGCTGTTCGGCTGCGACGAGGTGCTGGTCTCGGCCAAACACCTGGTGGATGGGCGCGACGTCACCGAGGCACCCCAGGCCGAGGTCACCTATATCCACGTCATGCTCGATCGCCACGAAGTGATCTATGCCGAGGGCGCCGCAACCGAGAGTTTTCACGCAGGCGATGTCGGGCTGGCCGCGATTTCTGATCAGTCCCGCGAGGAAATGTTCCGCATTTTCCCTCAATTGCGCAGTCATCCCGAATCCTATGGCCCCACGGCACGCCCGTGCCTGAAACGCCACGAGGCACGGCTGTTGCAGCCCTGTGGGTGAGCGAGGACCAGAAGCGGCCGTCCGGGTTGCCGTGAAAATGCCGGATTACGACCAAAGACCCGCCAGACAGGACGATTAATCCGATGACCAGACATTTCGCCTACCTTCGGGGCCTGGCCAAGTCGAGTGTTGAGTACGATGAAAATGAGCAAGTATGCCGATCCCTTCAGAATGCACAGGGCTGAAACGCAGCCTCCCGACAGGCCGTTAGGGAGGTGCCCTGCACCGTGACAACGCCCGTCCGTATGGATACGGCGCCAAGGCGGGCGCGCCCCTGTCAGCTCAGGGCAACGCCTGCCCCATAGGTAACGCTGGTAACGATCGACTTTGAACGAGTGCGAGATTAACGATGGCAAACCATATCACGAACGGTGTTTTTGAAACCAACACGGCCACAGGTGCATCCCAGGCCCCCTCCGGCTGGAGCATTGCCTCGGGCTCGCCCGATCTGCAGACCGACGGAAATTTCGAATGGGCGAACGCAGGCTGGATGCCGGCCGACCTCGATGCCTCTGGCGGTAGCGGATACATCACCCTGTTCGGAAATGGCGGCACGGCGCGTGAATCGCTGTCCACCACGCTCAACACATCGGTGGTCGCGGGGCAGGACTATACGTTCTCCTTCGATTTCTACGTCAACGATTCGAACGGCACCACCAATCAGGCGGGCGCCACGAACCTGAGCGCCACGATCGGC
>Ga0209931_1002016_pt1 | contig 10543 bp, 10 predicted proteins | sample SalPonR1_B_D1_MG_FD_185697 | JGI IMG/M metagenome (GOLD analysis project Ga0209931, IMG submission 185697) | Salt pond soil microbial communities from South San Francisco under conditions of wetland restoration - Salt Pond MetaG R1_B_D1_MG... ...
CGCCAGGGGGTGATCGACCGCATGAGCGCCGCCGCCGAGCTGGACGTGGAGCTGCTCGTCGAGGCCGGTGCCGGCAAGGACTGGGACAGCGCGCATTAGCTCGGCCCAGAGTCTTCATGCTCCAATAACGAGTCACTCCCGCGAAAGCTGCGAGATCGAAATGCCGGCCGCGAGACTTGGTCTCGGCGCTACGAGATCGGTGCGTCCGCAATAGAAGCCTCCGTTTTGCGACTGGGGAAGGTTGGACGTCACTACTGGGCTTGGTTTCTCGTGCGGTCGGGCGGGTGATTGAACGCGACGGCTTGCTCGAGTGCGACACCGAGCAACTGGATCCAATGGAAGCGCTCGACGCTGACGACCCGATGTTCGATCTGGCCGGGCATTGCATCATCTGCCGTGTCGTCGTCGGCCCGCACCGGGGCCGCAAGGTGTTCACGTTGCAGGCTTGGCTGGACAGCGAGCGGCAGGAGGGGTCGGCCTGTGCGCCGGGCAAGGTGGGCGGGTTTTCCTGGCATGCCGGCGTCGCGATCAGGCCCCATCAGCGCGGACAGCTGTAGCGATGGTGTCGCTTCATCTATCGCCCGCTGGTCTCGGAAAAGCGTCTGGTCGTCATCCACCACGGCGCTTCGGGTGACGTTGGAAATCGAAACACGGGGCGCTTATACTTACCTTACGCGCATACGCAGCGCCATGGAGGGAATCATGCGAATGCCATTACTGCTGGCCGGCATGCTGTTCGCCACACCGCTTATCGCCGCCGAACCGGTGTCGTATACCGATTCGCAAGGCAATGTGATGACTTTCCAACTCGGTGATACCGCCTTCGCTGACCGCGTCGTGAGCTACGCCCCCGGCGACCCTGAGCCGAGCCAAGGCGCCCGCGACGGCAGCCTCGCCACCGGCGCACCAAATTACGAAAAAACCGGCGACGGTTCTTACACCACGCTCGGTTGCGGCGGCACGCTGGTACTGCAATTCACGGATAACGTGCTCATCGACCAAGCCGGCCCCGACCTGCACGTATTCGAAGTCGGCCCGGATGTCGAACCGACCTTTATCGCCGTTTCCGCCGATGGCGAAAACTGGGTGGAACTGGGCAAGATCGACGGCGGCGATGCCTCGCTGGACATCGGCGAGCACGTGCAGGACGACGCCACCTATCGTTTCGTGCGCTTTACCGATGACGGCGAAGGCTGCAGTGGACGTTGGCCCGGCGCGGATATCGACGCCGTCGGTGCATTGAACGCCGCACAGATGATCCAGCTAGCGGGCAACCTGCTTTTCGCCACGGACTCGGCCAGCCTGCGCCCGGAAGCGCGGCGCGAGCTGGAACGCATCGCCAACTCGCTGCGCGAAGCCGGAGTCCAGAGCGTCACCATCGTCGGCCATACCGACGCGCGTGGCGATGCCGAGTACAACCGCCGGCTTTCCGAACAGCGCGCCCGTAGCGTGCGTGATCACCTGCGCGAGGAACTTGGCGTAACGCAGATCGAACTCGGCGTGAAAGGCGCTGGCGAAACCCAGCCCGTGGCTGATAACGATACGGCAGAAGGCCGGCAGCAGAACCGGCGGGTGGAGTTCATCTTCTGACAGGCCGAGAGGTTCGGCAAAGCCGGATTCCGCCTGCGCTTCCTGTGGATATACGCGCCGGCGTTGGTCGCCCCGACGCGACTGGCCCACACCATCGCTGGCCGGCAATTCCATCACCTACCGCGTCACGGCGGCTCGGTCACCGGACGACGTTTTTGGTCTGATGCGGGTTGCGACCAGCGTCAAAGCCCGCATTCTAGCGGCTTCCGAGGCTTCTGGAATTTGGCCAATAGGGGGTCTATACTTCCTCTACGCCCTTCTACAGCGTCAATTTAATTGGTCGACTTTTGACGGATTCAGCAAGGCGGTAAAGCATTGCCAGCCCGAAATCGAAAATCACCCTGGCCTTTTTTGCAGTGCGCCGCCCTCACGGTATTGAACTGTAGCGCTTGAGGCGATCTATCTTTCTGATCCCCGAACGGGGAGGAGATATTTCCCATGCTGCATCTACCATGGCCTTCTCTTACTGCCCCTGGAAAATTCCACGGCATTCTTCTCCGGACCGCCAAGATTCTGTCCATCGGTGTTCTCATGAGCGGCGTTGCATCGGCACAAGGACAGTCGCCCGCGGCGCCGGAAGCGACGTTCAAACTGGCAGCGTCCGAACGCGTGATCGACGAGGGTGAAGTCGTCCAGTTCGTCATCAACGACAAGGAATACTGGTCTGCGGACGGGACGCCCATGAGGTTCGAGGCAGACCTTTCGCCGGTGGAGTGGGATTTTGGTGACGGTCGACAGGATCCGGCCAGCGCCTACGGCCTGTACGACATGAAACACTGGTTTGTCGATGATAAAGAGGGCCCATTCGTGGTGAAGGCCACCCACCAGGGCAACACGGAGCAAATCCGCATCACGGTCAACGATGTTTTGCCCGTGATCCTCGGGGTTTCCGTGACCGAGAACCCTCGCAAGGACTCGCCGGTGACGTTCCAGGCGGCGGTTTGGGATCCGGGCTTCGAGGACGACCTCGAGTTCACCTGGGATTTCGGTGAAGGCGGCACGGCGACGGGTCCCAATGCCCGGCATACCTGGAGCGCCACCGGCGTCCATGAAGTCGAATTGTCCGTGAAGGATGTGGATCGTGATGACGCGCCACAGACCTTCAAGTTTCACGTCACCGTCGGTGACGAACAGTATTTCCAGGACAATGAGTTCTCCGCATTTGGAGATATCTCCGGCACGGCGAATGAGATCGACGGCCTCGTGCTGGTGGGTTCCACCGGGAACGTCACGGAGCGCAATGTAGAAGGCCGCTGCCAGATTCGCATCGAAATGCGTTCAAGTGAAGCTGATATGGGTGTCGTGCTAACCGCTCATCTCTACCCTGGATTGGCGCCCGGAACTTACAGCATCGGTGAAACGAAGGAGTGGGGCGGGAGCCATGCTCAGGATGTTGCTTCACGAGGCACGTTTTTCGCCGAGTTCATTCCACCCCTGGAAAAGCAATATCGGATGGCAGGTGGAAAAAAGATTGGTGGTCCGTTCTGGTCCGACCGTGGCACGGTGACCGTCAGAAAATTCGAAGCGGGGGAACTGGAACTGACCTTCGATGCAGTGTTTACGGAAAACATTCCCGCCACCGTCGATCAGCCCCGGCAGGTGGCCGTTTTGGGGGCCCTGGTGACGGTCGTGCCGACGGCGGTGACGGCTGCAGACATCACCGATCCGTCTGACGCACCAGATATTCCCGGGCTGGACATACTGGCCAGGTCCGTGCTGGTCACGGATCTGGATGACTCGCGAGAAGCCCGGAATGCCATCGGCGTCAAGCATTACAGCTGTGCGAGCGAGGAACCGGAAGAATTTGAAGTGGTCGCCTCGAAACCGGTTGCCAACGAAGTGAACTTGAATTTCGAAGCAATCAAGCCTTCCGTGGAGTTCTCGAAGTCCGTGGATCCGGACAGCATCGTGCACCCCGATACCACTGAAGACAACCTGGAACTTCTGGTTCTCTCCAACGACGGCTATCGGCGCGTTGTGGGGAGCTGGATGCCCTCGAAGCAGAATCCCAGGGTTGTCGAGTTTTTTCCTCAGTCGAGGTTATTGCCCGGCGCGGTGCATTGCGTTTTCATTGGTGGGGGTGAGAAGGGAGTGCGCAGTTTCACGGGAAGCGTGTTGGTCGAGTCCTCTCTGGAGGCGCTGCGGGGCCAGATGGCGCAGGCGTGCACGACCCGTGACGGAGACTTTTTTTTGAGCCACGCATTTTCCACACGCGTTGAAATTGAAAGTGTCGGGGTATCGCTGTACCAACAGTCCTTGCTGGGGCCTCATGCGCCGCTTATTCGTGATTCAATCTATGGTGGAATCATATCTCGTGTCTATCCCTGGTGGCAGGACGCCAGTCGCAAGCTCCATCCTTCAGCCGCTGTAAGGGAATTCGACGCGAGGATTTTCACCGTGGTCAACCGACAGCGCATGGAACCCTTGATTTCCTCGGAGATGCGACTAAAGCGTCCCGACCTCTATTTTTCTGAAGAAAGGCGCAATGGACTGCATTCGATCGAGTTCATCACTTCGGATGACATCGGTTCCGGAGCCGTCGACTATTTCTCGGTCGTCCAGCCATTGAACAGCAACGGTGCCCCAGTCGATCCGGTCGATCCAGGCCAGATCAGGCAAATCGGTACGACGACCGGCTTGGTGCTGAATGTTGGCTTTTTACAGCTGGAAGGAAACTGCGTCAACGAATCGAGCCCGGAAGACTGTGGTGGGGGCTTCTTGGAAGTCATGGACATGGACCAGATTTCGCGCTTTATCCTCCCCAACTGGATTGCTTATGACCTTCCGATCAGTGACATCAGTCAGACGCACTATGTCGAGACCTTCGACATCACGCCAGCCTGCCCGGGCGGCGTCCTCAACGGAAGTTGCTTTGACGCATTTCAGGCGCAAGCAGAATCGGAAGAGGGCTTCGGTCCCTGGCGACAGCAATTGGCAAATCAGATTGCTGGAAACCCCTATCTGTTCGAAAGCCCGAACGTTTTCGAGGAAAATCTTCCGGATTTCGACGTCCTGCTGGTGGCTTTGCCATCGAGAATGATTTCCCTCAGCCTGGTGGAAGAACACCGCCAGGCGCAACACGGAACCCCGATTCTTTTTTTCCAGCAGGAAGTTGACAAAACTGCATTTCGACGCGCCATGGTCCAGGCATTGCTACAAGATCAAGCTTGTGATTTTTCGGGTGAGTCTTCCTGTGACCACGCGCCGATCCAATCCTATATTCCGTTATTTCGAGGACTCAATTTACATCACGCTGAAGTCGGTCAGCACGGTGTTCCGTTGATTCCACTTCTGAAGGGCGCTCATTCGGATGAAAACCCTTCAAGCCACTGGATCTCCACCTATAACTTTGCCAGGTTGTATGAAGCGCTGGGGCGCGACTGAGCGATTGGGTCCGGTGGTGGGTGTTCGCTCAGGTATGAGATATCGCTTGAGCGGCGTGGCCGCAGGTCGGTCAAGTCGGAAACCGGCATGCCGTTGATTTTCTGGTCTGAATTTCGCCTTAACGGGTTGTCGCGACACCTGAATCTTCTTCTTCCGTGGTCATCGGCCTGGACCATCATGAACGAGAAAACGGAATGCGAAGCAAGAGGTGGACGCCGTGGGGATTGAGCGTTTGAGAATGCTGCTGGGCGTGGTTCTGCTTTCCACGTCCGCTTCCCTTTGGGCGGAAGGCTGGCCCACGACGGACTTTGAAGTGCTGGTGGTCAACGAGAGGAACCAGCGGGTAAATTGGGGCGTGGGAGGACCCCTGGAGCAGGTGCTGGCCAGCTGGGGTATCGAGCTGGCCGAACTGGAAACCGAGTTCCCTGAAGCCACCCGCTTGAGATCGAGCGCCTGCTCGACGATTCGGCAGAATTGCTCGAAGCCTGGGGCTTTCCACCGCCAGGTCTGAGGGCGCCAGGGCGTTCCGGAGGTGTGTACCGCGCTTTCATCGTCGATGGCCTCGACGTCAGCGGTCGATTCCATCCCACCAGCTGCCTTCGCTTTGCCGATCCCATGATCCTTCTCAATGTCCGGGACATACTCAGCGGCGGTGAATTGAGGGAATCCGGGCGCTACGTCGTCACTCACGAACTGATCCATGCAGTTCAATTCAATATGCCATTCTTTGACACGCCTTGTTCCAGCGGGAGCGCCGGTGCCTGGATCACCGAAGGAACGGCGGCTGCGATGGGCTGGGATCTGGTCCGCCTGCTGCATCCCCCGGAACCCCCGGTGCGCCGGCAGGTTTGGGGTCCCCGTTCCTACTCAAGGCCGCTTCCCGTACCACGGCCCCTGCGCGAATTGTCGACAGCAGCGGCGTCAGTGACGCCGGACCCCTATGAAACCTCGTCCTTCTGGCGATATCTGGCCGAGCTCTACTACACACGCCGTAATGGCCTGTCTGATCCGGGCGTCGAAGCCACAGCGCCATTTGACTATCGTTATCTGAATACCCTGTTCCGGCTGCCACCCCCGGAGCGCGATTGCGATGAGCCCGGTGATTCCTGCCTGTCGGAGCTTCGCTGGCTGAACTAGCGCCTTGGCGAGATTTTCGGTGCGCCGCTTCATGATCTGTATACGCGGTTTGTGGGGACGGCGCTGTATGACGACCCCACCCTCCTGGGCCGCGCTTCCGGATCGTCCATTTCCAATCGCTGGCGTGCGCAGCTTTTCGACAACGCGTGCCTTGAGGTGCCGCTTCCCCCAGCGCTGGCATCGGCCAGTCAGATTCTTACGCTGGATCCCAATGCCGCCCAGTGCTTCGACATCGCTCTCGAAGGCTTCGGCAGCAATGTCACTGTGGAAGTATCGGTGGAGGCCCCGATAGACAATTTGGGAATGAACGATCTTTTCGCGGTCGTTTCCCGGCCTGATTCCGGGGAGTCGCAGCTGCCTCCCGTCGCCGAGCCGCAACGTGCTCGCCCCCCGCGCTGAACAGATCAGGAATATGCGGGTGGTGGACTGGTTTTTTGCGATGCCTGATGAAGCATCCTCCTATTTGCTGGTGACCAATGTGGCCGATGATCCGGCCCGGACCCAGGGGCTGGCTGGGCTGACGATTCGATTCACCGTCAAATTCGAGGAGGTCTCACTGGCGGTCGGCGGGACCAGTGGTGACGGGAACAATGCCGAAGACGAGGGGCCGACTCCGGCTGAAATCGAGCAGCCCATTCTCATCGAGTTCCACGACGCGGAGGGTCAATTCCAGATCCTCAGCGAGGCGCCCGCCTGCAGAATCTGGCTCCAGGTGCGCTCGGGGCAGGGTGAAGCATTGTGGGTAGCGGGTGATCTGATCGCGCCCCTGACCCCCGGGATTTAGCCAATCGGTTCCGGCGCCACCAACAATCTGAACGAACTGCGCGGCGATCTCTGGTTCAATTACGAGCCGGCCCAGGGCGTGATCCGGACAAAGCCCCGGGGCGGTAGTCTTGAAATCGTCAGCGTCAATCCGTCGATGATCGTCGAGCGCGTGGAGACCCGCGCCGTGATCGCCGATTACAGCGTCGAAGTGCGTGCGGAATTCAGCCTGCCGCCCGCGCCCATGGAGGGCATTCTCGGCCCCGATGCCCGGTCGCACCCGTGCATGGTGCCGGCCCAGGGGTCGGATTCGCGGTCGTCGAATGGCTCATCGGCCGGTGACGACGGAAGCGGCAACCGAGCAGGGATAGAGGTGATGAGGAGGGCCGGGATGAAAATCCTGATCCATCCGGAGAGGACGAAGTCGAGCAGGAAACAGAAGCTTCCGGGCGTTCGGGAGGGGACGCCGAGCGGCGGGGCTTTGAAGGCTTTGTTGCGTTTCCCGGGACCGATGACGGACACCTCCATGCCGAGTCCCAGCCGGTGACGGGGGAAGTAGGTTCCGAGAGCGTCAGCGCTGCTTCCAGCATGTTTGACGTTTCCTTCCGGATACCCATTGACCATATGCTGAAATGCTTTCAGCAGGGTGAGCAAGCGGTACTGTTTCTGCTGAACAAGGCGCGGCCGGAAGGAAGTGATTATCTGATTGACGTGGATGATGCGCAGATGCAACTGGAAGCCGGTGCGGATTGGCTGAAACTGGCTCTGGAGCTGGAGGAGATGGGGTTGCTGATCAGTGAAGCGGTGAAGCTTGTCCCGCCACTACGGCCCTCCCAGCTCCATGTGGTTGGCGCCACATTGCAGGTGTCGATAGAGGGAAACGTTGGGTCCTGTTCGGAACTCCTGGATTTCTCTATTCGGATCCAATGATCGGAACCGTGAAAACCCCGGAACCCGGCAGGAACCCGGACACGCCCTTCGAAACCATGCAGGTGCACGACGAACTGGTGCTGGAGGTCAGAAACGATGCGCTGGACACGGTACGCCAGGGGGTGATCGACCGCATGAGCGCCGCCGCCGAGCTGGACGTGGAGCTGCTCGTCGAGGCCGGTGCCGGCAAGGACTGGGACAGCGCGCATTAGGACTAGGTTCTAGTGTACCCCGTCGTACCTTATTTGCCCGTTATTCCCTCCATTTCCCGTCGTTCCTGCGAAAACAGGAATCTCGAAGGGCGGGCAACACTTCACGATTTCGCTTGAACGCCGACACTTGCTCGATGGAGCTCAACCGGCCGCGACTTGCAAAAGCGTGGACGTCGAAACCTGCCCGAACTGCGGCGGCTCGGTCAAGGTGATCGCGAGCATCGAAGACCCGCCGGTGATCGAGCGGATCCCGAATCACCTGGCCAGCAAGGACTCGCCCGGCCTGCGCCCGGACAGCCGGGCACCGCCTGCAGGGCGAGCGCGTTCTGCCGGGCTGGAAACTGACTGATGGAATATCGTGTCAGCAAATTAACGCGGTGAATGCAAGCGAAAAAAAGAGCCCGCCAAAAGGCGGGCTAAACCCACAGCTAATCGTGTGGCAAGACTTGGCCGGCCCAAGTCTTGCGCTTCGTTGCTACATGCGGTAGGTCATGCCGAAGAAGATGAAACGCCCGGTATCGAACAGCGTCGGGTAGGTGTTGCCGTTGCCTTCTGGCGGACCTGCCGACGTCACGACCGGGATCTTGGTTCCGGTCAGGTTGTTCACCCCGGCACGGAACTGGATCTCATCCGACCAGTTATACCTGACAGCAAGATCAAGGTAGTTGATCGCATCGATCTCACGATCGATGGCCGGGTTGACGGTCGCCCCGGCGTTGTTGTCGGTGCTCGAGAAGAAGCGCCAAGTCAGATCGATATCAAGGTCCCAAGGCGTGGTCCATGTATTCCGCATCCGATGCCTGTATTCCGGCGACGGGATTCGGCACGAGCCGGCGTGCTCTCCGGCGCACGCGATAGGCGGTGCCCCGTCTGCAGGAACCGTCGTCAACTCGTCAAGATAAGTCGACGCATAGTCGAACCGGACAGAGCCCATATCTTCGAGACCGACGTCCCACAGATCAAGGTCGTAGACCACCTGGAAATCGACACCGCTGGTCTTGAGCGTCGCAACATTGATGTTCGTCTGGTTGAAACCGACGCCGGCGGTACCGGCAATCAGCGAACCGGCATTGTCGCGATTAATCAAGTCGCAGTACAGCGGATCTCCGGTCTGGGTACATTCGGTCAATGTCGTCTGAGCAGGGATACCCGCCTGGATGGCGTCTTCAACGTCAATGTCGAAGTAGTCGACCGAAATCGAGAGACCCGGAATCGCTTCCGGCGTGATTATGGCGCCCAGGGTAATGGTGTCCGACTCCTCGGGCTTTAAGTTCGGATTGCCGCTGAGCAGAGACTGAGTCTGGCCTGAAATCACGTCAGGAATATTGCCAAACTGGGCCGCTGTAACGCCGCTACGCATGCACTCCTCGAGGGTTGCCGAAGGGTTGGGACCCGCGCACGGATCGAAGAATCCGTTATCGCCGCTCGTGAGGTTTGGCAGCCCTGTGCCCGCGGGAGTGAACAATTCGATTACATTCGGCGCACGGACAGCCCGCTGGAACTGGCCGCGCAGGCGAAGATCTTGAACCGGCGTCCAGTTAAGGAACACATGGTAGGTGTCGGTGCTGAACGAGTTCTTGGTGTCCGCTCCTTCGGTGGTGTAATCGGAGTAGCGATAAGCACCGCCCAAGTCGAGGCGCTCTATGAGGGGCGCGTCTGCGATCAACGGCACCTGAGCTTCGAAGAAGACTTCACTCACGCGAATTTCGCCGTCAACGGGGAGCGTGGGGCCGCCGACGCCCGTGAAGCCGCCGTCGGACTGCTGTGAAATCTGATCGGGCCTGGCAGTCAGCAAATCCTCGCGGTATTCGCCGCCGACCAGGAACCCGACGCCTTCGTTGGCCATCGGCGACTGGACGCCGTAGCGGCCCAGGTCGGTCTGGACGTTGCCGCCGAAGACCCTCTGCTCGGTCTCGCCGGTGGTAATGCCGATGCCCTGGACGTAGTCAAGCGCTTCCTGTGTCACCAGGGACTCGCCGTTCGGGCCGCGCTGGAAGATGTTGTACGGAACACAACCGGCGTTGCCGGAGCGGCAGACCGGATTTCCGTTTTCATCTGCGACGACAAGGAACGCGTCCTGGACGTTTTCGATGATGAAGTCGTTTTCCGAGATGTCGGTATCCTGGGTACGGGCGAACTGGCCGAAGATCTCGAAATCGAAGTCATTGAAGACCGTGCCGCGCAGGCCGCCGATCGTCCGCCACGAGCTGTTGTCGAGGCTCGAGTTACGCGGACCGCCTTCGACGTTACGGTGCGAGGCGAACAGGCCGTCGATCTCTTCGTCGCCTTGGCAGTTGAATACGTCGAACAGCGAAACGCCGTTGGCGCCGCCCGGCGCCTGAATCAGCGGGTTGTCGCAATTGATCGTCCAGCTGCCGAACGAGGCCGACGGCGCGATTTGCGCATCCGAGCTGGTGTTCGTGAAGCTCAGGTCGGCGAAGGCCTCGATGTCGTCGCTCAGGTCATAGTGAGCCCTGGTATAGATCTGGAAGCGTTCCCGCGGCCGCTGGAAGAAGTTGAACGGGCCG
>Ga0209931_1002024_pt1 | contig 10522 bp, 8 predicted proteins | sample SalPonR1_B_D1_MG_FD_185697 | JGI IMG/M metagenome (GOLD analysis project Ga0209931, IMG submission 185697) | Salt pond soil microbial communities from South San Francisco under conditions of wetland restoration - Salt Pond MetaG R1_B_D1_MG... ...
ATAGCCGATCAGCGCCATCAGGATCGAGGCCGGCACCAGCGACTGGCGATGGTGGGCAGCCACCACCGGCGCCGAAGCCGCGCCGCCGATGTTGGCGGCCGAAGCGATTGCCAGCGTGTGGACATCGACTTTGAAGAGCTTCGCGCCCGCGAGGATGAATGCGCCATGGATGAAGATCCAGACGTAGGCGGCCAGCACGAACCAGCCCATCTGCCCCAGGTCGGCGTTGGCCACGTTGGCCCGCGCGCCGACCGAGGCGACGAACACATAGATGATGGCCATGGCGATCGGCTGGGCGCCCGGCAGGTCGCGCGCGCGAGTTACCGACAGCAGCAATGAAATGGAAGTTACCAGCAGAATCACCCAGGTACTTTCGGTGATCACCGGCTGGCCGCCGGCAGAGATTTCGGGCAGGCGTGCGGCGAGCCAGACGCTGACCGCGGTGGTGGTCAGGGCGATCAACGCCAAATACAGGATCTGCGTCATGCTCGGGGCATGGTCGGCCTCCGTGACTGCCAGCGCCGCTTCTTCCATCCGTTCGATCCGGTCGTGCGAAACGCCGGCCCAGCGGTTGAATCGCTCGGCAAATGCACGCGAGCCCAGCAGCAGCGGCAGCCAGATGATATAGACCAGGTTGTCGGCCACCGCCGCCATGGTCATGTGCTCCGGACGTCCCTCCAGCGCGGCCCAGGCGGCATTCATGTTGCCGGTACCGCCGATCCAGGATCCGGAAAGCGTGCCGAACGCCGGCCATATCGACGGGTCCAGCACGCCGGCCCAGACGCCGATCGAATAGGCAGCGACGCCGCCGACGACCACGCCCACCGAGCCGATCAGCATCACGAACACGCCCTTGCCCATGATGCGCACGGCGCCGGCCACGTCGACCTTGATCAGCATCAGTGCGATGAACAGGGGCAGGCCGTATTCGCGCAGGCCCGCATAGGCGCCGCTGGAGAACGGCAACACACCGGTGTTGCTGAGGATGATCGGCGTGGCGTAGATCCACAACAGCGGCGGCAGGAAATTGAAGATGGTCCACTCGCTGGTCTGCTCCAGCCAGAACCAGAACGCCGCGACGCCGACCAGCAGCGTCATCACGCCCAGCGGTGTCGTGATTTCGACCAGCGGCGAACCGGTGGTTGCGCGGACCACGATCAGAACGACGAAAAGAACGGCAACCGCGACCACTGCGAACACGCTGAGCAAATTACGGTTCATGACCCGAGCCTCCGAAAAAGGTTGATTGCGCTCATGTTGAGGGAGCACCGGTTGATTGCGCAAGCTGATGAATCATCAGCGCAATGCCAATAAGGATGAACAGGCCGGCACTCAGGCGGTGGAGCAGGGCATGGGGCAGCCTGGACGCGAACCTGTGACCCAGCCAAAGCGCCGGCACGTTGGCTGCGACAAGCCCGAGCGCGCTGCCGGCGAAGACCCAGACCATCGAGGGCAGGCCAGCTGCCAGCGCCACGGTGGCCAGTTGGGTCTTGTCGCCCATTTCCATGACGAAGAACAACCACAGGGTGGTCAGGAAAGCGCCGTGGCTGGTCGCCGGTGGTGGCTCGGCATCGTCTTGTTCGTGACCGAACAGCATCCAGGCGCCGATCGCCAGGAAGCCGGCCGCGACCAGCCATTCCAGGAACCCCGGTGGCACCAACCGGTCGAGAACGGCGCCGCCGGCCACCGCAACGCCCGCGTTCGCGGCCGCACCGACTACCAGCCCGGCCAGTACCGCCCACGGCTTCCTGAAGCGGGCCGCCAGAAAAATCACGACCAGCTGCGTCTTGTCGCCGAGCTCGGCCAGTGCAACGGCCGGGAAGGTCAGAAGAAAGCTTTCCAAGGTTATTCAAGAACGGTCCATAGATGCCGAAGATTACCGCAGATCAAAACGCGAAGCAGGCGCCTGTCCTGGAGAAAAATTCTATATTAGTAACGTATAACCATGAATATATTACGTTTTATAGGTCGAACTTTAAGTTTGTACAGTAGCGATAGAGCAGCGCCTGAAACCATAGCCTTTGTCTATTCAAGGGTCATGGCCCCGATACGGCGCCGGCGCGGATGCGGAAAGCGCTGCTTGAAGTAGCTGCTTGGGTCTGTGGAGAATCTTCGAATGCTTGGTCGTTTCTACTGAATCACGGCGCGCTGAAACCAGTCGATTCGGCGACGGGCTGGCGTCCCAGGACGGGGTAAATCTCAAAATCGGGCTTGACGGGCGCTGGAAGACCTGAATCCGCGAAATGGTCATGGGCCGGCTTCAAGCTGCGCCAGAACTCTATCCAGCGCGACGAGGCGTGCGCCGCCAGGTTTTCTTCGGTCATCCGAAACGGGTAGATCTCAACGCCGATGGCGGGCTGATCGTTCCTGAGCGCAGCCTCGGCCAGCAGGTAGATCTGTTCCATGTAGTAGTCGGTCATGGCGAAGCATCCATTCGAGGCGCAGCCGCCGTGAATCATGATGTTGCTGCCGGTTCTGCCCAGGGAGCGATCAAACTCGTTCGGGTAGCCCAGGTTGAACGCCAAGTGGAAGTCCGAGTGCGGATGCAGCCGGTCGGGCACGATCGTGTAGAAACCCTCGGGCGCCTGGAAGTCGCCTTCGAAACGCTTGGGTCCGAGCATGCCGGACACGTCGCAGATTGGATAAGTGCGGTAAAGCTCGAATCCGTCTCGGCCCTGGAGATAAAGATCCAATTCGCGGCTTTGCTTGAATATGCGGATATGCACCGGGTCTCCGATCCGCAGGCCCTGGCCATCCAGCCGATCGAAAAGCCAGTCGCCCTGGTTGATCCAGGCCAGCTTGGAGGTCTCGCTGGAAGGAAAGCGCGGACGCTCGGGCGTCGGGTTCGGCGTCACCGCAGTTGCATTCTCTCCAGATTCCGGGGGCGGGGTAAAGATCCATTCACTGTCGCTGTCGGCGCCGAAAGCAAGGGAATTCAGGGCAAAGGCAACAGCGATTGGAAAGGCGGCTCGACGCATCTGCAAGAGTCTGCCAAACTCTGGTCATTTGTGCAATCGGCAAACGGTACCGATCTCGTGCGCTGGAAAAAAAGAATGGAGAAAAGGAAGACACCCAAATGAAACAGAATGTCAGAGTTGCGGTAATCCAGGCCGGATCGAGGCTATTCGACCTTCAGGCGACGCTAGACAGGCTCGAACAGCTCGCACTTGATGCGGCGCGAAAAGGCGCCGAGCTGGCAGTCTTTCCGGAGGCCTTCATTGGCGGATATCCGAAAGGCCTTGATTTCGGCGCTCGGGTCGGCCAGCGCTCGGACGCCGGGCGCGATACTTTTGCGCGCTATTTTCGCGAGTCAATTAGCGTGCCCGGTCCGGAAACCGACCGAATTGGCGAAGTCGCCCGCGGCTGCGATATGCATGTCGTGACCGGTGTGGTCGAGCGCGACGGGGCAACGCTGTACTGCAGCATGTTGTATTTCGGTGCGAATGGAGCACTGCTGGGCAAGCATCGCAAGTTGATGCCTACGGCAATGGAAAGGCTTGTATGGGGGTTCGGCGACGGATCTACGCTGAATGCCGTCGACACCGAGCTGGGCCGACTCGGAGGGTTGATCTGCTGGGAAAACTACATGCCCCAGGCCAGGCTTGCAATGTTCGCTCAAAACGTGGAGCTTTACTGCGCCCCGACCGTCGACGATCGCGAGAGCTGGCAGCCCAGCATGCGACACATCGCGATGGAGGGACGCTGTTTCGTGCTGTCTGCATGCCAGTACCTGACACGCGACGATTGCCCGTCCGACTATTTCAGGGACAATCCGGCCGACGAGGATGCCTTTCCCGACGGAACGCTGATCAGGGGCGGCAGTGTCATCGTCGATCCAATGGGGAATGTTTTGGCGGGCCCGGTTTACGATCGGGAGGAAATCCTGGTCGCAGAGCTCGAGGCAGAGGCCGTCATCCGTGGGAAATTCGACTTCGATGTCGCCGGGCACTACGCGCGGCCGGAGATATTCAAGCTTAAAATCAACGCTAAAGCGCTGAAACCTCGAAAATAGGTTGATTCCCGTGAAATACGGTTTTCAGGACGCTTCTGCCGGCTGGCGCATGTGCTGCAGCATACATTATTTACCATAATATACATTATGCGAACTTAACTATATCGCTGCAATGGCGCCCTTCGACCACACGCGACATTCCGGTACCGCAAAAAGGATTCTTAATCTGACAGATCGCGCGTCAGATTGAACCGGAATCTGGAACCCTGGATGCCACCTACCGACCGCTTTGAACGATAATCATCGGAAGTGCGCGATCGCACTCATCTCATTCAACCGCGCAGGAAAGTCTCAGATGCCGGATCCGGTTTCACTGCCCGAAGATGTATTGATGCAAATGCTGATGGACCGACTGTTGGCCGACCAGCCGGATGCATCGTCTCCATTCGAGGTTATCGACGGCGTCAATTTGTTCGTTGCGCCCCGCGCCTCCGCGTCCACGGCCGGCCGGCTGCTTTGCGCGGCACGTACCTACGGTTCGAAGCTGTTTTTCCATTCAACCGGCCTCGGCCGGGATTGCCGCGATCCGGAGCTGTCTCTCTGGCGCTTGCTGAGCGATCTGCGGCGCCAGCTCGATTTTCACGACCCGGTGCCGGTCGATCTTGCCGGGATGCGTGAAGCATTACCCAACTGGCTGGCCCGCGCGGCCGCCGGGGGCGGTATTGCCATTGTGATCCAGGATGCCCAGGACCTCAGCCGGGACGGACTGACCGCGGACTTCGAATGGCTTCCCGGCTGGTTGCCTCCAGGTATCGCGGTCTTGATTTCGGCGCCTCCTGGACCGGCCGCCGAGCAGTTTCGCGATCGTGCGTCTGCCGTATTCAGCTGTTCTGCCGGAGACGCCGATCGAGATTGGGAACTTTCCGAGGACCTTCTGCAATCGGCGACAGCGCGCCAATGGCTTGAACTGCTGTGGATTTCGCGCGCGGGTCTGAAGATCGACGACCTCGAGGCCTTGACTGAGGCGCAGCCCGTCGATCTCGACCCGCAAGCACCCGGTTTGCTGTATGGCGAGCGGCGACTTGCGTTGGCCACATCGCGGTCGCGCGATGCGGTCGCGCGGCGCTGGCTCGGCGATCACGGCCGGCGCCAGAAACTGCATATGCGGCTGGCCGAGCATTTCGGAAAGCAGAACCGGGCCGAATCACTGGAGCTGGCTTGCTGGCACTGGGCCGCGGCCGGGCGCCTTGATCGTGTCGAAGAAACCCTGACCGATACCAAGCTTCTGGAGGGCATGGCCCAGCCGGCCCATGCCTTTGAAGCGGTTCGGCACTGGCGCGCGCTTGGGGGAAGTCAGCGAATGAAAGATACGCTTGCCCTGGCCTGCGGCATTCCGGATCGGCCCGGCGCGGCCATCCTGGGGGCGGCGCATGTGCTCGCGGTCGGTACGCAAGAGGACGCACCCGTCAAATGGCTGGAGATGGCTGCCGAGCGCGCTGAAGCCGAAGGCGACGCGCCTACCCTCCTTCGGGCACTGCAGAAACGTGCAACGCACGGCAACACGCCGGCTGCCGCCGCACGCGAGTTGCTGGAGCGCGCCGTGGCGCTGTCCGAGCGGCAAAGCCCGGTTGACCGCGAGGCCCAGGCTTCGCTGCACCATCATCTGGCCTGCGCGCTCGAAACCGATGGCCTGGATACGGACGCACGCCGTGAATATGAGCTCGGCATTGAGTGCATGGAAGCGGTCGCGGGCCAGGAGTCGCCCCGCTTGATCCCGTGGCTCAACAACCTGGGCGCCGCCCACAAGGCCGCCGGCGACCTGCGCGCCGCCGACGAGGTATCGCGCAGATCCCTGCGGCTTGCGCGCCAGAATCTCGGGCCGCAGCATCCGACTACTGCCGTATGCTGCGACCAGCTTGCCGGCATCGCCTACATGAATGGCCAGTACGACAGCGCCGAGCCGCTGTATCGGGAAGCGCTTGAAATTACCGAGTCGGCATTCGGCCCACAGCATTCGGCAACCGCGGCGTGCCTTGGCAACTACGGAACGGTACTGGATGCGGGTCGAAAATTCCGAGAAGCCGAGCAGTCTTATCGCCGTTCGCTGTCAATCCTGATGGCTTGCCATGGCGAAACTCACGAAGATACGGCGAGCTGCATGCACAACCTGGCCGTCGTGCTCGAATCCCTGGGCAATACGGCCGAGGCCGAGCGGCTTTATCGCAAGGCGCTCGAGACCTGGAACGAAGTCGCCGGCGAAAAAAGCCCGGCGTTTGCCACCACCCTGCTCAACCTTGCCGGTGTTCTGCGCGAACGCGGTGCCTGGGGTGAAGCGGAAGCCTTGTATCGTTCCGATATCGAACTATGGCGCGAATTGCTGGGTGCCGACCACCCGCATACGCTGGGTGCATTGACCGAGCTGGCGCGACTTTATGTTGACGGCGGCAAGCCTGAAATGGCCGAGCCCCTGCTCTTGCACCTTGCGGATCGAACGCGCGCCCACTCCGGGAAGTCGGGCACCGCATATCTGGAGGTGGCCGCGCTTCTGGCCGGCGTGCAACATCGCTTCGGACAGAGCGACGACGCCCGCGCCCTCCTCCGGGACGCACTGGCGGCCAGCGAAGGCACGCTGAACATGCTCTCGGCGCCGGTGCAGAAGCTGCGCAAGCTATTGACCCAGATTGACGAGAACGCGCCGGAGACCCCACACTGATGCCGTCTACCTTGAAAGAGACCCCGGAATTGCCGTCGGTCTATGAACCGATCTATCTCGAATCAGTCGGGAATCTGGCCGAAGCGGCAATCGAGAAGGCACGGGGCGGCGCCCCGGAGGGTACGCTCGTGTGGACCACGAATCAGGCGGCCGGGATCGGTCGCCTCGGCCAGGCGTGGGAATCTCCGGCCGACGGACTGTATGCCGCGTTGGTCATCAGGCCCGATTTCGACTGGCGCGAAACCGGCCAGATCGCGCTTGTGGGTCTGGTTTCTCTGGGTGCGGCGGTTGCCAGTCTGGTGGGACCGATGACCCAACTTTGGTACCGCTGGCCCAACGATCTGCTGGTCGGCGGCACCAAGATCGCCGGCCTGTGGCTGCATGAAGATCGGGATACCGGCTGGCTTGTTTTGAATTTCGCGTGCAACGTGGAGACGCGCCCGAAGGGCATTTTCGACGCAGGCTGCCTGCTCGAGGAAGGCGGAAACCCCGATATAACGCCGGCTGTGCTGCTTGAACAGTTCGCCCGGCAGTTCCTGGCGTGGCTGAACATCTGGGCCGATGAAGGCATGCAACCGATCGTGCGGGAATTCACGAACCGAACCGATCCGCCCGGAACGCCGACCGCGCTGGTCATCGAAAAGAATAAAAAAATCGCCGGAACGCTGGCGGGTGTCGATTCGCGCGGGCGGCTGCAGCTCGAAGCCAATGCAAAGCGCCGGACCATCTCGATCCGGCGCTTTCTGGGTCTGAAGCAATTAGAGAACGGTGAAACCTGAGGCGTAATACGCCGCGTCAGGCGGCGGACCCGGAACCGGCTGGCACGTCCCGGTTTCGGCTGGCGCCGTCTTCCTCGGAAACGAATTCCTGGCCGTCTTTCTGGACCTCGTCGTACCACAAGTCATGATGTTGCTCGGCCCACTCCGAACTGACATGCCCCTTCGTGATAGCGTCCAGGGCGCCTCGTGCGCCGAGCGTGCCCATATACATGTGGACAAAGCTGCCACCGATATACAGCAGGGCCAGGCCGGCGTGCACGAGCAGCGCGAGCTGCATGGTCGAGCGCGCTTCGAAGATGTTGGGGAGGATCAATACGATGCCCGAGATCGCCACGATCACACCCCCGACTGCGTTGAACCAGAACCAGAGTTTCTCCCCGGCATTGAGTTTTCCGGTAGGCACGTGCTTGCCGGCGAATCCACCCTTGAGGAACCAGTCGATATCGACCTTGGAAGGCATGTTGTCGCGCATCATCGACAACACCAGCAGCACCAGTGTCACGGCAAAGACCGGGCCGGTGAAATTGTGGATGTACTTGGCCGCAAAAGCCCATGCCGAAAAACCTTCCGCCCCCATCAGGGGAATCAGCACGGCCCGACCGAACAACAGGCTCAGCCCGGTGATCAGGAGCAACAGGAACGCGATGGCCATGATCCAGTGAATGACGCGCACGTAGGTCGACCAGCGCGGCACGCGCTTTCCGGACAGCGGTTTCTTCACTTTGTCGCCGCCACCGCTCAGCACGAACATCCCGGCAACGCCGAGCAGCATGATCGCGAGCACCCATGGGCCGAATGTCGAGACCGGGCCGTTTCGAATCTGGCGGAAATTCTGGCCGCTGTTGTCGATCAGCACGTTCGCTTCGGGACCCTTGACAGCGCTGTAGCCCTGGGTGCCCTGACGGGCCTCCCGCCAGGTCTCGGAGCGCGGATTGGTTTCGGTCCAATCCGCCGACGTCTCGATCTGGGGTTGTGCCACGGCAACGTAAACGTAACCGGTCAGCGGCACGATCATTGCCGCAACCAGAACAAGGGCGGAACCGATCAGAATGCGTCTTGACTTGCTGCGCGATGCAGTGCGTGTGCTCATCTTCCCGATCTCCAGTTCATCGATCTCTTTGACCCGTGGCCAAGCGATCTCGAAGTTTTTCAGCCGTTCCCGGCGCCCGATCGAGTTCACCTTCGACCAGTTCACGCTGCTCTGCATTAACCCACGGCTCGTTTATATGCTCGGTGGAACAGCCACCGACAAGAAAAGCCGAAAGCAGCACTCCGGTTGCAGTCAATACGTATTGCTTCCGATAATTCATGGTCACCGGTCCCGCTGTCCGTCGAATCGCTGATTGAGTTCATCGTGCAATTCGCTGTTATTGCCCATCTTGCCTACAAGCGCGTCCGATTCACCCTTGTAAACCCCCGGCTGGTGGCGGGTAACGTCGGGTGACTCGTAGCACGCGCTAAGCAGAAGCGTGACGGCGGCGATCAGAACAATCTTTGGGGTTCGGCTTCGCATGCCATTCACCCCTCACCGTAGGCTTGCGACCAGCCCCAGGTCTGCGGGCGCCCGCTACGGCGCATTACGCGTTCGCGGTAGATATCGGCGACCAGGTCGCCGTCACCGGCGAGCAATGCCTTGGTCGCGCACATCTCGGCACAGGCCGGCAGCTTGCCTTCGGCAACGCGATTAGCGCCGTACTTGTTGAATTCTTCCTCGCTGCCATCCTCGCCCGGTCCACCCGCGCAAAAAGTGCACTTGTCCATCTTTCCGCGCATTCCGAATGCTTCGGTTTTCGGAAACTGGGGTGCGCCGAACGGACAGGCATAGAAGCAGTAGCCGCAACCGATGCACAAGTCCTTGTCGTGCAGGACGATGCCGTCGTCGGTCGTATAGAAGCAGTCGACCGGACAAACCGCAGCGCACGGCGCATCGGTACAGTGCATGCAGGCCACCGAAATCGACTTCTCGCCGGGAAGGCCGTCGTTGAGCGTGACCACCCGACGGCGATTGACGCCCCAAGGCACCTCGTTGGCGTTCTTGCAGGCGGTAACGCAACCGTTACATTCGATGCAGCGATCCGCATCACAGAGAAATTTCATACGTGCCATTGTGGTCCCTCCGGCCTCAGGCGGCCTTGATCTGGCAAAGAGTTGATTTGGTTTCCTGCATCTGGGTCACCGGATCGTAACCGTAGGTCGTGGCCGTGTTGCAGGCCTCGCCGCGGACATAAGGCGCCGAGCCTTCCGGATAGCGGTCGATCAGATCCTTGCCCTGGAACCAGCCGCCGAAGTGGTACGGGGTCCAGACCACGCCGCGTCCGACTCGATCGGTAATCATTGCCCGGATCTTGATGTGGCCGCCTTCGGGACCCTCGAGCCAGACCCACTGATTGTCTTTGATGCCGCGGTCATTGGCATCGCCAGGATTCATCTCGACGAACATCTCCTGCTGCAGTTCGGCGAGCCATTTCATCGAGCGGGTCTCCTCGCCCCCGCCCTCGTATTCGACCAATCGGCCGCTGGTGAAGACCAGCGGATAGTCGCCGGAGTAGTCGGTTTTCTGGATCGACGCGTAACGATTCGGCACGCGCCATACGGACTTGCGATCCTCGAAAGTCGGATACTTGGACACGAGTTCGTAGCGTGCGGTGTAAAGCGGTTCGCGATGCAGTGGCACCTGGTCCGGGAACGTCCAGACGATCGCGCGCGCCTTGGCGTTGCCGAAGGGCGAACATTCGTGCGCGATGGCGACGCGCTGGATACCGCCGCTGAGATCGGTCTTCCAGTTGACCGCGTCGAGCACCTCGGATTCGCGATCCCGGAATTGCGCGACGTAGCTTTGGCTGGCCGATCCGGCCGGTTTTTCCGGCAGTTGTCCGGCCACCCAGGCGATCATGTCGAGTTCGAGGTCTGTCAGCTCGGTATGCCAGCCCAGCCGACGCAGCATCGCGTAGGAGAATTCGGGATAGCCATCCTCGAGATCGGAATTCTTGCCGTACGAACCTTCCGCGAGAATGTTGTTCCCCTCGTGCTCGGTGCCGAACCGCGCCCGGAAGGTCAGGCCGCCCTGCGAGACCGGTT
>Ga0209931_1002030_pt1 | contig 10501 bp, 6 predicted proteins | sample SalPonR1_B_D1_MG_FD_185697 | JGI IMG/M metagenome (GOLD analysis project Ga0209931, IMG submission 185697) | Salt pond soil microbial communities from South San Francisco under conditions of wetland restoration - Salt Pond MetaG R1_B_D1_MG... ...
CATCAGGCCGGTGGAAATGAAGGTGATGCCCAGGCCCTGCAGGCCGGCCGGCACGTCGCTGTACTTGAGCTTCTCCCGGATACCGGCCAGGGCGACGATCGCCAGCGCCCAGCCCACGCCGCTGCCCAGGCCGTAGGTCACGCTTTGCGCGAAGTTGTAGTTGCGCTCCACCATGAACAGGCTGCCGCCCAGGATGGCGCAGTTGACGGTAATCAGCGGCAGGAAGATGCCGAGCGCGGAATAAAGCGCCGGGAAATAGCGGTCCAGCGTCATCTCCAGGATCTGCACCATTGCGGCGATCACGCCGATGTAGGTGATCAGCCCGAGAAAAGAGAGGTCCACCTCGGGCAGCCCGGCCCAGTCCAGTGCGCCCGGGCGCAGGATGAACTGGTAGATGATGCTGTTGGCGGGCACGGTGATCGCCTGCACGACCACCACCGCCAGGCCCAGCCCGATGGCCGTGTCCACTTTCTTGGACACGGCCAGGAAGGTGCACATGCCGAGGAAGAAGGCGAGCGCAAGGTTCTCGATGAAGACGGCGCGCAGGAAAAGCCCGATGAGTCCTTCCATCACAGCGCCTCGGTGCGGTGCACGACGTGGATCTGGTACTCCGGCTTCTCTTCCTGGGCCGGCTTCCATGCGCGGATGGCCCAGATCATCAGCCCGATGATGAAAAAGGCCGAGGGTGCCAGCAGCATCAGGCCGTTTGGCAGGTACCAGCCGCCCTCACTGACCAGCGGCAGGATTTCCACGCCGAACAGCTTGCCGGAGCCGAACAGCTCGCGGAAAAATGCCACCACCAGCAGGACCAGCGCGTAACCGAGGCCGTGGCCGACGCCGTCCAGCACGCTGGGCACCACCGGGTTGCTGGAGGCGTAGGCCTCGGCGCGCCCGAGCACCACGCAGTTGGTGATGATCAGCCCCACGAATACCGACAGCTGGCGGCTGATGTCGTAGGCGAAAGCCTTCAGAAACTGGTCCACCAGGATCACCAGCGAGGCGATGATGGTCATCTGGATGATGATGCGGATGTTGCCGGGCATGTGATTGCGGATCGTGCTGACCGCGGCGCTCGAGGCGCCGATCACGAAGGTCAGCGCGATGCCCATGATCAGGGCCGGGACCATCTGGGTGGTCACGGCCAGGGCCGAGCAAACGCCGAGAATCTGCAGCGTGATCGGATTCCGGTCTATGACCGGCTCAAGGAGAATGTCTTTCTTGGTGTTCACGCGCCCTCCTCCCGCAGCCTGGCGAGGAAAGGCTTGAACCCCTGCTCGCCCAGCCAGTACTCGATCATGTGGCTGACGCCGTCTGCTGTCAGCGTCGCGCCCGAAATGCCGTCCACGGCCCAGTCCGCCTGCTCGGTGCCCACGCTGCCGCGCACAACGCGCAGCTTGACCTCGCCCTCTGGACCGTAAATTTTCTTGCCGACCCATTTCTCGAGCCAGCGCGGGTTCTCGATCTCGCCGCCCAGGCCGGGCGTCTCGGCGTGCTGGTAAAAGGTCAGCCCGAGCACCTCGCGGCCGTCGCCGGAAAGCGCGAGAAAACCGTACATCGTCGACCACAGCCCGTAGCCGTGCACCGGCAGTATGACTTTCTCGACCGACTCGCCCGACTTCACCAGGTAGACCGGCGCGTAGTGCGCCCGCCGCCCGATGCCGGCGATATCATTCCAGGGCTCGACCACCGCGCTCAGCGACGGGTCGCGCGCGGCGACCTGCTGATCGTAGTCCGAGGGGTCGAAGCGGTCGCTGAACTCACCGCTGTCCAGCTCGACGAGCCGGGGCTCGACGCTCTGGAACAGTTCCTCGATGTCCCGTTCGGCCTCCATCAGCCCGGCAACCTCGAGGATGCGCGCCTTGCGCGCCAGCTCCACGTTGCGCTGTTGCATCGGCTTGAGCAGCACCGCCGCCGAGGACACCAGGATCGAGCACACCAGCGACAGGGCGATGGTGACCACCAGCATCTTGGCGATGCTGTCGTTGGGCAGGGCCAGCACCCGGCCCAGCAGGCCGGCCGGCCGTTTTTCGGGTTGCTCAGACATACCTGCGCATCCTGCGTCGCACGTTGGCCTGCACGACGAAATAGTCGATCAGCGGGGCGAACACGTTGGCCAGCAGGATGGCCAGCATGATGCCCTCCGGGAAGGCCGGGTTGATCACCCGGATCAGGGCGGTGAGCACCCCGATCAGGGCGCCGTAGATCAGCTTGCCGGTCGAGGTCATCGAGGCGCTCACCGGGTCGGTCGCCATGAAGACCAGGCCGAAGGCAAACCCCCCGCTGACCAGGTGCCAGGTCCACGGCAGGTGCAGGTAGGGATTGCTGTCCGGACCCGCCAGGCCGTTGAACAGCCAGACCGTGCCCAGCATGCCGAGCAGCACCCCCAGCATGATCCGCCAGGAAGCGACCCGCGTGTACAGCAGGAAGGCCGCGCCGATCAGGCAGGCGAAGGCCGATTCCGCGCCGATGGTGCCCGGCAGGAAGCCCATGAACACGTCGCTCAGCGTATAGCCGGCGTTCTCGATCGCTTCCAGCCCGCCCTGCGGCGCGAGCGCGAGCGGCGTCGCCCCGCTGAAGCCGTCCACCGCAACCCACACGTCGTTGCCCGAGTTCTGCACCGGGTAGGCGAAATACAGGAAAGCCCGGCCGGTCAGGGCCGGGTTGAGGAAATTCTTGCCGGTGCCGCCGAACACTTCCTTGCCGATGACCACCGCGAAGCTGATGCCCAGCGCGACCTGCCAGAGCGGAATGGTCGGCGGCAGGATCAGCGTATAGAGCATGGAAGTCACGAGGAAACCCTCGTTGACCTCGTGGTTGCGGGTGACCGCGAACACCACCTCCCAGAAACCGCCCGCGGCGAGCGTCACGATGTAGACCGGCAGGAAATACAGGAAGCCGTGCCAGAAGCAGGCCGCGATGCTGTCCGGGTCGTAGCCCACGCCCATGGCGGCGAGCACCGCCCCGCGCCAGCCCTCCGCCGACGCGATGCCCATCTCCGCCATCGCCAGGTTGGCCTGCAGGCCGATGTTGTACATCCCGAACAGCGCACAGGGCAGCACGGCGATCACGACATAGGTCATGACGCGCTTCAGGTCGATGGCGTCGCGCACGTGCGGCGCGCTGCGGGTCACGTCGCGCGGCGTGTACAGGAAGGTGTCCAGCATCTCGAAGAGCGCGCCGTACTTCTCGAAACGGCCGCCGCGGCTGAACATGGGCTCGACGCGGTCGAGCATTTTTCTCAGGCCCTTCATCAGCCTTCCTTCTCGATCTGCTCGAGGCTCTCGCGCAGGGCCGGGCCATAGTCATATTTGCCCGGGCACGCGAAGGTGCACAGCGCGAGATCCTCCTCGTCGAGCTCCAGGGCGCCCAGGCGCTGCGCCTCGTCCGTGTCGCCCACCACCAGGGCGCGCAGCAGCTGGGTGGGCAGGATGTCCAGCGGCATCACTCGCTCGTAGGAACCGATGGGCACCATCGCGCGCGGACTGCCGTTCTGGCTGGTCGTCAGGTTGAAGCGCCGTACCGCCGAGCTGAGGCTGGACAGGAAGGCGCGGGTCACAGAGATTTTCTCGCCGCCGGGCCGCAGCCAGCCGATGAACTCGCGCTGCCCGCCCTCCTCCAGCACGCTCACCTGCTGGTGATAACGCCCCAGGTAAGAGGCCCAGCCCGCCGCGCGATAGCCCGACCAGACCGAACCCGACAACACGCGGCAATCCACCGACGGCACCAGCTCGTCGATGACCAGCGGCTCGATGTTCGCGCCCAGTCGGGTGCGCAACAGGCGCGGGCGGTTGATGGCCGGCCCGCCCAGGGCGATCACCCGCTCGGGGTCGAGCCGCCCGGTGATGAACAGCCGGCCGATCGCGATGACGTCCTGGTAACCGATGTGCCACACCACGCGCTCGGCGCTGCAGGGATAAAGAAAATGGATGTGCGTGCCGACCAGCCCGGCCGGATGCGGGCCGGAGAATTCCGCGGTCTGCAGTCTCGGTAAGCCCGCCGGCACGTCGATTTCCGCGCCCTCGGCCTTGCAGACGAACAGCGTTCCCGTGGTGAGAGTCGAGAGCGCCGCCAGGCCGTTGGCAAAATCCGCCGGCGCGCCGGCGATTACCGCCGCGGGATCCGCCGCCAGCGGATTGGTATCGATGGCAGTGACGAAAATGGCATGCGGGCTGGCCTCGGGGTCGGGAATCTTGCTCCAGGGCCGCGTGCGCAGCGCGCACCACAATCCGGAACGGGTGAGATTCTCCACCACCGCCTCGCGCTCCAGCTCCCCCAGGGCGCCTGCGGGCCAGGACTGGAACTGCTCTTCCTCGTCGCCCTCCAGCCGGATGACCACGGACTGCAGCACGCGGCGGGCGCCGCGCCGCACGGTGGTGACGACACCGGCGCCGGGCGCCGTGACGACGACCGACGGGCGACGCTTGTCCGAAAACAGAGGCTGCCCCAGCCTGACGCGCTCCCCTTCCTGGACATGCATGGTCGGTTTCATGCCCAGGTAATCGCGTCCCAGCACGCCGACCGACCCCATGGGGCGCGCCGGTTCGATGACCTGCGAAGGGGCGCCCTGCAGAGGGAGGTCCATGCCGCGACGGATCCGTATGCGCATTGAATGACTGCCTGGAGCTGTGGCCGGCGCTGAATCCTTGCCGCGCTGGCCGACGAATTCTGATTTTGGTGAAGTATACGCCAACGGTTTGGTCGGCCGTCACCCCCCAAAAGCGACACCGTTTCGATCCGGCCAGGCCGCGGTTCGTCAGCGGCCGTTTGCCCGTTACAATAGCAGCGCGTCACCGGGAAGCCCGGCTGCGCTCCACGTTTTTACGGAGTCCCTATGCGTCATCCTCTTCACCGGCTCGCCGTCGCCCTGCTGCTGCTGCTGGGCCTCGCCTCCTGCAGCGGCGACGGCCCGGAATTCATCTGGTTCCGCGCGATCCATGCCGTGCCGGACGCCCCCGACCTGCGCTTGCGCTTCGACGAATACGTCTACCGGGAGCGCGTCACCTTCGGCTCGGCCTCGCAGGAAGGCGCCGAATCCCTGTTGCAGAGCTCCGCCCCGCCCGCCGCCATGACGCTGGAATACTTCGCGCCCAACAACCAGCTCGGCGACACGGTGCTGACGCTGGACGTGCCGGTCCAGCAGGACGCGATCTCGACGGTGGTGCTCGCGGGCAGCTTCGACTCGGTCGAGCCGGTGGTGGTCGTCACGCCGCGCAGGCCGCGACCGCTGGGCAGCCTTTATTTCCAGTTCGTGCATGCCGTTCCGGACGAGGGCCCGCTGGACGTCTACGTCACGGCGCCGGACACCGAACTGACCGCAACCGCGCCGCTGGCGACGATCCAGTCGCTGGGTCATTCTGAATCACTGGAAGTCCCTTTCGGGGCCACTCGTATCCGGCTCACCGCGGCCGGCAGCCTGGACGTGATCATGGACTCGGGCGAACTCGACTTTGCCGCGCAGGAAGGCTCGCCGGTCGGCCCCGGCGCCGAATGGCTGTTCGCCGTCTCGCCCAGCATCGTGCCCGGCCCCGCGCCGGTCTTCCTCGTCGGCAGCAACGGTCGCGGCGCCGCGACCTTTTTCGCCGACGGCACGCCGGCGACGCTGCGCGCCTTCAACGCCGCGCGCAGCCGTCCGGCCGTGGATATCGCCGCCCTCACCGAACCCTCCGAAGTGCTGGCCACGGACATCGGGTTTCGGCAGCGCTCCGCGCTGGTGCCGGCGCCGATCGGCGAATACACGCTGCAATTCCGCCCCGCGGGCCAGCCCGACGAGGCCATCGCGAACGTGGCCGCGGCCATGTCCCCGGCCGGAGAGTACGCCGCCATACTGCGGGAGCAGGGCGATATCAGCATCGCCGGCTTTTTCCAGAGCAACACCCGCGCCGTGGTGACCGCAGGAAAACTGCGCTTTGCCCACCTGGCCGGCAACACCGGTCCGATCTCGGCCTACCTCACCGAAAGCGAGGACGAGGCGCCGGATGCGAGCAACCGGCTACTCTTCCAGAGGCCGCCGGGCGACGTGACAAGCCATCTCACGGTGGCGCCGCGCGATTATTTCCTCACTGTCACCTTGTCCGCGGCCGAGGGCGCCGAAAACGAAACGGTGCTCGCGGGCCCGCTGCCGCTTGCCGTGGAAGGCGGCGAAGTATTCACCTTCGGACTGTTCGAGCCGGACAACGAGGGCGAGCCGCCGCTGCTGGTGCAGTTCGACGACCGCATGCCCTGAGTGGATCCCCGAGTGGATGCCCTGGGCGGATGACCTGAATGGATCGAAGCGAGCCTGCCGCCGGCCCAGGCGGGCTCAGGCCGGCCTGCGGCGGCGCACAACGTAGGCCGGAAAAGTGCCGTAGCGCTTGGCGTAGTCCAGCTGCTTGACGTAATCACAACGAAAATCTTCGTTGCCTTCCATGGCCGACAAGGCCGCGAAGGCTTCGCTGGCGTAGACCTGGCCGGGCGGCGTCTTGGGCTCCAACCTGGCCGCCCTGCTGACGTGTGTCCCGCAGCACTTTGCGAGGCCGGTGATCGGATCGGTCGTCAGGTGCACCGGTCCGGCGTGCAGCGCCAGGCGCATGGTCAGCGGACGCTCGAACCCCAGCGCGAGCCAGTCCGTCTCGCCGATCGCCTCCAGCAGGCGCAACGCGAACAGGCCGGCGGCGCGGGTGCCGTCAAAAGCCAGGAACAGCCCGTCGCCCCAGGTTTCGCGCACGGGAATGGACGCCGGATCCTCCGCCACGAGCCGGGCGACCAGTCCCAGGCAATGCTTGATGAACAGCGGCACCTCGGCGTCGTTCAACCGGCTGAATCCCACCGCATCGGCAAACAGCAGCGACATGACGCGGTCGTCGCCCGGCTCGCTTGCAACCGCGCCCGGTTCTCGTGACGGCGGCAAAGGCCTTACTGCGAGTTTTGCGCTCTCCGCAGCAACGGCGTCCCGCGCAGTCCCGATGGGCACGCAGTGGACGGGCAGCCCGTGGCGTTGCCATTGCAGCACGGCGCTGGCGGTCCCGCCGTGGCCGTCGCCGACCCGGCCGTCCCAGACGGCCAGGGCCATCAGTTCGGTCTCCAGCTCGCGCGCACGCAGCACGCCCAGTCCCTGCACCAGCTGGTTGGCGTAGTCGTAGGCCACGCCCCCGTGCAAGGGACGGCTGCTGGAGGCGTACACGACGCGCGAATGGCCCAGCTGGCGTTCGAAGCGCCCGGTCCAGTCGGCCGCGCCCGGCAGCGCGACGCTGTCCTCGATGAACTCGTCGTGGTGGTAAGGGAGCACGATGTGACTTTCGCCGCCCAGCGATTCCAGCGCCTCGAGGAACAGCAGATCCGCCCCGCAGGCTGCCGAAGAGACGCCGATCAGCCCGTGGTTCTGCTGCAGCCAGCGGCGAATCGACTCGTACACCGCCCCTTCCAGCCGCTGCGGAAAACGCGGCTCCGGCCGCTCCGGCCGGTCGATCATGTGGCCCGAGAAAAGCACCACCCGCGGCAGCGGCAGCCACTCGTCCACCACCGCGGGGTCGCAATCCATGTGCGCCACCAGCAGGCGGGCATGGCGCCGGGTCGAGTTGAGGTCGCCGAAGCGCTGCCGGCCCGCCGCGGCCGCCTGCCGATACCAGGACTCGGCCTGCGCCCAGTCTTCCAGGCTGAGAGCGGCTTCGCCCAGCGTGGCCAGCACCCAGTACCGCTCGTCGTCGCCCGGGCCGAGCCGCTCCAGGGTATCGAGGCATTCCCGCGTCACCGCGCGCGCCACCGAGGTCGCCTGCGCCCCGTCGCCCTGCAGGGCGGCGAGCGTTGCGACGTTGATGCCGGTGTAATAGCTGCGACTGCGCGCGTAGGCCTGGCCGTAGAGCCGCAGCGCAGCATCCAGGTGACGGCGCCGCGTCTCGCCGCTCGCGGCCAGCCCGAGATCCTTGTGCGTGCGCGCCAGCACGCCCAGCGTCTCGTCCTGCAGATGGCCCTGGCTGCGCAGCCCCTCCAGCACGACATTGGCGGCCTCGGTACTGCCGCTGCGCGCCAGCGCCAGGCCCTGCACCTGGGCGAGGGCAACGTCCGCCGGCCAGGACTCCAACCCCTCTCCGGCCACCTCCAGGGCAAGCATAGGCGCCCCGACTCCGACGAAGGCGCGCGCCAGCAGGGCGTAGGCCTCCGCCGTCGCGGTCCAGCCCAGGCCGGGCTCGCCGCGCTCCCGCCACAGCACCAGCAAGCCCGCCAGGTCGTGCCGCAGCATCTCGATCTTTGTGCGCAACGCCGCGTGGGCGTCAGCCTTGAATTCTTGATCCACCATTCGCGGCGGCGCCGTACGGCCGCTCCTCCTCCAGGGCGCTTGATGCCTCCACCGGGCTGAGTCATTCTAGCCCGAATATCGCCTCGACCACGGTTCATGAATGTCTGAACTCCGTACCGTACGCATCTTCATCTCTTCCCCGGGAGACGTTTTCGAGGAGCGCACCCTGGCCCAGCGGGTGATCGATCGCGTGCAGGCGGAATTCGCGGGACGGGCCGTGCTTGAACCCATTTTCTGGGAGCACGAGCCGCTCGTCGCCACCGACACTTTCCAGACACAGATCACCAGGCCCTCCGAGGCCGACGTGATGGTGGCCATCCTCTGGTCGCGACTCGGCACGCGGCTTCCGAAGGATTTCACGCGCGAGGACGGCAGCCGCTACGACTCCGGCACCGAGTTCGAGTTCGAGGACGCCGTCGAGGGCTTCAGGGAAAAAGGCAAGCCTTACCTGCTGGTCTATCGCAAGACGGCCAAGGCCTCGGTGCAGCTCGACGACGAATCGGCGCTGATGGACCGCATCGAGCAGAAGCGCAAGCTCGACGGTTTCATCGCGAAATGGTTCCACCACACCGAGGACGGCAGCCTGAAAGCCGCCTTCCATCCCTTCGAGTCGCCCAGCGAGTTCGAGCAGGTGCTCGAGCGCCACCTGCGAAAGATGGTGGAGCGGGCCCTGCCCGACAGCGACAGGTCCGCGGAAGCCAGCGCCGCCGTCTGGAAGAAGGGCTCGCCGTTCCGCGGCCTGCAGAACTTCGACTACGAGCACGCGCCGATCTTCTTCGGCCGCACCAAGGCCATCGGCGATGTGCTCGACCTGCTGCGCCGCCAGGCCGCCGGCGGTCCGGCCTTTGTCCTGCTGCTGGGCATGAGCGGCGGGGGCAAGTCCTCGCTGGCGCGCGCCGGCGTGCTGCCGATGCTGACCCAGCCCGGCGTCATCGAGGGCGTCGGTCACTGGCGCCGTGCCGTGTTCCGCCCCAGCGACGTGCGCGGCGACCTGTTCCTGGGCCTGGCCACCGCCATGCTGCGGGAGCATGGCCTGCAACTGGATGACAGCGGCCCGGAGGAACTCGCGGAAATACTGGAAACATCGCCGAGCGCGGCGGTGATGCTCATCAAGTCGGCGCTGGCGCGAAACGCCGCCGAGCAGGCCAGCCGCTCCGCCGACCAGCGTCCGCCGGAGACGCGCCTCGCCCTGGTCGTCGACCAGATGGAAGAGATCTTCACGCAGGAATGGGTGACGGCCGAGGACCGCGAGAAATTCATCGACGCCATCGACGTGCTGGCCCGCTGCGGCCGTGTCTGGGTGGTGGCCACCTTCCGCGCCGACATGTACCCGCGCTGCGCTTCGCTCCCCAAGCTGGTGGCCCTGAAGGAAGGCGCCGGCCAGTACGACCTGATGCCGCCGACGGCCACCGAGATCGGTCAGATGGTGCGGTTGCCGACGCGCGCGGCCGGCTTGAGGTTCGAGGAAGACTTCGCGACCAATGAGCGGCTGGACGACATGCTGCGCGATGCCGCGGCGGTGCGGCCCGAGCTTTTGCCCCTGCTGCAGTTCACCCTGGAAGAGCTTTACCAGCGACGCCGGGAAGACGGCACGCTGACGCTGGACGCCTATCGGGAACTCGGCGGCGTCGAGGGCTCGCTCGCCCGCCGCGCCGAGACGGTCTTTGCGGAGCTGCCGGCGGAGGTCCAGGCCGCCCTGCCGCAGGTGTTGGACGCCCTCATCCACGTGCGCCGCGAGGGGCAGGAAGCCATCGGCCGGCGACGCGCGCGGCAGGACGATTTCGATACGGATGCGGCGCGCCGGCTGATCAATGCCTTCATCGACGCCCGCCTGTTTGTCACCGAACTCGATGACGACGGCAACGCATCGGTGATGGTGACCCACGAGGCATTGTTATGGCACTGGCCGCGGGTCAAGGAATGGATCGAGCAGAACCGCGAGAACCTGCGTATCCACAGCCGCATCAACGCGGCTGCCGAGCGCTGGGTGCGCGAGGAGCGCAGCCCCGACCTGCTGTTGCCGACCGGCAAGCCGTTGGACGAGGGTAAGGGACTGCTCGACAGCAAGTCCACGATGACCGCGGAGGAGACTGCATTCGTCCGGGCCTCGATCGCCGCCGCGCGCAAGCGCCAGTACATCCGGCACGCCATGGTCACGGTGCTCGGCTTTTTTGCGCTGGTCGCCACCGTCGCGGCCCTGTTCGCCAACCAGCAGCGCGAACTCGCCAA
>Ga0209931_1002032_pt1 | contig 10493 bp, 7 predicted proteins | sample SalPonR1_B_D1_MG_FD_185697 | JGI IMG/M metagenome (GOLD analysis project Ga0209931, IMG submission 185697) | Salt pond soil microbial communities from South San Francisco under conditions of wetland restoration - Salt Pond MetaG R1_B_D1_MG... ...
ATGAGTTTAAAGGAAAACAACCAAGGACTTTCATTAATTAAAAATTTTGAATAACACAGTGCTGAAAATAAAAACCTGGAATTTGGAATCTGGAATTTGTAACTTGGAACCCTTCGGCTATGCTCAGGACTACGCCTGGAATTTGCAAGCGTTTAAAACTTAACACAGAAACTAAAAACCAAAAACCAAAAACTTACTCTTCATGCGTTTTTTACGGTGAAATTTACGTTGAAAATTAGAAGTTTGTTCCCATAGCATTCTAAATAATTTTTCAGAATGTTCACCGGAAAGTCTTGCATATTCATCGGCTATGACACTCACCATATCCAGTTTCGGCGTGAGTCTTCTCAAATTATGCATCCTGCTTTCTAAACTCATGTGGTCATGAAAATTCATCCGGTTCAGGTCAACCAGGTAAAATTCATATTGTTGTTTTCCGACTTTTTTTATTAAAGTATTTCCTGGGGAATGGTCTTTAAATTCAATGCCATGTTGGTGCATTTTAAAACATAATTGAGTAAATTGTCGTAGTATAATTTCATGATCCGGCCATTCCGGTTCTGTAACCAATTCCCTAAACATTAAATCGTATTCTAGGTGTTCACACACATAATAACTTGTAGAAAGGCCTAAAATATCTTTGTTCTCAACATAGGCGATTGGTTGTGGTGTTCCAATTGATATGGATTTTAACTTTTTTGCAAATTGAAAAGACCGTTTAGCTTTTGAAGGCCTGATGTAGGTGTAGATGATTTTTTTGATGAAGTTTGGCTTTTTGAAAGCTTTGACGTTTAATACCAAGTCATCCACCTCAAAGGTTTTGATGCAGTTACGACTTCCTCCATAAATCAACTCACCTTTGTCATTAAACTGCGAAATACAGTCCAAAATGCAGTTTTTTAAGTTTTTATAATCCGGATGAATCTCTATTTGCATGATTTGAAAAAATCGATTTGCAAAATTAAGAATATATTTATCAAAAGGATGATAAATCATGGTGAATATAATTCCATTAAAAAGAAGTAGATTCACTTAATGCCGGAAAATAAATCTAATGCTATTAGCTTATTTCTGAAAATTCATGACCTTACAGGTCTGAGACCTATTTAGTCTGAGTTTTTTAGTAACAAATACGACCTAGTGAACACTATAATTAATGAGCAGTTAAAGCTATCTATAAAGGAAATACGAAACCTTATTTTGGATGGAAAAACAGATTTTGTATAATTATCCTAGACTACAAAAAAAAGACTTACAATCTGTATTTCATTACATTCTTGACATTATGAAAGATGGGATAATTTACAATGATCATAAAAAATATAAATTCTAGACCACAGGTTTCAATTTCATTGAGCGGAGCCGAAGTTAAACCAGTCAAGTCTTGGTTTTTTAGTGTCCAATAAGTTTGTTTGGCAACTGCACTAATTCAGAACACATAACCAAACTATAAAAGTTAACCTAAAAACTGTATTCAAAAAAAATTCCTACTTTTGTAATTATATGCATAAAATATTCAGACAAATAGCAAGCTTATGTTTAGCGCTTATCGTGATGATGTCCACCTTGTCATTTACGATAAGTAAGCACTATTGTTCAAATATTTTAGTCGATACAGCCATTGTCCAGCCGGCGAAAACCTGTGGGATGCACGACAAAGATCATGACAAAAAAGAGCGTCATGATAAAAAAGACGGTTGTTGTGATGAAGACATTAAAATTATTGAAGGTCAGGACGAACTTAAAGTCAGTAGCCTTGATTTCAACTTAGAAATTCCTGCACAGATTGCAGTTTTTACCCTCATATACGTCTTTCCTGAAATCTATACCTTTAAGGGAGAAAAAATTTTCAATAATTACCAACCTCCGGATTACGCCTGTAATTTTCAGATCCTGAACCAGGTATTCCTCATTTGATTTTTGAGACATATACATTATAGTGCTTTTTGAACTTTTTCAAACGGCGCTATTGCTTCTTGTTTATATGTTTTGAAATCAAATTCTTATGTTAAATCGAATAATAAAATTTTTCCTCAATCAGCGGTTAGTTTCGTTTATCTTACTGATGGCCATTGTCATCGGAGGAATTATTGTGTTGCCTTTTGAGTGGCGTACTAAAATCCTTCCGGACAACCCCATTCCTGTGGATGCCATACCCAATACTGGAGCCAATCAACAGATTGTGTTTACTGAATGGGCAGGGCGTTCGCCACAGGATATTGACGACCAAATCACGTATCCCTTAACGACCTACCTTCTTGGCTTACCGGGTGTAAAATCGGTGAGAAGCAATTCTATGTTTGGCTTTTCCAGCATTTATATCATCTTCGAAGATGATATTGAGTTCTATTGGTCCAGATCCCGAATACTGGAAAAACTCAGTGCCTTACCCAGAGACCTCTTGCCCGTTGGGGCTAAACCAACTTTAGGACCAGATGCCACTGCACTAGGACAGGTCTTTTGGTACACCATAGAACCTCGAGATGAAAACAATCAACCCACGGGTGGTTGGAATTTAGACGAGATCAGAAGCGTACAGGATTATTACGTGAAATACGGCCTAAGCAGTGCCCAGGGCATTTCTGAAGTGGCGTCCATTGGCGGATACGTCAAATCCTACCAAATTGACGTGAACCCAAACGCCTTGAAATCTTATGAGATATCTTTAATGCAGGTGGCTAATGCAGTCAGGGAAAGCAATCGGGATATCGGAGCCAAAACCATCGAAATCAATCAAGTCGAATATATTGTAAGAGGTTTGGGCTATATCGAAAACCTGAAAGATTTTGAGCAAATCGTCGTTGCAGAAACTAACAATGTCCCGATTTACCTGAAGGATGTTGCAGTCATTAAGAGCGGACCGAACCAAAGGCGAGGAATCTTAGATAAAGCCGGAGCCGAGGTCGTTGGCGGGGTCGTCATCGCCAGAGATGGCTATAATCCGATGCAGGCGATTACCAACATTAAAGCCAAAATTAAAGAGATTTCACCGGGTTTACCACAAAAAACTCTTTCCGATGGCAGTAAAAGTCAGTTGAAAATCATTCCTTTCTATGACCGCTCCACATTAATTAAAGAAACCATTGGTACTTTGAATCAAGCCATCAGCCTTCAGCTCATCATTGCTGTTTTGGTGGTGATTATAATCGTCTTCAATATCAGGAGTTCTTTGGTGATTTCTGCTGTGCTTCCTATTGCGGTTCTGTTGGTTTTTATTGCGATGAAATTTTTTAATGTGCAGGCCAATATTGTTGCACTTTCCGGGATTGCCATTGCTATAGGGACTATGATCGATCTGGCGGTTATTCTGTCTGAAAATGTGCTTAAAAAACTGGAAGCTTCTCCCGAAAACAGTTTGTTTTCAAATATTTATGAAGGTTCCGCAGAGGTCAGTTCTGCAATCCTAACCGCTGTTCTTACTACCGTCATCAGTTTTATGCCGGTTTTTGCTTTAGAGGCGGCAGAAGGCAAGTTATTTATTCCTCTGGCTTACACCAAAACTTTTGCCCTCATTGCAGCATTTTTGGTCACCGTGCTCATTCTGCCAACACTGATGTATGTGGTTTTCAAAGTGAAAATCAATAAAAGTAAATCGGCTTACTCCCTTAATGGACTGTTGATTATACTCGGAATCATACTACTATTTTACAGCTTTTGGGCAGGGTTTTTCATCATAATCTATGCTGTTAGTTATATATTGACCTTTCAGCAATTTTTAAAGCAGTATCGATTTAAAAACCTACATAACTATGTCTTAATTTGCGGTGTATTGGTGATGTTGTCTAAACAATGGTTGCCCTTGGGATATCAGCAAACTTTATTTTCAAACCTCATTTTCGTAAGTATTCTGGTCGGTGTTTTGATTGGCTTTTACCTTCTGATACAATATTATTATGAAGCTATTTTAAACGTGTTCCTTAGGAATATCAAAGCTTTTTTAGTTTTACCTGTACTGTCGATTGTCATTGGCGTATTAATTTGGCAAGGCTTTTCAAAAGTATTTTACTGGCCTAAACAGGCTTTAAACAGCATGAATTATGCGGTTGAAGAAACCATTTTTTGGAAATCCATGTCGGCTGTTTTCCCTGGAATTGGAAAAGAGTTTATGCCGAGTCTGGACGAAGGCAGTTTTATCCTCATGCCAACGAGCATGACCCATTCCGGCATCAGTTTTAATCAGGAAAAACTGAAGCAGATGGACATGCTGGTTTACCAAATCCCTGAAGTTGAAAGTGTTGTCGGAAAACTGGGACGGGTAGAGTCAGCCATAGATCCGGCACCCCTCTCGATGTTTGAAAATTTAATTACTTACAAAACCGAATTTATTTTAGATAACAATCAAGAACCTGTAGCTTTTGAAGTCAATGAAAAGGGGTGGTTTAAAGTGACAAAATTAACAATTGAAAACAGCAATGTGACCTTAACCGATACGTCTCCATCTGAAATTTATTTTGATGTAGATAATTTTGTGTTTGTAGATTCCTCCGGTAAAGCCTTTGCAGAGCCTGTTCAGGAGAACTTATTTTATGAAATTGACAAAAACTTTAAGGCTTTTCTAGTTGAAGACAACGATGGTGAATTCTTCAGAAATTGGAGAAAACACATTCAGTCTCCGGATGACATTTGGAACGAAATTGCCAAAGCCACCAAAATCCCTGGCATAACTTCAGCTCCAAAATTACAGCCGATAGAAACCCGCCAGGTGATGCTGCAAACCGGCATGCGTGCACCAATGGGCATCAAAGTTTCCAGCCCTGACCTTAAAACCATTGAGGATTTTGGTATGCAGTTAGAGGATGTTTTAAAGAACGTCTCCGACGTCAAGACCAGTGCAGTTTTTGCCGATAGGGTAGTGGCCAAGCCTTACCTTCAGCTTAAGTTGAAAAGACAGCAACTGGCCAAATATGGGTTGACTATTGATGATGTACAGGATTTTATCGCGGTAGCCATTGGAGGACAGGTGTTAACGCAGACGGTCGAGGGTCGTGAACGCTACGATGTCAGCTTACGCTATCCACGTGAACTAAGAGATCATCCCGAAGCCATCAAAAACATGTTGATTTCAGCAAAATCCGGAGTTCAAATTCCTTTGGGCGAATTGGTCAACATTAATTATCAGCCTGGACCGCAAATGATCAAACGTGAAAACACTTTTCTCAATTCGTACGTGCTTTTTGATAAAGCCGAAGGCATTGCAGAGGTAAGTGCCGTTGAGTCAGCACGGAAAGCTATCGAAAATCAAATCCAAACCGGAGAATTACGGGTTCCACCTGGGGTAAGCTATCGTTTTGCGGGTAGTTTCGAAAATCAGGTCCGTTCAGAAAAACGTTTAGCCTTAATTATCCCAGTTGTTCTGGTGGTGATTTTCTTGATTTTATACTTTCAGTTTAAATCTGTTCGGATTTCTGCGATGGTCTTTTCTTCCATTGCATTGGCTTTCAGTGGTGGATTTATCATGGTTTGGCTCTACGGTCAGGGATGGTTTTTGAACTTTAGCTGGTTTGGCGAAAATTTACGAGATATATTTCAATTGAAGACCATTAACTTGAGTGTCGCCGTTTGGGTAGGCTTTATTGCCTTATTTGGTATTGCCACCGACGATGCAGTCCTCATGGCTACGTATTTAAAACAGTCGTTTAAGGCCAACCCAACCCAAACCAAAACGGAACTGAAGCAGGCAGTCATCGAAGGTGGGTTAAAACGAATTCGGCCTGCAGTAATGACATCAGTTACCACTATTATTGCCTTACTGCCGGTCTTATCTTCAACCGGAAAAGGAGCCGATATCATGGTTCCCATGGCGATACCGGCCTTTGGCGGCATGCTGATGGCGAGTTTGACCTACTTCCTCTTGCCGGTGTTATTTTATGTAGTGTTTCAAAAGCAAATACCTTCAACCTCAAAAGCAGAATAATGATGAAATTAACTATAGTTTTAATACCAAAACGATTTTATTTTAAAATCTTGTGTCTTGTAGGCTTGTGTTTTGCTTTTAGCCTGAACGGCGCTTCACAATCCTTAATTGAGCTTAAACAGCTTGCAGCCGAAGAAAATCTTGAGCTGAAAGCCCTGTATAAACGCTTTGAAGCCCATTTAGAGAACGTCGATCAGGCGAAGGCCTGGCAGGATCCTAATTTATCCTTCGGTTACTTTATCAGTCCGATTGAAACCCGTGTTGGTCCTCAGGTGGCTCGATTTTCATTAACCCAGATGCTTCCCTGGTTTGGAACCTTTAAGACAAAAGGGAATATTGCAGCATATCGAGCTGAAGCGGAATTTAAACAATTTCAGGATAAAAAGTTAAACCTGTTTATGGATGTAGCCTACAAATACTACGATCTTTCAGCTCTGAGGTACATTGCAAAAATAGACGTCCAACACCTCAATATCTTGAAAGACATAAAGTCTATTGTTCAATCGAATTACGAAAACAACCAAGTAAATCTAAGTGATGTGTTGAAAGTAGAACTGGAGATCGAAAGGCAGCAGAATGTGATTAGCATTTTGAAAGACCAAGACCGTGCTATTGAAACTCAACTCAACCAAATTTTAAATAGACCCCTATCAACACCAATTGTCATTTTTAATCCAAAACAAATATTGGAGTTAAAAGAGCCAATGGTTTTAGATTCAATTTCTGATGCTCATCCACGATTACAAAGGATTCAAAACCTGCAACAGATGACAATAGCAAAAAAAGAGTTAGCAAGAAAACAAACTTTGCCTCAGTTTGCTTTTGGCTTAGACTATGCTATCATTCAAGACGGGAATGGAGCAACTTTAGATGCTGGGCAGGATGCCATTATGCCTATGATTTCTCTGAGTTTGCCCATTTTTGGAAAAAAGAACAAATCGCGAAAAAAAGAGGCTTCACTCCAAGCTGAATCGCTTCAACACCAATTTAAAAACGAAATAACAAGTCTGCAAAGCGAAATGCAGATTGCCCAATATCAATATAATACAGTTTTGAAGTCATATGAACTTCATGATGGGCAAATGAAAAAACTAAATGATATTTTAGAATTATCATATTCCGCTTTAGCCAATGCCAAAATAGATGCGAAAGAGATTTTGCATCTCTATGAGGAACACGTACTTCACCATAAAATGAAAGTCAAAACTTTGGTTGAGCTTCAGAAAATTAAAGAAAAAATAAATTACCTCACATCAACATAGAACTCATGAAAAATAAAACAAAACATTACAGCATAGGCGGACTATTAGTTATAGTGGGAATAGCCATTGGCGCCTTGGTGTTTTCATCTGAAAACACGACCGAGACACCCCACGATCATGCCTCTGATGAAGCTGAAAGCGTCTGGACTTGCTCTATGCATCCACAGATTAGACAGGAAGAACCGGGCGATTGTCCCATTTGTGGGATGGACCTTATCCCTGCCAATCAAGTGCAGGCCAGTATTGACCCTGATGCCATTAAAATGAGTAAAACCGCCAGAGCGCTGGCAAAAGTCAAAACCATTGTGGTGGACAATTTAGGGAGCATCACCAACAATAGAAGCTATTCCGGACAGCTGGTGGTGAATCAGGATCGTGTTGAACGCCTTTCCGCTAATTATAGTGGCCGTATTGAAAAGCTATATGTCAATGACACCGGTGAACAGGTTAGAAAAGGACAGGTAATTGCGGAAATATATGCACCCGAACTTCAAATCATTCAGGATGAATACAAACTGGCTTTAAAACAAAACAATTCCAGCCTGTTGCAAAGCATTACCAAAAAAATTGAAAACTTCGAGTTAAGCCTTGCGGATATTCAAAATATGAACAAAGGTGTCCTTCAATTCAAATCTTCCGTTTCCGGTTATGTAACTACGCTGAATGTAAGACAGGGTGAAAATATTAAAACTGACCAGGCCTTACTGGAGTTGGCAAATTTGTCTACGCTTTGGGCGCATTTCGATATTTATGAAAGTGATCTCAACACATTGAATGTAGGGGATAAGCTCAGTATTGATATACCAAATCGACCCGGTATTACAGGTCGAATCAGTTTTATTTCCCCGGTGTTAGATGAAAATACCCGTTCGGCTATAGCGCGTGTACTGATTGATAATCCCAATATGAAGCTAAAACCCGGTGTTTTCATTTCAGCGCAATTAGAAGATAGGAGCAAAATGCCTTCAGACACTCAGGAATCAGGCCTGTGGATACCAAAATCGGCAGTGCTATGGTCGGGGAAGCGTTCAGTGGTTTATCAGGAAATTGAAGATGAAAGCGGGGTGTACTACAAGATGAAAGAAGTGCGAACCGGAAAAACCACAACTGAGGCAATTGAAGTTCTTTCAGGGATTTCAGCCGGTGATGTGATTGTTAGCCATGGCGCTTTCAGCATAGACTCCGAAGCTCAACTGGCCGATAAACCCAGTATGATGAATAAAAGAGAAACGTTTCTAGCTAAGTCTGAGGTTCAGCTGGATAATAAATTCCTTCAACATTATTTTGACTTGAAAAATGCCCTGGTGAAGGACGGTTTTGAAAATGCAAAAGCCATTACTGCTGACTTAATTGAATTTTTAGAAAGCAAATCAGACAATATAACAAACGCCAAAAAAATGGAATTGGTTTTGAAAGAAATGCTTAATCAAACAAATATAGATGCCTTTAGAGAGAATTTTATTCAGTTATCTGAAGAAGTCATCAAAATGTCTAAACGCCTGGAGTTGGACCAAAAGTTATACGTTCAGTATTGTCCTATGGCCGATTCTAATGAAGGTGCGTATTGGTTGAGCCTGGATGAAAGCATCAGAAACCCCTATTTTGGGGCTTCGATGTTGAAATGTGGTGAAATTAGAGAGGTTTTAAGCCCCTTCTAGCTCCCATCAAATGGAGGAGAAGTGAACTCTCATTAACTATACGTGTTAGGTGGAGAAGACTTGGAGTTTTTAATAAAAGATTTTTTAAAACTAAAGCCTAATTGATAACCTGATGTCTCATGATATAGGTTGACAACAAATTTGTTAGTAACTTTTCGCAAAATTCAAATTTATGAAACCCCGAAGAATTTTTAGTGAAAGTTTTAAGAAAGAAAAAGTCCGACTTTATGAGACTGGAAAAATGACCATGTCTCAAATATCTCGTACTTATGGTGTGAGCCAAACATCGCTTTATAAGTGGCTTGAACGCTTTCGAACATTACCAAAAAATGAGCGTATTGTTGTAGAAACAGACAGCGATTATATTGCACTCTCAGGTCTTCAAAAAAGAGTAGATAACATGGAGCGTCTAATTGGGAATCAGCAAATAAAAATTGACTATTTAGAAGCATTAATTAAAGTTGCAGGAGAACATTATGGGGAGGATATTGAAAAAAAGTTTGGTTAAGTGCAGTTCATAGAATTCGAAGTTTAGAACCAAGTTATAGCATGGAAAGTCTTTACACAATAATAGGAAAAACAAGACAAGCGGTTTATAGTGCCTCTGAAAGAAAAGCCAATAAAATTAAGCTTGAATCATCTTTACTAGAACTTATCAGAGCCTGGCGCCGTTCTCATCCAGAGATGGGAAGCAGGGTCATGTTTCACTCTCTTAAAGCCAAAGGAGTTGATATACCCATAGGAATAAATGCTTTTGAAGAACTGATGAGTTCGCATAATTTAACTGCACGTACATTAAAGCGATTTATACCTTTAACCAGTGACGGAAAAGGATTAGGGAACTACAAGAATTTAATCAATGGGTTAGAGATTAATAATATATGTCAAGTCATAGTTACAGATATTACTTACTTTTGGCTGTCTGGTAAATGGAGTCATCTCTTTGTAGTAAAAGATCTGTATTCTCAACGACTTCTTGGACTTTATCCCAGCTGGGACATGAAAGCAGAAAGTGCTTTAAGTGCTTTAAATCAAGCACTGAGTTTTCATGATAAAAAGTCTTTTGAAAAGTGTATACACCATTCTGATAATGGTTCTCAATACAACGCTTTGATATACAGAAAAACTTTAGAGAAAAACAAAATGATAATAAGCCGAGCTGAATCATGCAAACAAAATGGTTCTTGTGAACAAATGAATCATATTGTAAAAAATATGTACCTTAGACATATGGCTCCTCAAAACATGGCAGAATTGATAAAAGCTTGTAAAAAGGTAAAAAGGTTAATGAATAAAGAGAGAGCTGTGGAACAATTAGGTTATATTACTGTAGAGACGTTTGAAAATAAAATAGCAGAAATGAAACCAGATAGTAGACCTAAAAAACAACTTTACGATTTTACAAAGAATGGATAAGGTTTTTTTAGGTATAAGTGACATTTGGAATATTCAGAAAAAAGGGTTGGATAATAATTACCCAACCCGTTCTGCATTCCGGCAGTCAACTACATTATTCCTGAAGAGTTGCTCCTCAGCAGAGCTCTTTTCCGCTTATGTAGCAAAACAAATTTAAAAAAAATAATATGTTTAACCAGAAAAGATATTAACAATAAGTTTAGAAGTTTAGTAAAACCTGTCAAACATATTCATGAGAGCTCA
>Ga0209931_1002034_pt1 | contig 10487 bp, 6 predicted proteins | sample SalPonR1_B_D1_MG_FD_185697 | JGI IMG/M metagenome (GOLD analysis project Ga0209931, IMG submission 185697) | Salt pond soil microbial communities from South San Francisco under conditions of wetland restoration - Salt Pond MetaG R1_B_D1_MG... ...
ATATAAATAGACTAGTCCTTCTAATACCATTTTTATGGCCGTTACCAATTGTTGAGTTGAAAAAGATTTATGGATATATCCAGACGCCCCCATAGATATATAGGACATAGCATACAATTTTGGTTCGCTGTTAGAGCATACCAGTATTTCGGTATTCTCAGAGATAAGTTTTATATTACTAAGCAAGCTTTGTGTATCTGTATTTGGTAACGTAATATCCAGCACAATTACGGTGTAGGTATTATTTTTTAAAAGACTTAAAGTTTCTTTGCCATTATGGGCTATATCAACATTTGGGTTATCAAAATTCTCCTCGATAATCATTTTTAACCCCATAGCAGTAATAGGATGATCTTCTACGATTAAAAATCTCATCTTCAATTTGTTTTCTGATTCATAAAATTTGTAAAATTAAAAAAATAATTCATATTTTATTACCAATCTTATTAAAGTATCTGAATAATTGCATGGATTTAAATACTTTTATGATCTATTTTTATTTTTAACCCTTTATTTTGAATGCCAAACACACAAAATAAACACAGTACTTAATTACCCTTTTTAAGCCAAGCAGTAGCCTTTGGTTAAAGGGCTTTGTTACAAATTATTAAAACTTATGCATTCTCCTGATGCTATAATTCTTAAAATCAATATACAATTCATACTTAATTAAAAAAATATTAAATTTCGAAAATTAAAATCATCAATTTCACAGAAAATTTCTAAAACTTTATCATCAGAAATCAAAAGAGAGGTTTTAGTTTAATTAATTGTATTTCAGACTATTAATATACAAAAAACCTCTCTTTTTTCAATTAAAAAATTGAACTTTCTTACGTCGAGTTCACGTTAATTTAGGCATTTCGATCTTGTCTACAGGATTTACACTTTGGCTGTTATCTTTATTGATTGAAAATCCATTACTTTATGATGCCTTTAGGTGTAAAACAGCCTGGTTTTCACATTGGCTTGGTCGTTTTTGGTTTGCTATATACACCAATATCTACATTTACAGGGGTTTTAATGAACGGTTTATCAAGACGTTTTGAATTTCAAGCAGATAATTATGCAAAACAGACTTATAATGCAAATTACCTGATGAGTTCACTCAAAAAACTAACCCAGAAAAGCCTTAGTAATCTCACACCACATCCACTATATGTTAGAATTCACTACTCACACCCTACTCTGCTTCAACGCGTTGAAAATTTAGAGTAGATTTTTTAAAAAGAATAGGGTTTTCAATAAAAATTTATTTTACACCGTTATTGAACAAAAATTAGAAATAATTTCAATGCTAGTTGCTCTAAAACTTTGTTTAAGTCCATCTTGAAGACTTAAGAAATTATATTGTATAAATTTAATTTCTACATTATATTAATCAAGGATCACCTTGGCGCTAATTTGTTCATCTTTAGAACTCACTTTAAGAATATACACTCCTGAACTTAAATCGCCAACATTCATTTGGGTAGTTTGCAGTTCTTGGTTGAGATTTGTTTGACTTACCAATCGACCTTGCACGTCATATAACTCTAATTGGTCAAAACGACTGTAGTTATTACCTAAATCGATATTTAAAATATTAATTGCAGGATTAGGATAGACAGAAATACCTGCTAATTCAAAGTCTTGCGTATTTAAGTTTTCCGGATTAAATAATAGTTGAAAACGACCTGCGTTAAGAGTTTCAGGAACGGTTTCATCTACTGTAAAACTATAAGAATAATTATCTGTAATAGGCTCAATAATATCTAAGTATGTGTCTTCTAGATATACATCAACAGAAGTGTTTTGTTTTACGATGGTAAATTCGTATAAGCTATTTCTATAGTTTTGAACGTTCAAAGGAATTGTCTTCTCATCTTGTGGTTCTGGTCTTTTGTCAAACATTAATAATTCTGATGCTTCAACAAACGACAAGGTTTCATCCTCATTAAAAAATCGTCTGGCATCCTCATCGGTAATATCATTGCTATAATTTGGATCAAAGACCATGATTATGCCATCTGCCGTAATAAGTTCACCTTCAACATCGGTTTTAAGGTTGACACTCAATGATGACAAGTTTTCACTAGAAAAAACAGCAGTTTGTGAATTCGTATTATCTTTATTAGCTTCTGTAAATTGCAAAGAAGGAGCACCCGTAGGTGAACTCACATTTTGTACTAAAAAGGCCTGACCTGGCTGAATAAATTGATTGATTGCCGAAGAACCAGTACCGCCACCAAGTATAGAATTTACATTAGTACTACTGTCCCAAGATACATAGCCTCCTCTGGTATTAATGTTAGGATCCCAATAATATACAAAAGATGTTAATTCATTTTTAGTCAACGCGTTATAATCTACTTGACTGTGATAAGGGTTTGCAACAAAGCTGTAATTCCCAGCACCGCTATTTAAAGGTGCAGATTGATTACCGAACAACAAAGAACCTTTTGCTCGTAATGTAGCATCTGTTGCAGGAGTTGAGTTTAAAGTAATATCAAAAGCTACACCTCCAGTTACGCGTGCTCCTCTTACCATTGTAAGAAAAGGTAATTGAGCATTTAGAGCAGCAACATTGGTTTCTAACACAGGCAACCAATCTTGAATTGTGCCATTGAACATAAACATAGACGGATTTCCAGAGGGTTGCCAATCTAATCCTTGAAATTGATCACCATCTCCCGGTGTAGAACTATGACCACTACCAGGTAATTCCCCCAAACCGGTAATATGAATACCAAAACCGTTTTCTACACTAGAATCATTCCATGCGGTGGCACCTTCCTGCCAATTTTCGCTTATGGATAAACTAGAATTTACACTTGGACTTATAAAGCGAAAAGCTCTTTTGCCCGGAAAAAAACGCTGTACAGTTACTGACGCTGTAGCGTTTTGATCAGATTGTTCAACAATTGCTGTGTTAGCTGCATTACTTATCAAAATAATCTCATCTTCTGCATCCAAATTACCATTTTGCATGGTTAAACTTTCAATGATTTCAAGCGTAGAAGATGCTCCGGTTGCCGTACCTCCATCTTTATTTACAATCATAAAATCTACGGTTTCACCTGCTGTCGCAAATTCTAAATTAACATCGTCTATAGACCTTGTTGTATCTCCACTTCCAATTCGAAACGCATTATCGTTAAAATTAACCGTACCATCTGTGTTAAGGTAGTCACCGTCAAATGTTGTATTTGCGGTACCACCGGTTTCTAATGATAATGTACCTTGATTTACGAAATTTTCGTTGGTATACAATGTAGAGGATGAACTTACATAAATTTCAGAATCGCTAGATACAAACAATTGTGCCGATACTGTGAGGTACGCAAATATGAAAAGGGTGAATAAATAAATCTTTTTCATGATATGTTAATTAGAATATTAGTTGTTGGCAAATTACAACTTAATTTGTAAAAATTATAATAATTCCTATTATTTTTCTAAAATATTTATAAATCTGAAAAAATCTATCTCAAATGGAATTTACGAATTGTGCTGAACATTATTCTTAACGAATAAATTAGGCACTTAAACCATTAATAAATTTAGAATGGAATAAATATAGAGTTAGATTTTAGAAAAAGGGGAATTTACACACTAGAAAAGAGGTTTTAAAGCAGACTTGAATTTTAAAAAATTATTAAGTTTTTAAAATATTAGATAAATGCTTGTTAAATATATTTGAATGTTATAAATTTACAAAATAAATAAATCAAAAATTGAAAATCTAATTATTTTTAATGGTGGTATATAAATTTTTTTGTGGCTAATCAAAGTAGTGTTCATCCAAATAAAAATTAGTTATCCATTAAAAGGTTGAAATTTTTTAATAAAAGCATTAGTAAGTTGATTATTTTAGAAATCGTTGCTCATTTATTCGTTAGCTATTAATAATAAATATGTAATAATCATAACCAAGCAAATGTTTTATTTAAATCATATTTTTTAGGTAAAATGATTTGGTTAATAATAAAAACTTATGATTTAAAAATGAAGCATACAATAAAGACCAATAATAAATTAACATTAACCTAGCACTCATGAAAACTTCAATTTTATCATTATTTTTACTTATACTTATAAGTATTGGCAACTTAAATGCCCAGGTAGGCATCGGCACTACAAGTCCGGATAATTCAGCAGAATTAGATGTGACCAGTCCCGACAACGATAAAGGCTTTTTGCCACCTCGATTAGACACAAACCAAAGAAATAGCATTACCAATCCTGCAGCAGGATTAGTAATTTATAATACCGACACAAACTGTTTAGAAGTCTGGAATAGTACGACCTGGGTAAACCTATGTACTGTTGCACCACCACCTGTAGCTCCGGAAGCTTGTGATAATGATGTGTCAGTAGGTACAGGTACTATTGTACAAATGTTCTATGATTTTGATGGTGACGGTGTAGGCGAATTTAGTTGGTGTGCCAGAGAAGTTGGTTTAGATACTGATAATGCAGATGGAGATAATGACCCAACTACGGGTACCATCGAGCAGGTTTGGTTAGATCGTAATCTTGGTGCATGGCGCGTAGCAACTGCAAGTAACGATGCTCAGGGATATGGTGATCTTTACCAATGGGGTAGAGCCATGGATGGTCATCAGAAAAGATATCAATTAAATAATGATCCCATCGAAGGCGGTGGTTCTCAAGGTGGTTTTGCTAATGGTGCATGGTTTAATTCAAATAATGCCACTAATAACCCCACGGATACACGGTTTATTATAAGAGTTATAGATCCGGAAGGGGATTGGGTAGTTGATAATAATTTTGACCGCTGGATTACAGGCGATAACATACCATGCCCCGTTGGTTATACTGTACCAAGCCTTGCAGATTTTGACGAGGCAGACGATAGTTTTACAACATCTTTAATTGACTCTCCTTTACGTTTGCCTAGTCCTGGGGCCCGAAACGGTATTGATGGTTTTGACTTCGCTGTAGGTTTTCGTAGTTTACATTGGACTACAACTACAGGAGGTGGTGATCTTATAGAAGCTTATGAAGATGGTTTCTCATCTAGCATTATTAAATCTACTGGCGTGAGCGTAAGATGTATTAAAGAGTAATGTGAAGTTTAAAAAGCTCAAATGAAATTAAAATACGCTTTTTTAAGAAATGCTATTTTAAAACACATTTAAGACTTAGAGCCACATATCAGAGATTGAAATTAATGAGTTTCATAAACTACATAGACCAAAGTTTAAAACAATGAAAAAAATAATTCTTAATTTGACAATACTCGCTTTTATAAGCTTGAGTAACCTAAATGCCCAGGTGGGTATTGGTACAACTAGTCCGGATAATTCAGCAGAATTAGATGTGACGAGCCCTAATGACAACAAAGGCTTTTTGCCACCTAGGTTGTCCACTACAGATCGAGATGGCATTGTTAATCCTGCCGCAGGATTAGTTATCTATAATACCACCGAAAATTGTTTAGAAGTATGGAACAGCATGAATTGGGTAAATCTATGTGATGGGACAACAAGTGTACCACCGCCACCCATAGCAGATTGTGCAACACCTGGATTTATTCCAGCATTTTTATCTGCAGACCAAACTGATGTAAATCCCGTGGTCTCTCCATCCGGACTAACCTGGATGGATCGGAATCTCGGTGCAGCCATAGTGGCGAGACAAACAGATGATTGTTTTGCCTATGGTAATTATTACCAATGGGGAAGAGGAAGTGATGGTCATGAAGATCTCAATAATACCACGACAACTCCCGGTCCTGTTGCAGCCGGCTCCGAAGGGTCTAATTTTGTTACTGTGCCTAATGTTCCTGCACCAAGTGAAGACGAAGATTGGTTAATGACCCGCGACGACGATAGATGGAATGCCAACAACTCTTCTGGTGGTAACCTTGATCCTGATGTTCCCGCTGATGATGTCATAAAAAACACAGACAATGATCCTTGTCCTAATGGATATCGTGTACCAACAAGAGCTGAATTTGAGGCCGAATTAGCAACTTGGAATATCATTAGTCCTAATACCCAAATTAACCGTGATAGTGCCATGGATTCGCCATTGAAACTACCTACTCCGGGATCTCGTAGTTTTATTTCCGGAAATAGATCTGCTGAGGGCAATGGTCGTTATGCAACAAGTGATTGGGGATCATTAGCTTTAGGTCAAGTCGGCAATCCATACATCCTCCAGATCAGGTCTATTGATGCTGGTACTGATGCCTTTTTACCGCGAGCTATTGGTTTCTCTGTGCGTTGCATTCAAGAATAGTGCCTTGAACATTAAATTGATTGTTACCAAGCAAATTGTTTAATTAATCTATCTTAATTTTATTAAGTTACTGTCAATTAATTAAAATATAACCTCACTCGTATTTTTAAAGGTGAGGTTTTTTTGATGTTCTTAGCCTGACGAATTAGGTGAGAAATAAAGCCCTAGCCCACAAAGAAGAAAAAAGCCACTTACTCCCTAATAGGGATAAAAGCCCTCAAACTCCCAAAGAGGAAAAAAGCCACTTAAACGTCTAAGGGAAATACCTTAATCGCTTGGATACTCGTTTACAGTTAATGTGTTATGAATTATTATTTCGTGATATCAAGATAAAAGTTTTAAATAATAATGTAAATTCGTAGTTCTAAACGAGTGAATTTAAATTTTCATTTAAGCATATATATTTGATTTTAAGTTGTACTTAAATGAAATACCAAAACAAAATGAAATGAGAAGAATAACAATTGTTTTGCTCTTTGTTTTTACCCCTTTAATGGTCTTATCGCAAAGCATAAAAGGTGAATTTTCAAATATACTCAACCAACCCCTCAAATTGATGGGTTACGATAATTTTGAAACCTACGTCATAGATTCTACTCAAACCGATGCCCAAGGAAAATTCAGCTTAAATTATGCGGCCAAAGATTATGGCATGGGGTATATAAAGTCTTCCGGAGAACAAGTTTTCATCCTGGCTTTAAGCAGTGAGAATACAACGTTAAACGGTTCAAACTTCGAAGCTCTAAAAGCTCTTGACATTAAAAAGGGTTCAGAAAACAAAAGCATGTATGAATATTTCTTGGCTCAACCAGTAAGAGACCAGGTGCTGAGCGCATGGCATTATCTTAACAACATGTATAAAGATAGCGATACCTTTAAAAATCATCTTTCAACCAAAAAAGCCATAGCCGAAGAAATAAGCCTTTTGGAAGAGGAAACTGAAGCATTCATAACTGATATGCCGGAAGACCAGTACATGAAATGGTATTTGCCATTGAGGAGTTTGCTTAGTAGCGTGGGCAATGTAGCACGAAACAGACCTGAACGTATTCCAACCACGTTAATAGAATTAAGAGCCATAGACTACACTGAAGAACGACTAAGTAAAAGTGGTTTGCTCTACGATGCTATTTTTAATCACGTTTGGTTTATAGAAAATACAAGCAATCCAATGTCCCAGGTTTTTAAAGATCTGAATCTTTCAATAGATATCATGGCAGACCAATTGAAAAATAACGACGAAAGATTTAATCTGGTCATGGAGAAGATGTTTGAAATTATGGAAGAGCGCAGTTTATTTTCATCCAGTGAATATCTGGCAGAAAAACTATTGCAAAGCGACGATTGTGGTTGTTTAAATCCTCAACTTCAAAAAAAGCTTGAGCGTTACGGTAAAATGGCCAAAGGCCAAACCGCTCCGGATATTGAGTTTTCTAACTATACCTATTATCCCGAAGGGGTATCTGCCAAAAGCCTCAAAAGTCTTGAAGAGGACTATAAATTGGTTGTCTTTGCTGCCGGTTGGTGCCCGCATTGTAGAGAAGTTATGCCAAAAATAGAAGAAAACTACAAACATTGGAAAGATAAAGGTGTAGAAGTGATATTTGTATCCCTGGACAACAATCCTAAAGATTTTGCAAAATTTGCCGCCCCATTGCCGTTTATCAGCACAACAGATTACAAAAAATGGGAAGGCAAGGCCGTAGAAGATTATCAGGTGTATGCTACACCAAGTTATTTTATGTTGGATAAAGATTTGGAAATTTTAATCAGACCCAAATCTGTTGAGCATGCAAAAGCCTGGATAGAAACTTTTGTGAATTAAAAATACAGATGTCGCTTACAATTAACAATCAATTTTAAAATTTTAAATTAGTGAAAGGTAGTGATAATTTGTTAGTCAATTAGACGCAGAAATTGGATTTATAAATTAGGATTTATAATGTTTTTGTTTTTAGGCTTTTTTTCATACGGAATACCAACATCATCAAAAAAAAATTTAAATCGTCTTACATAATTTTAATTGAAATAAACTGTCAAAAACATTTTAAAATCCCATGTTTATTTCTATGACGATTAGTTAAAAAATTATTAAATTTGATTTTGAGACATTTAAGCTAAATTGATAATAAAATTGGCTATCTAAAATTTAATACAGCTTTAAAGCTTATATAAATTAGTTCTACCAATTAAAAGGTATTATTGAAAGATATAGCTTCTTTATTTTGTATTGAAAGAGTAAAACACAACAGATAAAATATTTTAAACTTTAAAATAAATGATGTCATCAGCGGATACCTATGAGAGTTTAAAAATATTCGATTTAGTGCCCTTGACCTGTGTAGTGATAGAGCATAACAAAACAGATGCACTACACCTAAAAGAGTTATTAGAACAATATGCCAAAGGTATTAAGGTTTTAGGCGTTGCAAATACTGTTCAAAAGGCTGAGATATTAATTAAAATAACAAAGCCACAACTTATTTTTTCTGAATTAATAATAGGTGAATTTCATTTTAATGATTGGTCTGATCAAATACCAGATTTATACTCTAGAGTTGTATTTACTACTCATCATGAGAAGATTGCCAAAACTAATAAATTCAACAATAGTTATTCGCTTAATAAACCGGTGCATAAAAAAGAATTGCTAGATTTGATTAATAACCTAAAAAAAGATATTGTAGATTGTTTTGAAAACTTTAAACCCCAGGCAGAATTGCTTCGCAAGCATACCAACCATTCTAAAAACACACATTATACTTCTAGCCCCGGAAAAGAAAAAGAAGCCAACCTGTCTTTATTTCATCAAGACAAAGATTCCTTTTTAATAGTATTTAATGCCTTTATAGAAGACCATTTAGATCAAACAGATATCAACATCAATACCATTGCAGAGAAGTTATTCTGCTCTCAGTTTCAATTAAACGAACTTGTTAAAAAACATACCCAAATGACTACTGTTAAATACATACAGGAAATAAGACTTAAAAAGGCCTATGATTATTTAAAAACTGGTAATTATAAGTTCATAAACGATGTCATTTACAAAGTAGGCTACAATAGCAGATCTCATTTTTACAAAATATTTGAAGAAAGATTTGGCATAAAACCCAATAAAGTAAAGTAAAATAATATTATTTATGTAAGAGCATAAAATTTCATAAAAAACGTACACAATTTTAAAAATAAAAAACATTTTATCAATTTTTATCTCTTAATTTTGTTGTTAAACTCATTTTAAAATGAAAAATGTATACAATACCTTAATACTTTTCAATTTATTTATACTCGGCTCGACAAGTGTTGGTATTGCTCAATCATTTTCTTGTCTAAATGGTCTTGACGTACACATAGCTAACGACGTCTCCGGTTCTGTAGATGCTCGTGAATTTAATCAAGCTAAAAGTTTTGTGGCGCAATTGGCAGCGTCTTTCGGGAATACATTTGGTACAGCCAATGATCAATCACGAATAAGTATCAGCAACTGGTCCGCCGGCACCGGTAGATTTGAAGAGTATGATTTTCCTATTGCCGGAGAAAATTATACAACAAATTTAGCCGATATTTTTTCTTATGCTACTTCTAGCAGACCCTTTTCTGGTTTAACTGATGTCTACACAGCTCTACTTCGTGCAAATGATTGGGTTGAGCAAAACCCCGTCTCCGGCAGAACTGCACCAAAAGTTATTGTGCTTCTAACAGATACCTGGTGTTTTCAGGCTTCAAATGGCATAGAACAGCTTGCAACTCAAATCAAGGATCGTGGGGTCTATATTGTATTATTGGCTATAGATGATGCCGTGGGTTGTGACCGCCTTGCAACGCCATCGCAACCCGATAAAGTAGCCTCACCGGGTGGTTATTTTGAAGCCCCGGATTATCAAACCCTACAGGATGATGCTATTTCTTATATTCAAGATATTACATCATCAACATGTACAATAACTCCATCTTTTAAACCTTTTGACCTTACAGTAAATGTTACAGGTTTTGTAAGAGAAAATTGTGACACATCACCAGAAGCTTCAATTGGTTATCAAGTAACTAATGAAGGTCTTGCTTTTAGTGACATTTTGAGGGTCTCATTTTATAACGGTGATCCAACTGACCCATCTTCACAATTTTTGTTTACCCATAATGCAGGCTCTCAAAATATAAGTGCTTTTGGAGGAGCTTATAATGTCACCAACATCACAGATCCCTCTTTATTGAATGCAGGTGAAGTCTTCGCTGTC
>Ga0209931_1002040_pt1 | contig 10460 bp, 12 predicted proteins | sample SalPonR1_B_D1_MG_FD_185697 | JGI IMG/M metagenome (GOLD analysis project Ga0209931, IMG submission 185697) | Salt pond soil microbial communities from South San Francisco under conditions of wetland restoration - Salt Pond MetaG R1_B_D1_MG... ...
TTCACTGTCATGGGTGCGAGCTGATTGCGAATGAAGTCCATCGTCTCTGTTTCGTTCTCGAGCCGTCCGATCGAGAGGAAGCGGTTCGCATCCTGGACAATGCGGGTCGCACGGGCCTGGTTGTGAAAGAGCATCGACGCGTCAGCGATCAGGCAGAATATGAAAAGAAACGCCGGCAGCCAGAGAACCGACTCCACGGTGACCGACCCGTCTTCGCCCCGAAACCTCCGGATGGAAGAGATGGGAGACCGAGACATCGCGATCACCCCCTCATCCTGAAGTATTCGGCTTCAAAATTATTCTCCATCCCCGTCGCGCAGAAGCTGAAGTTCATGTTCGATGTCCCGTCGATGCGACCGCCGGCGACGATGGATGCGCCCTGGATGCCGTCCGCACTGGCTGCGAATTCCACGTTCCCTGCTGCGAGGATCTGGCTGCCGTGCATTTCGAGCGAGGCCGCCACCTCGACGCCACCCCACGTGACGAGCTGCGCGCCTCCCCCGCTCGCGCAATCGTCCGGCTCTCCGAGAATGAGGTTGTTCGGAGCGCGCATGGATTTGGCGCTCGTATCGGTCGTCAGGATCAGGGCATTCCGGAATTCTGCACCATTCTTGAACGTGATCTCGCAATCCGAAATGAAGACGATGTTCTCGTAGATACCTGCGTTGAAGGCGAATTTCCCGCAGCCCCAGCGCTCGTGTATGCGCCCCTGGATGAAGTCGGCAGGATCCACGGTCTTCTTCTTGATCCGCTCGGAAATGTAATCGTCGATATAGGCGCGTGCATAGACACTATCCGGATCCTCGAGGCCCTGGAGGATATCCTCCAGGCGCCCCAGGATCTTGATCGTGTATTTTCCTTCGCGAAGTGCCTTCTCGAGCCCCTCGTTCTTTTCCTCGTCGAGGCCATTGTTGGGGACGACGAGGTCGTCCATGTCCGGCATCGAGACGATCGTCCCCGCCTCGAAGAAGTTGTTCTGGTTAATCTCGACATGCGTGTTCGAGTGAATGCAGAAGCCGTTGAAGTAGGAATTGTTCGACTGGATATCGACGACCTTATCGGCGACGAAGCCTTCGCGCAGGCAGACCGGCCGGTAAGTCTCGAAGACGGAGGTCCGCACCACGTCCCATTCAGAAATCCCCACAAATTGCATCAGGATCGATGAGACGGGATTGGCCTGACTGGCCAGCCGGTCGGTCTTCACCAGCACTGCATCGAAGGCGTCGTCGTCGATTTCGAAGCGCTTCGCAGTGAAGTCATAGCGACCGAAGTGGATGTCATCTGCCGTCAGCACCTCTCCATGCACGGTCGCGGGAAGGGTCTTCTCGGCGACCCCGATCGCCTTCTTCCTCGCCTCGTCGACGCTGTGAAATTCCCGGTGCACGAGCGCTGCATGGGCCGCAGAGTCGGCCGCGACCTGAAGTTGCGTCCGCACCGCCATCAGGTTGGCCACGTCGATCGCGATTGCCCCCATCATGCAGGAGGCAACGAAGAGGAACATGCCCAATATCGTTATGCCGCCCGCTTCTGATGCAATCACGCTTTCATCCTTGCCGCAAAGATTGGACATTTCAGAACTCCACTATCTGCTGCGAGCCAACCACGAGGTCGAAATCCGCAAGGGCGGTCACGAAACCGATGACCGCCAGGTCGCGCGACGGTATGCTCGTCGATGTCGAGATCAGGCCGTTGTCGACTGTCGTCTTCGCTTTCACCGCGTCGCTCATCGAAGTTGCGGCGGACGTAATGAAGTCTTCCGCCGCCGCAGCACTGGAAAGCTGCCCGATCGCAAGTTGCCGATTGGCGTCTTCCACGATCCTGTACATTCGCGCCTGGCCGTTGAAGATCAGTGCGAGATCCGCGATCACGCAGAAAAAGGCGACGAAGAAGGGCAGCCAGAGTGTTGCCTCCACTGTCACCGCACCCTTCTGCGATTGAACAAAGCCTTTCGGTGTCTTCAGTGACCTGAACATCCGACGTCCCTTCATTTGCCCGCATCTGGACGAGCTCATGCCGCTACTCTCCATGGAAATGGATCGTCACTGGAAAAAGTGCCTTATCTTGGCCGAATACATGTCCCTGTAAGGGTTTCTCTGTCCCTCCGTCGTGTAGCGAAAGCACGCCGGATGAGGGCTTTGGGAGAAGGGGCTCCGGAGATCACGTCCCTTCCGACGCCCGCCCGTTGTCGAAGGCGAGGGGCCGTTAGGCCTGCTCCCGGCCCTGCGGTCGGGCAATCAAGCCCAGACGTTGTGTTCGGCCTGCTCGAGATAGCGGGTAAGGACGTTGACCGACTTCCATCCGCCAGCCCGCATGATGGCGGCGTTGTCGACGCCACGCATGAGAAGATCCTGAGCAGCGCCCACCCGCATCGAATGACCGCTGAACGCCTTGATCTCTGAAGGATCGAGGCCGGCCTGCTTGAGCAGTCGCTTGACGGTGGTCGTGCTGAGGTCGCGAGCGACAGGCTTGCCGCGGTAGACGTGGCAGAAGAGCCAGTCGATGTCTGAGCCCCGAACGTCGAGCCAAACGCACGGGAGGTCGACGGTCTCGCGCAAGGTGAGCCTGCTCTTGCTTGGTTGTCTCGCCGGCCCCTTCAGGCCTTCCCGTCGTCTTAGCCGCTCGATCCGGCCATCGTAGACCTGCCAGCCAGCATCCCGCAGCAGCGCCGCGATCAGACGGTAGCCGTATTGGCCATATTGCCGGACCAGCTCGATCATGTCCGCAACCAGGCGTCCTTCGTTGGTACGCCCCTGCGGCTGGTGATGCTGTGGGGAGCGATGCTGGCTGAACACGCGACAGATATGCCGATCCGACACTGACAGCCGACCGCGGACCCGATCGATGCAGGCCCATGTCGCCTCCCGCGGAGCAGGTCTGCTCCTTTATGCGCACCTCGCGGATCGCATCCAACCTCGTCCCGCGCGGCAGGCTGAAGATGGGCTTCTGGCGGTGGTGGCAGGGTCTGCCCTCCACCGCCCCGCCGATTCGCGCCGCGCTTCCGGTTCGGTTCCCTGAACGAATATTTGGGCTTTCCCTGCCGCAAGGCAGGGTACTCGCCTCTTGGCGGTGCCGGCAGCCGAGAGGATGTTCCGGAAGTCGTACGCCGATTTCCTGAAAGGCACCAGGAAGCCCGATGCTTCCATCTGTACGAGCGAAAGTTTATCTGAGCCTCCCACCGTCGGGCGGAAAGGCCGGACAGGACGCTGCCCTGATCCCTAAGAGATCACGTATGCCCGGTTGACTGAAGAGCCCGACCCAGCAGCTTTCCACGCGGGAGACGGACACAAACGCGCAATCCGCCGAGGTTTCCGGATTCAAATAGTTCGATGGTCCCGCCGTAAGCTTGGACGAGATCGTTCGTGATCGAAAGACCAAGACCCGTACCAGGCACAGAAGTGTCGAGGCGTGCGCCCTGCTGGAGAGCCACAGCCCGGCGCGATGCGGCGATACCCGGGCCGTCGTCTTCCACCGACAGCCGAACCTCCGTGGCATCGGCGTCGACGATCAGATGCACTTCCGCCCGGCACCATTTGAATGCGTTATCGAGAAGGTTACCTAGCATCTCTTCAAGATCCTGAGCATCGACGGCGACCTTGAGGTCCTGTTCAAGGTCCACCTTGAACGTCTTGTCCGAACTGTCCGGCAGGGCGCAAAACAATCTTTCCAGCCTCCTCACCGCCACGCCAACATCCGTTTCCGCCTGAACGTCATACGACGCGCTTGTCGCACGCATCCGCGCCAGCGACCGCTTGATCTGCGCATCAATGCGATCGAGCGCCTCGAAGAGTGGTCGGATATCGTCGCCCTTCCGGCGCAGAGTATGCAATTCGTTGCGCAACGACGCCGAAGGGGTCTTGAGCGAATGTGCGAGATCAGCGGCCTGACGACGCCCGTGGTACAAGATATTGCGATTTCGGCTGAGCAATTCATCGATATCGGCGACGAGCGGCGCGACCTCGGCCGGATAATCCGCCGGCACGAGTGATTTCCCGGATTCCCAGCGATTAATCACGTCGCGCTGCAGCTTGCGCAGGGGTGATACCAGAACCGACGTCAGCAAACCGGCGCCCGCGATACCGAGAACCCCGACGAACCCGAAGGCGACGGCGATGCTACGGCCCATTTCGTCGCGTTCCGCGTTGAGGCCGGAGAGGCTCGCTGCGACTGTCACCGTCCATGATGTTCCATCCTGGATCGTGATGAGCTGATGCAGGCCGCGGACGGGCCCGGTTGGGCCGTTTCCTTCCCAAAGTTCCATGGAGGCGTGCGGCGTCCGTGGCACCGGCAATTCCATATCGAAGAGAGAGGGCGAGGTAACGATGCGGCCGTAGGCGTCGACGACCTGCCAGTAGCGGCCGGAATAGGCGCGTCGATAGGTCGGATCGGTAAGGAAGGTCTCGAGTCCGTCGACAGATTGTAGACTTCCGAGCGCGGCAACCACCTGCGTGTGACGTTCCTCGAGAATCGAATTGAACCGGCGATCCCCGAGCCGGTCAAAGACGTAAAAGACTGCGAGCGTCCCGATGAGTGTCGCAGCGACGGCCCATATCGCTCCACCGAGGATCACGCGCCGCTGAAGGGTGTGCATCAGTCCGTCAGAATCTGATAACCTCGGCCCCGTGCGCTCATGATGAGACCCTTGCCGAGTTTCTTGCGCAGCCGGTTCACGAAGACCGAGATCGTATTCGAGTCGGGGTCACTGTTATAATCGTAGATCTGTTCGGACAACTCGGTACGCGAGACCATTCGTCCAGCGCTATGGAACAGGTAGGAGAGGACGGCGAGTTCCTGTGCGGTCAGCGACACCGGCACACCATTGTTAGCGACCTGTTGCGAGCGGGTGTCGAGAGTGATGGGTCCGGACCGGAAGACCGGGTTGCGATGATTGGACTTGCGACGCAACATCGCCCGAATGCGCGCATTGAGTTCCGTCATATGAAACGGCTTCGTCATGTAGTCGTCGGCGCCGGCATCGAGCCCGTCTACCCTGTCCGACCAGCCGTCGCGCGCCGTCAGTATGAGCACTGCGGCATCGACATCTTCCGCGCGCCATTTCTTGAGGACGGAAATACCGTCACGTTCTGGCAGGCCGATGTCGAGAACGACAAGCGAGTAGGGCTCGACAGAGCCCATGAATAACGCTTCTTCCCCGTTCGCAACGACGTCTACGGCATGGCCCTCCATGACCAGACAGGACTTGATCTGCTGACTGAGGACAGCGTCATCTTCTGCAACAAGTATTCTCATGCTGAAAGGCTAGATGCATCGGAAGGCGGAATTATGGCAATTACTTGCCCTTTCCGTCGCCACCGCCGCGCTTGTCTCCGCCGCCGCCGCCTCCGCCGCCCCCGCCATTCGTACTTCCGGAAGCATTACGGTTGTCAGAGCCGCGCTCGGCATTGTTGTTCGCCGGCCCGCCGCCTCTGTTTGCGTTATGGTTCTCTCGATCGCCCTGACCGCTGGCGTTTCCGCTGTTTGCGTTCTTCCTGCCCGCTACAGCACTGTTCACCGATTGCGCGTCGGCACCGTGACCGTTTTTCGATCTTGCTGCTGCCATGACCTGGCCGGCAATGGGTGATCGGGTCGGCATCGCGTCCCCACTGGCGGCATCAAGAACGATAGCTACCAGGCGTCCGTTCGCCTGCTTTATGAGGACCTTGTAATAGATCCCGCTGATATCAAACGCGCGCACGTCCACGACATCTCCCTCGATCAGGGCCGATGTGCGGTCGATGAGTTGCGCAAAGCTCATGCTCCGCCCGCTCTGGACATTCTCGCGCAATTCGGCGCGTGTAAGTTCCCGCGCCTGCGCCTGCGCCTCGACGCCTGTCGCGCTGAGAACTGTTGTCAGTAGCACCACCGTGGACGCGAACCTAATCATGGACCAATAGTAAACGAGCCAACTTGAACCAAGCATGAACAGGACTTTCTCCCTTGCGTCAGGATGAACAAGACGCCGCATTAGCGCAAAAAATCAATATTTCCAAATCTCACCGAGCCGTTCCGAAGAGGTGGTTCCGGAAATCTGAACAACCGGGATAAGTGGTTTTTTCGCGCCATGGCAGCATGATGCTGCGAGCGAGGAGAAGACCATGGCAAGACGACCACGCCGGAACCACAGCCCGGCATTCAAGGCGAAAGTGGCGGTGGCCGCGATCAAGGGCGAGAAGACGCTGATCGAACTGGCGCAGGATTTCGACGTGCACCCGAACCAGATCAAGCAGTGGCGCGATCAGCTGCTCGAGGGCGCTACGGGGGTATTCGGCGACAGCCTGAAGGCGGAGCCGGAACCGGTGATCGACGTGAAGACCTTGCACGCCAAGATCGGGGAGCTGACGTTGGAGAACGATTTTTTGTCCGGCGCGCTCGGCAAGGCGGGTCTGTTGCCGAGCGCAAGAAGATGATTGATCCCACCGCGAAGCTGAGCGTCAGCCGCCAGGCCGTCGTGCTGGGGATCAGCCGGAGCAGCATCTACTACCAGCCGCGCCCGGTCCCGGCGGGCGATCTGAAGCTCATGCACCGGATCGACAAGCTGCATATGGAGTTCCCGTTCGCGGGCAGCCGGATGCTGCAGGGTCTGCTGGTTCAGGAGGGGTTCATGGTCGGGCGGTTGCACGTCGCCACGCTGATGAAACGAATGGGCATCGAAGCCCTGTACCGAAAGCCCAACACGTCGAAACCGGCACCGGGACACAAGATCTATCCCTATCTGCTGCGGAAGCTGCCCATCACCCGGCCCAATCAGGTCTGGGCGATGGACATCACCTACATCCCGATGGCGCGGGGCTTCATCTACCTCGCCGCGGTCGTGGACTGGTTCACCCGACGGATCCTGGCATGGCGGGTATCGATCACGCTGGAGGTCGACTTCTGCATTGAAGCTGTCGAGGAGGCACTGGCGCGACACGGAGCGCCCGAGATCTTCAACAGCGATCAGGGTAGCCAGTTCACGTCCACCGACTTCATCAAGGTTCTGGCCGCCCGCGAGGTCAGGATCAGTATGGATGGCAAGGGCGCCTGGCGCGACAACGTCTTCGTGGAGCGCCTCTGGCGGACCATCAAATACGAGGAGGTCTACCTGCGGGCCTACGCCAGCGTCTCCGAGGCCCGGGCTGGGATCGGCCGCTACATCGGCTTCTACAACAGCCGCCGGCCCCATTCATCGCTTGACGGGAACCCCCCCGATCAGGCCTACTTCAACCCGCTGGCGCCAGAAGTGGCAGCAGCGTAACCGAGGCGGAAAACCACTTAGGAAACGCCCGGAACCTGTTCAGAAAAACCGAACCACCTCTCGAAGCGCCGCGACGTCGCAAGGTCATTCGTAGGCGGGTTCCGCCGTGTCGCCGCGTTCTCTCGCCGCTGCGAAAAGTGCCCGGTCGAGGCCGTATGACGTCGCGAGCGTACCGCAATAAGCCATCCAGTCAGACCGCATCCGCAGCGACGAAACGCTCCTGATCTCCCCAGACCAGGTCGCGACCTTCGCTTCCCATGTCTCGACCTCCGGCAGGGCACCCTCCCGGGAGGCGAGGTCGCCCGAGGCGGCGAACCACTCCGAGGACGCCGTCATGAAATCGTCGCGGTCGACGAAGTTCTTCGACCGCACCGAAGCGACGGCGAGCATCGCGGCACATTCGGCGAGCCCGTCCGACGGCAGCGCCTCTTCATTGCCGTCAGGGCGGGTCGCAGCTTCGCCGGGCGCGGCCTCGGCCCATGCGGCGAGCGGGATCGAGAGAGCGGCGGCGAAGGAAAATAGCAGCTTTGGTCTCATGATCGTTCCGTCTCCTGAGGGTGAATGTCCGGCCCTCAATTGTGGCCGTCGGGGTCGAGCGGGTTTCCCGCGTGGAATATCGCCGGCCCTGCATGGCACCCAGTTTCTTCGGGATTCGCGCAGGGCCGGACTGCTCGGTGTTCAGGCGGCCATGCGGAAGTACCACGCCACGAAGTTGTTCTCCATGCCGGCGCCGCCGCAGAAGCCGATGAGCGAGGTGCTCGTGCCGTAGATGCGCTGGCCCGAAACCAGCGAGATCCCTTCCACCCCGAGAGCGTCGGAGGTGAAGTCGATGTCCTTCGCCGCGATGACCTGGCCGCCGTAGAATGACACCGACTGGGCGAACGCCACGCCCCCCAGTGTCACGATCTGGCCGTCGCCGCTGCTGGCGCAGCTGTCATCCTTGCCGAGGGTGAAGAACTGCGCGGCGTCGATCGACTTGGCGTCCGTGTTGGTGCTGGCGATGACCGCATCCTCGAAGGTGACGGCCTCAGGGAACTGCAGGAGGCAATTGGTGACCAACACGCCGCGACGCTGGACCGAGCCGGACTTCGCCTGAACCTTCTGGTTCGGCTTCGTGCAATCGAGCGTGTGAATACGCCCTTCCACCCATTGCGCGTCTATGGTCGATTTCGGGTCCATCACGACGGGCGTCGCCGAGGTGATGTAGCTGCGGTAATGCGGCGAGTTCGGATCCTGGACGCCGGCGACGATCTCGTTGATCCGGCTGACGATTCGCAGCTGGTAGGATCCGTCGCGCAGAGCTGCCTGAAGCCCGGGGTTCGTCGTGAACCCGTCCGACGGAATGACCATGTCCCGCTTGTCCGGCATCGAGACGATGACGCCCGGCTCGTAGGTGTTGCCGTTGTTCGCGGCGACATGGGTCTGCGAATGGATGCAGAAGCCGGCCTTATAGGTGTTGCCCGTGGTCACGTCGACTTCCTGTTGCGCGACGAAGCCCTCGCGAAAGCACGTGGGAATGTAGGTTTCGAAAACCGACTGGCGCCGCACGTCCCACGAGCCGATACCCGCGAACTTCAGAAAGAACGTGCTGACGGCGTTGTTGCGCCCTGCCACGCGCTCCATGTTGATCAGAACGGCCGAATTCGAGCTGCTGTCGACCTGGAAAGCCTGTGCCACCGGGTCCCAGTTGCCGAACTGGATGTCCCCGTCGCGCAGAACATCGCCGAAAAACGCCGCCGGCATGGCGGCATCCGCGACATCGAGTGCAACCGCCTTCGCTTCGCTCGCCGACCGGGTCTCGCGCACGACGAGCGCGGCGTGGGCCGCGCTGTCGGCGGCGACCTGCAGATGCGTGCGTTCGCGGATGGCGTTCGTCACGTCGAGACCGAGGCCGCCGATCATCAGCGTGACGAGCAGCAGGAAGATGCCGAAAGCGGTCATCCCGCCGTCTTCGGAATGGGCGCGGCCGAGAAGGTGATCGTCAGAGCGCATTGTTCAGGCTCCCCAGTTTTCAATGAGATGTTTGGAAGATACGGTGATCTCCGCGCCATTCAGCGAACCGAAAAGACCGATGAGCTGCGCATCGGCGGCTGGCAGCCGCACCGAGGTGGTCACGATATCGCCGCTGGCGTTAATGGTGCTCGTCGCCTGGGCGCGGGTCGAGATCGCCGCGAGCCGCGCCTCGATGTAGCTCTCGGTTTCCGCAGCGGTCTCTAGCCTGCCAACCGAGAGGTTGCGGTTGCCGTCCTGCATCACACGAAGGACTGTCGACTGGGTGTGAAAGATATTCGCCGCATCAACCATGAAGGCGGAGACGATGACCATGCCGCCGAACCACAACACGGCCTCGGCGGAAATCGAGCCCCGCTCGCACTGGCGGAAGCGACGAAACATTCTGCGTGTCTTCGTCATGTTCAGACCTCCCAGTTCTCGACCATATGCTGGGCACCCACCTTGATAGTGAAGTTCCCGCTCAGGCCGCTGAGAAATCCGAATAGCTCGAGGTCACGGATCGGAAACTCCGCCGAGCTGGTCAGAATTCCCGCCGTGACGCCGCTCGCCACGACCGCGTCGTCGGTGATGTTGTGCGTGAGAACGTCCTGGATGAACGCGGCCGTTCCGACATCGGTCTCGATCTGCCCGATTGACCGGAGCCGATTGGCGTCCTGCACCACCTTCAGGGCGCTCGTCCGGCCGTAGAGCACCATTGCCGCATCCAGAACGACGCCGAGAATGAGGATGAAGGTCGTGAACCAGATCACGAACTCGACGGTCATCGCACCGGCTTCTTCGAGGAGATGTCTGCTTGCGCTCCGCTTCACACGGACGGCATGCGTCGACAGGGGTCGAACCATTCAGTCCTCCGTCTCGGTCACGCGGCGAGCCGCGGACCGATCCAAACCCCTACCCATCCAACCACCTGTATAAATCAACGGGTTGAACGTGCGAGAAACCACTCGTTCATCCTGCGTTAATGCGTCTTCTGCGGCGCTTTGCCTTTGAGTGCGCTATGAATTTTTGGCGCCCGCAGGGCGGGCGATGAATTTGCGGTGCGGCGGCGGGGGCTTCCCACCCCGCGCGCGCTCTGGCATGTCATCCCCATGGGACTTCAGGACATCACCGACCGGGTCAGGGCCGCCGAAGCCGACGCCGGCCGCGCGCCGGGCTCGGTCAAGCTCATCGCGGTCTCGAAGGTGCAGCCGCGCGAGCGTGTCGCCGCCGTGGTCGA
>Ga0209931_1002041_pt1 | contig 10455 bp, 10 predicted proteins | sample SalPonR1_B_D1_MG_FD_185697 | JGI IMG/M metagenome (GOLD analysis project Ga0209931, IMG submission 185697) | Salt pond soil microbial communities from South San Francisco under conditions of wetland restoration - Salt Pond MetaG R1_B_D1_MG... ...
GATGCGCGCGTTCACCGCGCTCTTTGTCGACGCCACCTGCTATCTGGCCACAGTCCCCACCTATGCAGGCGGGCCAATGGCCTTTGGCTGGGGCACAGACGGCCCGGCGCGTGAGACACCACTGGATGTGCTGCAGGGCCGGTTCGACGCCGCCGGAATCGCACCGGGATACTATACACCGCAGGTCCATCAGGCGGCCTTCGCCCTGCCCGGTTACGTCGCCAAACTCCTGCCCTGAGCTTTATCTTGCTGAAAATGTGACCTGCCACACAGATATATATCCGTGTGGCAAAGCCCTACTTCCTTTCATCATCACGCATGAAAACAGTCGCTTTCATGCTCATCAAGGATCAGGAGAACAAGCTCTTTGAGAACGCGAACTGAACGATGCTGTGGCATCGTTTGTCGAAGATACTCTAGATCGCCAGCAGTAATACTGAAGAACCTGGAATCAACGCCAAGTTCGGCGGCATAGTCATTCACAACGGATGCAACCAGCGCGCCGACATGCGCGACATCAGGTTCTGGTACACGATAAACCGTACAGCGTGAGACCAGTGGGGCTGGAACGCGATCAAGGTCGTTCGCCGTTAGAACCCAGTTGATATGTGAAACATCGACCTCGGCTTGAAGGAATTTCTCATGCCAGGCACGTGCCTCAACCGGCTCGAGGACGGACAACAAGCCATCGATAAGATCGCCGTTTAAACTCCCTTGAGTTGACTTGTCTACCTCGTCCAAGACAATCCCCGGATTGATGATTTCCCCATTCACAATCGCTGTTGTGATCAACGACGGCATCGCGCTCGAATATCCCGCCGATGTCCCGAAAAACGTGATGTCTGCAACACCGGCGGCACTTGCGCGCGTCACCGGAACTCCCAAGGACTTCATGACATCTGCAGCGAGCGTACTTTTCCCGGTACCCGGCTTGCCCACCAGCAAAATCGGCCGAATCGTGATCTTGCTTTGACCGAACCGGAAACCTCGACGGACACCCCCAAAAATGCCATCGACCACATTGACCGCATGCGGATACTTATCTGACAGCGTTTCCTGAACGGCATCCAGCTTTTTGAGATCATACAGGCCAACCGCAGGCAAAGGGACATCAATAACCCTTTTCTGCCGGTCATTGAGGTTCTTTTTAACTGTTGAGGGCAGCCGTTTCGCAACTGTCGGGTCCGTCAGGTAACTGAACTCGTGCCGTTCAGCGTCGCAATTGCTTTTGTCATCAATGTGTTCCAATTGTTGCTGCAGATTGGAGACATCATTCCAGATGTCTTCAGCGGTTTCTTCGGGAAAGAGCTCCTTGAGCTCTTTAAGATTAAAGATTTTCACAATGATTTTGTAGCACTCATTGCGCAGCAAGAGATCCGCCCCAGCACCAGGATCCGGCAACGGTTTCTCACCTCGGCTCTCCAGCCGTGCGTTGATGATATCGTAAATTTCCATGAGGTCGACATGCCCCGCATTCTCTACAAGATACTTGAGAGCATGCTTTTTAGAACTTCGCTCTACGCGTTTCTCGCGCTCGGCACGGGTCGGGCAAGCCAAGATGACGTCTGAAATCGACATGCTGTCGGCGAGCAACGAAATCAACAGGTTCCGATCCTCAAAGCCCTTGCGACCGGTGCTGGTACTAAAGTCCTGCAGGTCTTCACCGAGTTCTCGCATCCGCGATTCGAGTAGCCCGTATACGTCCCATACAGACCAGCCCGTCGTTCGTGCATCGAGCAGCTCTTCGATTTTCAGGACATCTGTTTTCTTACTTCTTCCCATGATTTCTGCCCTCACACATTCAGTAATAATCAATCTGTTCGCCGAAAATGGTCGTGCCTGGCTCGACCTCGTGCCAGTGTTTGTTGACGGGGAGCGTCTTGGAGCGCTGTTCAATCTCATCGAAGGAAACAGGATAGAAATCCCACACATCAAGACCGACGTTCACGCAATTGCGTGTTCCAAGCCAGTTGTCATGGACATGGCCAAACAAGCAGTAGGCCCCTCTCCTCGCATGGTTCCATGTGTGCATGGGATAATGAGAAAGCGTGTTGAACTGCCGCTGCGCTCCGTCCCGAACCTCGGCGATATGTGAAACACTTGTCCAGGGCAGCGATTGGATGATTTCGTCATCATGATTGCCGACAATCAGATGCTGTTCAGCCCCCGGTAGTCGATCAAACATCTCCCGAAGCCATTTTTTATCCAGCTTGCGTCTGCCCAAGGCAAAATCCCCGAGCAGCCATACTTGATCTCCCGGCCCAACCCGCTCATGAAGGTTCCTCAGGATGACTTCATCGGCTTCGTCTGCGTTCCGAAAAGGTCGATTGCAAAACTCGACAATGGCATCATGGCCAAAGTGAGGATCCGCGCAGTACCACTTCTTTTTGTGTAACTCGTTTCGTCGCATGTCGATTTCTCCTTAAAAACAAGGCGAGCGACAGCGTGAACGTTGGCTATTTTGGAATGTGACACAAGCAGACGAACACCAGTCGCCCGCAGTTAACTGGGGGCGATTAGCTGGTTGTTGGTATCGTCGTCAGATGTGCCATTACGACACACCTACATCAGAACTGCGCGGATTTCCAGTACTGCACCGGTGGGAAATCGCTGCTATTGGCCTTCCCCAATCAACCGCTGCATCCACCTGACGCCTGGAGCTCCTCGGTCAGGCGCTTGCTCCAGAATAGGATGCCCTTGTAGAAAGTGATCGTTTCCCTGGGGTGAGAGTTCCAAGTGCTTAATGCTGCGCGGTTCGCCAATGTCGGCTGTTCATAATCGAAAATTTCTTTAGTATTGGTGTTGACACATAGCGAGCATGGCAGTTGGGACTTCGCGTTTGGACGGTAGAAAACTGAACGGGTCTTGGAAGGTGCATGCTTGGACACGCACTTCCATGACCACAGGAGAAACAACAGATGCTTTAGGACCAACTCCGGTTGGTTACATTGCATACCATGCGAATGGACGGATGATGGCCACAGTGTTTAGGCGCGACCGGCCTTCCTCCAGCGAGGCCAGATGGACGGTGGCGGAAAAAGCCAGCCTGTTCGACGACATGTTGGCGTATGTGGCGTCCTATACCCTCGAAGAAGACCGCGTTATCCACCATGTTGATGGGTCTTGGAACCCGAACTGGCACGGTGATCTCACCCGTCCATTCCGGCTCGAAGGTGATCGGTTGGTAATCAGTGGCGCTCCGGGTATCGACCCAGAAACTGACGAAGAGGTCGTCTACCGCATGGAGTTTACAAAAGTCTAAGTGCTTGGTTGCAGGCCGAACAGAATGATCCAATGAGCGGCGGTATCGGCCTATCCAGACATTCATTCGACTGAAACCTACAGCACAAAGGTCCGCACATCAGACGCTCAACCTACCCTGCGTGAAGCTCCGCTCTGACCAGCCACCAGCCCTGCCGTCTCACGACATGACCGTTTTGGGCTGGTTGCCGTCATCTGACAGCTTCCGCCAGGAAAGCTGATCGGGCCGGTCTGTTTCTACGGCAGCTATGCGCAGGGAGCGGGCTTTGCAAAATTGGGACCTTGTCACCAAAGCCGACCTTCGTGGACAGCGCAGCGAATGATGGGTTGAGCCCTTACTTACCTTGGAATGGCAAGGGTCCGAACCTGGTCGGTTGCTCTATTTGCTCAGAATGAATAGCTTCCAGCCAAATTTACGGAGTGCATCCATTGGCACATAAGAACAAAGTCATGCGGTCGATAAACCTAGATGGCGAATACAACTGTGTAGACATTTTCTTGCGCCCTGATGGAACTTACGGATTTGACGAGTTTCGTCGTGATCCAGAGGATTCAAGCGGATGGTATAGCATAGGTCACTTTGGTGATCAGGTCTTCGCGGATGCCGACGCAGCACTAACCAAAGCGAAAAACTCCGTTCATTGGCTTTCTGACCACCTGTAGCTTTGTCCGAATCTTCCCAGTTCGCGACCCGCGCAGCGAACGGTAGCTATGGCAAATTAGTCTCTGGGGCCGTAAGCCTCGCTTCGAGATTGGCTGCTGCCATCTGGGGCGCGCGAGGGAGTAGATTTGGCCGGACCTCCCTGCTGCAGCGCCGCAAGGCGAGCCCAACCGACAACGCTTGTTCTTCGGAAACTCTTCTATAAGGTAAGACTAGCTGACCTTTACTTACGGTGGTATTTATGGATGGACGAGCGTTTGCGATGACGTGGGAGCAGGGATGGAATAGCCATGATCTCGAGGTCATCATCAGTCACTATCGCGATGACATCGTGTTTCGCTCCAAGAAGGCAATTCCACTCATTGGCAAGGGCGAGATACAAGGAAAACAAAAACTTAGGGACTACTGGGGAGCAGCTCTGAAGCGTCAGCCTGACCTCAAGTTTCACGTCCAAGACGTATTTGAAGGTCACAACATGCTTGTTATCTCGTACTTGAACCACCACGGCGTTCTGGCCGCCGAAACTCTCTACTTCGATGCCGAGGGGCAAGTTTACCAAGCCGCAGCATGCCATAGAACGGATGGAGACTACCAAAGCCCGTTTTCCGTCGATTCATCGCGCCATCGATAATAGGTATGCTGCGTCACGCCAATCTGGCGCACGGCATCGACAATCGAGCTGCCTTGCCCTTGCAACACTTCAACCTGCCGCAGCTTCAGCGCGATCTCTTCTGGTTTGTCTCTCATTCCAGCCATCTCTGGTCCTCCTGAAATGGAATAATACTATCCCAGTTTCGCTCACAGAATCTGTTGATAAGTTTGGGGATAAACCGCGCTCGAAAAAAGGTAGCCACTGTTTTAGAATGAATTTTTTGGCGCGCACATTATTTGGGCACCTACGGGTAACCCACTGAAAATATTGTATTGAATTAGTGGGATGTGACACGCCCTGCACCCCCGCGTCCACCGGACCTTTCAAAAAAGCAAGTGTGTAAGGCCTTGCTGATAAGGATAATTCTGATTCCGTGGCATTCCTGCACGTCGATTAATCTTACCCACGGAATGTGACGGATATGCGAGACGCCTGCAGACCCGTCGCGGGCACCTGCTCGGGCATCACCAGCTTTGACGCGATCAGACCCTCGATCTGCCGGTCGATAATGTGACGGCACAGGGGGTGGCGTTCGTGGATTCACTCGGCGAGGCTGGCTCCGCCTTTGACTTCTGAATTCGCGCCTTCCCGCGGTCGGCCCGTATCTGGACTAGCCCCTTCTAGCATCGGCGCAACTTGAACCAATTTTTCTGTCAGATGTTCCTGAGGCTTATATGGGCTCAATCAGGCGTAAGTATCACGTCCGAAAGTGCCCGTGGTTTACCAAAAAAAGGGGGTCAGAAATCCAACGATCTTTACCGTAATTAGAAATCTTTCTTCTCTTCTTGCCGTTCAGGCAAATGGGACCTTGCGTCGAGGGCGGCAGGGGTGAGGTGAGAGAACCGGCCCTGCAAACGGATATCCGAAGTCCTCCACGTATCTCTGTGTTCTCTTACTCGCATGAACGAGGTCCCTCAGCGATGGAACGTATAAAAGATCCTTATCAGAATCCATCTGAGCGTCTGTTCGGCACCCATTTTGGCTCTTATGTGTGATGGTCCCTCTGGCATAAGGAAAGCTTCTGTCTGGCCGTTTCCAGAGCTTCTGGATATCCTAAAGACTATCAGGCCAAGGTGCAGGTGGGGATCTGTATCCGCCGGTGATGACAGGGATTTATGGTAACAGGACATAGGATGCCTGACTTATAGGATCAGAACGGGCAACCGGTGACAGCCAGTTTCTCCATTGGAGAACCAAAAGTGGCATTTGAGTTCGGGTAATCTTCAGCCTGTTTCTGTGTGGGCTTTCTGAACTCGATCACGTCAGGACCGCTGTCGTTTGCTGCCATCAAGCCCCAAACATCCATTCTGTTGGCTTTTTTGGTCTTGGCTAGGATTGGGCTCTTAATCTTGCGAACGGGCTTCTGGAGAGCATTTCGCGGCTTTTTAGGTCCTGTTTTGGCTTCCTCTTCGAACTCAGGTTCTTGGATCTCTTCGATCACGGGTGTTGGCATCGAAATGTAGCGACGTACTGTATTCAGGGCTTTTCCGGTTTCTCGGACGATTTGTTTTTTGCCCATGCCCTCTTCGTACATCTTTTGGATTTTCAGGATCAGCTCATTCTTCCGCCGCTGTTCAGGCGTTTCCGGACGGGATTCATTGTATTTTTTCTGGGATTCTAAATAGTTTTCCCTACGACGCGTTTCGTTAATGACAGCGCGCAGATCATATGCCTGCATTTCCTCAAGGTTCACGTTCAGAAATTCTGCAAGATTATCTGAATTGTACCAGTATCTCGGATCCACCAGCTTTCCGTTCAGATGTCTCTTTTTCCCTTTTTCGGCTTCCTTTGCGCGATCTAGAACTGAGCTGATAGAGTTCTTCGTCTCTTCCAGGGTCCAATTATGATCACATAATTTACGTGCGAGTTGGTGCGTCCGATGTTCAAGTGCAGCTGGAGGTGCCAGAAACGCTAGGAGTGATCCTATGACGTAGATATACGAGTTCCTAAATCCTTTAGGTATTTTGTTGTCGTGACGACCTTCTATGATCTTGAAGATGTCTGAAAGGCGATACTGTGCTTGTGTTCCGTATCCAAAATCATGGAGGCTTTTGTGGCAACATTGCTGGTGCTCTCGGACTGATTGAAGGTTGATGACGTTGTTGGGTGCTTCGAATGCCTCGTTGATCCGCTGAGGTGCTTTTGGATCGTGTGAAACCTCGACCTCGACAACCTTGGGCACCTTCGTCTTCTTCTCGCCGCGCTTTCGCTCTTCGTTTCCTTCATGGTCGATCTTGTCGAAGTTCTCTTCGATGCCATACCGAACTTTCATCTCAAGCTCAAAGAAGGTCCCGCGATCTGCACCTGGCTGCATCAGGTGCGGTGCGAGATGGACGATGCGGACAGTTTTATTGTTTCTTTGTGATTTGGAACCTACCAGTCGCATCAATCTCACGACATTATTGCCCCGGGGGTCCGCTCCTAGAGGAGCAAATACGCTCCATAGTTGTCTGACAATGGACATCCAACGATCACAGTTGATTTCCCGTTGTGACCTTGTGTCATCAGTCTTCACAAACCGTTTCGAGAATATCAGAGGCTCGAAAATCCAGTAAAGCTGAAGGCCGCCGCCGGAATGAATGATCATGTCAGGGCAGGGTATATTGAACTCGTTGCAGAGCCTGAAGATGGTCGAAACCATCTCTTCTGGAGACGAGTTTGCGTATTCGTCCGTTTTATGAAAATCGACATCGAGCATCACCGCTGGCACCCCCGATATACGTACTTTCACGCGGCGGCCGTTACACGGGGGAAACATTGCTGCTGAAAGATAGACTTCGTAATCCTGCCTTTCGAGCATTTTCAAAGCTGTTTCTTTCACACTCGACAGACTATGAAGAGCGTACTCGCTGTCGCGCCCTTCGGACTGATCATGTAGGCATATTCGAAAGGGCGCGTTTTCAGTATTTCCATACAGCGCGAAAAGTTGCGTTCTGGGATCCTCAAAATCAACACACTCAGGGTCGTAAGAAAGTTTAAACGACGGCCGTTCTGGACCTACTTTCCTCGCGGTATTTGAAATGGCTTTCAACATCGCCGATAATGCCCTTAATCAATAAGGGTCAGCGAGGTGCGTCTAAGTATCTATTTGATCATACGGCGCTCTTTAATCTGTGAGACACGTTTACCCGTGATGGTCTATTAAATCAGGGTCACGAAGATGCACCCCCTGCCCTTGTAGTTTATCAATGATAATGAACCTGCCAGAGAGCGATTAATCTCAAGTAAAGAAACCGATCACTTTATTTTAAATATCTGATTTTGTACATTTTTTTTCGACTTAAATCATTCAGCGAGCGCGCCCCGGAGCAGCACCTCGACCACCCACCGTCCAAGAATAAGACCGTTGGGGTCGACCACCCAGGTGGTAAACGGAATACCGCCCTAGCGAACATGATCCATGGAAAAGGTCACAACCTCTTCCGTGAGCTCTTGGTAACGACGCGCAGTTCCGGCGCACATCAGTTCTGCTGCTGAGGTTTTGCGCTGGCGGCGAGCTTGAGCCAGATGACGCCGCTGATGATCACTGCAAGCAATGTTCCCTGAACAATAGTCAGCGTCTTGCCGAGAAGAATACTGCCGAACAGGGTCGCGCCAACAGAGCCGATACCTGCCCAAATGGCATAGCCGATAACGCACTCGTATACGACATGTCTCGGGCCTCTCGTTTTTCGGTTCTTTTTGCTCTTCACATGGGATTAAAGCTATCGGACGTTGGTCGGCCATGCAGTCCACAAATGACAGACCTACTTGCGCAAGTCCGTGCAGGTTCGTTGTGCAAGCTCAACGGCTTGAGAAAACAAAGCCATCTCGACATCTAGCAAACTGACCCTACCAGACATCTCATTGACCACGCGTTTCAATAGGAGCGTATAAAACTTATAGCTTTGGTTTCCAGGAACACGCAACCAGCCATAATCCCTAATCAAGTTGCGTCCACTAAATTCAGGCCGCTGTGAAAAGCCACGCTTTTTAGTTGTATCACCAGTCACTTTGTTTTGCCCCGGTATGTAACGAAATACCGCTCCAGTTTTTACACCTCCCAGAATTTGGATGGCGTGTAAAGCGACGACAACGCGCGCATCAAGAACAGCGTATTCCTTTGGATTTATGATAGATAGGATCTTTGAATAGCTTGAAACGCCCTGAAACGGGGTTTGCATACAGGAAGACTCCAATTGTGCTACGTGTGCTCGGATCGTGCTCGCGTTTCGGTGCCTTACCTGCCCCCAAGTACACACGATCCATTCTGCAAGCTCTAAATGGTTTTCTGGGTCGTTCAGCCACCTATCGTGCAATTTCCATTTCAGCGACTGCGTTTTCTGGAATATTGTATTCCCATCCAGCTTGCCAACCAAAGTCTCTGCATCCTTCGGCAACGGCCATTGATAGCTATTTTTGGCGGCCTCAACTCCAAGTCCCTCGTATTCTGCCTGCCCTAGGCAGAAAGCTGATACTGAGGCCATCAAACCATCACACTGAGAAATGAATTGCTCAATCTTTTCACTTTCGTGCGACACTGAAATTTCCCACTTTTATGCGCATTCCGGCTTTTTATCCCAGTTCATGGGCAATCAATAGATGATACGTTAAGATCGACTCAGATCACAGTTAACCCATGTTTTTATGGTCTTGGAGCAAACGATGCAAACAGTCGGAAACCTGTTCCGTGGAGAACCTAAGCAATGGGGATTGAGAGGTGATAAATATCTTTGGCGCGAATTGAAGGAGAAGTTTGCCGGAATTGAACTGCCTAAAAATCAAAGTGCGCTTCAACGACTGCTTGAGACGGCGTTCTGGGAAGCTACAGGACAATGCCTGGCGTTCTGTGATGAAACTTATATTGAGCGCTTCGCTTATGGTGGGATGTCCAGTGGAGGCATCAGCGGAGATTTTTGGCGCAGTCGTGGATTCCCAATAATATTTGAGCGATTTCAAAATACTAGCAAAAGGCAATAAAGTTTCAGGCTATGTATATAAGTGGGAGAGGAAAAATCGCTGGAACAATTGACATTGAAAAACATCAGAAAATCAAAGAGCGGTTTGGATGGTCCGGTAGTTGGGCAATCTGGGCCCCACGGCGAACAGCAAAGCCGAAGGACGGAATATCTGACCTTTCAGTTCTTGATCCAACAAAGAACGCTAATTTACTCGATACCCTGCATGCAAACTACATCGCTGTCGGCTTGAACATCTCAAGAGCTATCTCAGGCCCGGCGTTTTCCAATTTTCATGGCAGAAATCCGCGCGCAACAGAGTACAAGATCCGCCACGCTTTCGAGGGAACGCCCCTCTGGGGAGCATCTGCGCTGCTAAGCCATCCTGCATGGCATGCACCACTGATTTGAGGACGACATGATAAATACTTCGAAGAGCGCCGTGATAGTGTCCCTTGCCTTGATGGTATCACTTACAGCCCCAGCATCGGCAGACGACCGGCAGACTTACACATGCTCTACTATGAGCTTGCTCAATGCTGGTAACGATCAGGACTTCATTGAAGCAAATTTGGAGAAAAGATTTCTTATTCAGGTAGGAGACGAAGAGATACATGTGCTGGTGTCATCGCCCCGCTTCAATGATCATAATAAGATCTATCGAGTGTTTCACACTTCTGGTGGCAAGATTTATGGAATCGAGAGAAGCTCTGTTAACGTTGGTGTACTCGCGCTCAGTGAGATGTATTTTAGGGGTGCATATCAAGCGAAAATAACAGTTCAAACCCCTCTTCATGGCACTGTCTGGAAGCTCTCCTTGGACCTGTCACGGAATTGTTCCGCTCCTTTGACTTGGTATTTTGCCACAAAGGAGAGACATCATGGCATCGAACCAAACCCGGGAATTCCGTGCAGAGGCAGTGCGGGTAGCTTTGACCAGCGGG
>Ga0209931_1002043_pt1 | contig 10443 bp, 8 predicted proteins | sample SalPonR1_B_D1_MG_FD_185697 | JGI IMG/M metagenome (GOLD analysis project Ga0209931, IMG submission 185697) | Salt pond soil microbial communities from South San Francisco under conditions of wetland restoration - Salt Pond MetaG R1_B_D1_MG... ...
TAACCGGGCTGAAGGGGTTTCCGCCCTTTTTTGCATAGCAAGAAGGGGCGTATTCCCCTGCAACCATGGAGCGCCGAATGGCCAAGCGCGATTACTACGAGGTCCTGGGCCTGGCGAAAAACGCCACCGAGACTGAACTGAAACAGGCTTATCGACGGCTGGCGATGAAGTTCCACCCGGACCGCAACCCTGGGGACGCGGAATCGGAGGCGTCGTTCAAGGAGGTCAAGGAGGCCTGGGAAGTCCTCAAGGACCCCCGCAAGCGCGCCGCCTACGACCAGTTCGGCCACGCCGGCATCGGCGGCAATGCGGGACCGGGCGGCGGCGGCTTCGGGCCGGGGGATGCGTTCAGCGATATCTTCGGCGAAGTCTTCGGCGACATCTTCGGCGGCGGTCGCCGCGGGGGGCGGTCGCGGGTGTTCCGCGGGGCCGACCTGCGCTACGAACTCGAACTCGAACTCGAACAGGCCGTGTTCGGCGACGAAGTGACCATCAGCCTTCCGCTGGCGGTCGAGTGCCCGGTGTGCACCGGCAGCGGCGCCAAGCCCGGCTCGGAGCCCGTCACCTGCCGCAGTTGCGGCGGTCGCGGCGCCGTACGCATGCAGCAGGGTTTCTTTTCGGTCGAGCAGACCTGTCCCGAGTGCAAGGGGCAGGGCACCGTGATCGATGATCCCTGCGACGAGTGTCACGGCCAGGGGCGCGTGCGCGAGACCAAGACCCTGTCGGTCAAGATCCCGGCGGGGGTGGACAGCGGCGACCGTATCCGGCTGGGCGGAGAGGGCGAGGCGGGGCGCAATGGCGGTCCCGCCGGTGATCTCTACGTCGAAATCCTGGTGCGGCCGCACGCGATTTTCGAGCGCCAGGGCGCGGACCTCGCCTGCGAGATCCCGATCAGCTACGCGACTGCGGCCCTGGGCGGCGAGGTCGGCGTGCCCACTCTCGGCGAGCAGTCCACGCTGCAGCTGAAAGTCCCGGAGGGCACCCAGAGCGGCAAGGTCTTCAGGTTGCGCGGCAAGGGCGTGCGCCCCGTCCGCGGCGGCCCCCAGGGCGACCTGAGGGTGCACGTCCAGGTGGAGACGCCGGTGGGTCTCAACAAGCGCCAGAAAGAGCTGCTCGAGCAGTTCGAGACCAGCCTGCGCGACAGCAAGCGCAGCCATAGTCCGAGGGAGCAGGGCTGGATGGACAAGATGCGCAATTTTTTCGACCGGCTGGGCGCATGAGCGCGGTCACCGCGAGCGGGCGCTCCGCCGATCCCCGCGCCGCCAACGCCGAGGCCATCCCGCTGGCGGTGCTGGGCGCCTCGGGTCGCATGGGCGGCGCCGTGCTGGCCCGGCTGGCGGAGTTTCCGGCGCTGGAGTTGCGCGGCGCCTTCACCGCGCCGGACTCGGGCCTGGGCGGGCGCGACGCCGGCGAGGTCGCCGGGCTCGGACCGCTGGGCGTGCCGCTGAGCGAGCGGCTCGATACCGCGCTGGCCGGCAGCCGGGTCGCGATCGACTTCACCCTGGCGGACGCGGTCGCCGGCACGGCCGAGGCCTGCCGGGAGGCGGGGGTCGGGCTGGTGTGCGGCGTCACGGGGCTGGACGAAGCGGCGCGCACGGCCCTGCGGGAAGCCGCCAGGCACGTGCCGGTGCTGTGGGCGCCCAACATGAGCGCCGGGGTGGCGGTGCTGCAGCGGCTGGCGGCCCTGGCAGCGGCGGCGCTGGAGGATTTTGACGCCGGCATTTACGAAGCGCACCACGCCGCCAAGCGCGACGCGCCTTCGGGCACCGCGCTGGCGCTGGGCCGCTCGGTGGTGGCCGCCCGCGGCCTGCCCGCAGAGGCCGCGCTTCCCGATGCGTCGCTGCGCGCCGAGGGCGTCGACTACGCGGCCTTGCGGATCGGGGACGTGGTCGGCGAGCACACGGTCACGCTGGCCGGCAGCGGCGAGCGACTGGAGTTGTCGCATCGCGCCACGGATCGCGCAATATTCGCCCGCGGGGCCCTCCGGGCGGCCGCCTGGCTTGCCGGGAAACCACCGGGATTTTATGAACTTGCGGATATGCTGGGGCTCAATCGCGTGGACACCTCGGGAGCCGGCCAGTAAACTCCCGCATTCAGGCGGTGGCCTGATCTGATCGGGGACGAGTTCCGGGCGCGGGCCGACGGCCGCAGCCGGGCTCTCCGGGTTGAGAGCGGGACGGGACCAGCGCGGCCCCTTCCCGTTTTTAGTATGCGCGCGAGAAAATCCGGGGGATGATGTGACGCAGCCGGCAGTCCTGGGACTTGAAGACGGCACGGTTTTTCGCGGCTTGTCGATTGGCGCGCCGGGAGAGACCGTCGGCGAGGTCGTATTCAATACGGCCATGTCTGGATACCAGGAGATCCTCACGGACCCGTCCTACGCGCGCCAGATCGTGACGCTGACCTATCCCCACATCGGCAATACCGGCACCAACCCCGAGGATTACGAGTCGGACCGCGTGCACGCGGCCGGCCTGGTGGTGCGCGATTTGCCGCCGCGCGCGAGCAACTACCGCGCCACGGAGTCCTTGCCTGAATTTTTGCGCCGGGAGGGCCTGGTGGCGATATCCGACCTGGACACCCGGCAGCTGACGCGACTGATTCGCGAGAAGGGCGCCCAGGCGGGCTGTATCCTCGCGGGCAGCGACGACGGCGCGTTGGCGGTGGACAAAGCGCGCGCTTTCCCCGGACTGAAGGGCATGGATCTCGCGAAGGAGGTCAGCACCGCCGCCCCTTACGACTGGGACGGGGGCAGCTGGCTTCATGAACAGGACGAGCGCCCGGCCGCACCCGCGCCGCTGTACCGCGTCGTGGCCTGGGACTACGGCATCAAGCGGAACATCATGCGCCTGCTGACGGACGCGGGCTGCGCTGTGACGGTGGTGCCCGCGATGACGCCGGCTGCCGAAGTGCTGGCGATGCAGCCCGACGGCGTGTTCCTGTCGAACGGCCCCGGCGATCCGGAGCCGTGCGACTACGCCATACGCGCGACCCGCGAGTGCACGGACGCGGGCGTGCCGGTCTTCGGCATCTGCCTGGGACACCAGATCCTGGGCCTTGCGGGGGGCGCGCGCACCGTCAAGATGAAGTTCGGGCACCACGGCGCCAACCATCCGGTGCAGGACCTGGAGAGCGGGCAGGTGCTGATCACCAGCCAGAACCACGGCTTTGCCGTCGACGAGAGCACCCTGCCGGCCACGCTGAGGCCGACGCACCGCTCGCTGTTCGACGGCACGCTGCAAGGCATCGAGCGCACCGACTGCCCGGCGTTCTCGTTCCAGGGGCACCCGGAGGCGAGCCCGGGTCCCCACGACCTGAGACCCCTGTTCCGCAAGTTCACCGCCATGATGGCGGCCTCGCGACGGGGATGAACCCGCTAAGGACTGGTGCCGCAACGACGGACTTGGAAGGACATGCCGAAGCGAACTGACATCCAGAGTGTCCTGATCATCGGCGCGGGCCCGATCGTGATCGGGCAGGCGTGCGAGTTCGACTATTCCGGCGCGCAGGCCTGCAAGGCCCTGCGCGAGGAAGGCTACCGGGTGATCCTGGTGAACTCGAACCCGGCAACCATCATGACCGATCCGGACACCGCGGACGCCGTTTACATCGAGCCGGTGGACTGGCGCGTCATCGAGCGCATCATCGAGAAGGAGCGGCCCGACGTGCTGCTGCCCACCATGGGCGGGCAGACGGCGCTGAACGCGGCGCTGGACCTGGTTCGCCACGGTGTGCTCGAGAAATACGGCGTCGAACTGATCGGCGCCTCGCAGGAAGCGATCGACACCGCCGAGGACCGCGACCTGTTCCGCAAGGCGATGATCGAGATCGGCCTGGAAGTGCCGCGCTCCGCCGTCGCCCACAACCTGGAAGAGGCGCGGGCCATCCAGGCGGAGATCGGTTTTCCGACCATCATCCGTCCGAGCTTCACGCTGGGCGGCACCGGCGGCGGCATCGCCTACAACGCCGACGAGTTCGAGACCATCATCGAGCGGGGCCTGGATCTCTCGCCGACCAACGAGATCCTGCTCGAGGAGTCGGTGCTCGGCTGGAAAGAATACGAGATGGAGGTGGTGCGCGACCGCAAGGATAACTGCATCATCATCTGCGCGATCGAGAACTTCGACCCGATGGGCGTGCATACCGGCGATTCCATCACGGTGGCACCTGCGCAGACGCTGACCGACAAGGAATACCAGCGCATGCGCGACGCCTCCATCGCGGTGTTGCGGCGGATCGGCGTGGAGACCGGCGGCTCCAATGTGCAGTTCGCGGTCAATCCCGACGACGGCCGGCTCATCATCATCGAGATGAACCCGCGCGTGTCCCGCTCGTCTGCGCTGGCGTCCAAGGCGACCGGTTTCCCTATCGCCAAGGTGGCGGCGAAGCTGGCGGTGGGATACACGCTGGACGAGTTGAACAACGACATCACCGGCGGGGCGACCCCGGCCTCCTTCGAGCCGACCATCGACTACGTGGTCACCAAGATCCCGCGTTTCACTTTCGAGAAATTCCCCGACGCCGACCCGCTGTTGACCACGCAGATGAAGTCGGTGGGCGAGGTCATGGCCATGGGCCGGACTTTCCAGGAGTCGCTGCAAAAAGCGCTGCGCGGCCTGGAGACGGACTGGTCCGGACTGGACGAGCAGATTCAGCCGCCCTATGACCAGGCGGCCATGCAGCGCATCGAGCGCGAATTGCGCTTCCCGGGGGCGACCCGGATCCTCTACATCGCGGACGCTTTCCGTGCCGGCTGCGATTTCGACACCGTGCACGCGTGGAGCCGCGTCGACCCCTGGTTCCTGGCGCAGCTGCAGCAACTGGTGGAGGAGGAGACCCGCCTGCGCGCCGACGGCCTGGAGAGCCTGACGCGCGAGCAGCTGCAGCGGTTGAAACGGCGCGGATTCTCGGACGCGCGGCTGGCCCGCCTGCTGGGAATAAAAGAAGACGCGATGCGCGCACTTCGGCTGGAGTTCGGCCTGCGCCCGGTGTACAAACGGGTCGATACCTGTGCGGCGGAGTTCTCCACCACCACCGCCTACATGTACTCCACCTACGAGGAGCACTGCGAGGCCGAGCCCGGCGAGCGCCGCAAGATCATGATCCTCGGCGGCGGGCCGAACCGCATCGGCCAGGGCATCGAGTTCGACTACTGCTGCGTGCATGCGGCGCTCGCGCTGCGCGAGGCCGGCTTCGAGACCATCATGGTCAATTGCAATCCGGAGACGGTCAGCACGGATTACGACACCTCCGACCGCCTTTATTTCGAGCCGCTCACCTTCGAGGACGTGATGGAGATCGTCGAGCTGGAGAAGCCGGAAGGCATCATCGTTCAGTTCGGCGGCCAGACCCCGCTCAAGCTAGCGCGCGCGCTGGAGGCGGCCGGGGCGCCCATTATCGGCACGACGCCGGATTCCATCGACCTGGCCGAGGACCGCGAGCGCTTCCAGCAGCTGGTGACCGAGCTGGAGTTGTTGCAGCCGGCCAACCGGACGGCGCGCAACATGGAGGATGCGGTGCGGCTGGCGGCCGAGGTCGGCTACCCGCTGGTGGTGCGGCCGTCCTACGTGCTCGGCGGCCGGGCCATGGAAGTGGTCTTCTCCGAAGAAGAACTGCGCAACTACATGCACTTCGCGGTGGTGGTTTCGGAAGACAGCCCGATCCTGCTGGACCGCTTCCTGGACCACGCGGTCGAAGTGGACATCGACCTGGTCAGCGATGGAAAGTCCGTAGTCATCGGCGGGATCATGGAGCACATCGAGCAGGCCGGGGTGCACTCGGGCGACTCCGGGTGCTGCCTGCCGCCGAACACGCTGGATCCTTCCGTGCAGGAACAGCTCAAGGACCAGGTGCGGCGCCTGGCGCGCGCGCTGGGCGTTAACGGCCTGATGAACACGCAGTTCGCGATCCAGAACGGCCAGATCTACCTGCTCGAGGTGAATCCGCGTGCGTCCCGCACCGTGCCTTTCGTGTCCAAGGCCACCGGCCGGCCGCTGGCCAAGATCGCGGCGCTCTGCATGGCGGGCGTCACGCTGCAGGAACAGGGCGTGGCGGGCGAGCATCGACCGGACTATCTGTCCGTCAAGGCCTCGGTGTTTCCGTTCGCAAAGTTTCTCGGCGCCGACCCCATCCTCGGCCCGGAGATGAAATCGACCGGCGAAGTGATGGGCACCGGCCGCTTCTTTGGCGAGGCCTACGCCAAGGCGCAGCTCGCCGCGGGCGTGGTGTTGCCGCGCGGAGGCACGGCGCTGATCAGCGTGCGCGACCAGGACAAGGACGGCGCCGTCGAACTGGCCCGCATCCTGGTCGATCGCGGTTTCGAGGTCGTCGCGACCTCCGGTACGGCGCAGGCGATCGGCGCGGCCGGGGTGGCCTGCCGGACCGTCAACAAGGTGCGCGAGGGCCGTCCGCACATCGTGGACATGATCAAGAACGGTGAAATCAGCCTGATCGTGAACACCACCGACAATCGCCAGGCGATTCGCGAATCGCATTCCATCCGGCGTGAGGCCGTGCATCGCAAGGTGACGTACTACACGACCATCTCGGCGGCCAAGGCGACCTGCGTCGCGCTCGACCATCTCGACGCCACGGACGTGAATCGCTTGCAGGAACTCCACACGGAGGTTGCGAGATGAACAAGATTCCCATGACCGCGCAGGGCGCTGAGCGGCTGCGCGAAGAACTGACGCGCCTGAAGCAGGTCGAGCGCCCCCGGATCAGCGCGGCCATCGGCGAGGCGCGGGCGCACGGCGACCTGAAGGAAAACGCGGAATACCACGCGGCGAAGGAACAGCAGGGCATGGCGGAAGCCCGCATCCGGGACCTCGAGTACAAGCTTTCCCATGCCGAAATCATCGACGTCACCCGGCTGAATGCGGGCGGGCGCGTGGTGTTCGGCGCGACGGTGGACCTCTACCTGCCGGACGAGGACAAGGAACTGCGTTACCAGGTCGTCGGGGAGGAAGAGGCGAACCTGCGCGAGGGCCGCATCTCCATTGCCTCGCCGATTGCGCGCGCGCTGATCGGCAAGAGCGAGGGCGATGAGATCACGGTGCAGGCGCCAGGTGGCGAGCGCGTCTACGAGCTTCTGAAAGTCAGCTACATCTAGCCCGACGCGCCGGGCAAAGGCACCCGCCGCCGTTCCGGGTTGGGCCGCCAGATCACCGCCACGTGACCGATGCGCTGCACCAGTTCGGCGCCGGTGGCTTCGCACAAGGCGGTGATCATCGCTTCGCGGCTGTCGCGGTCGGCGGCACGGATTCGCACCTTGAGCAATTCGTGGTGAGCCAACGTGGCGTCCAGTTCGGCGAGCAGGCCCTCGCTGAGGCCCGCGTTGCCGGTCGAGATCGTCGGTTGCCGCGCATGCCCGAGCTTCCTAAGGTACTTTTTCTGTTTTTCAGTCAGAGACATGCAAATCTTTCTTAAAGTAATTAATAAAGTTCTATGCGCCTTGGGAAGGCCTGCGGCGGACTGCACTACGCTAGTCTATCAGGCTGCGACCGGTGCCCGGGAAAGGCTTTTGGCATGAGCGGAAAAACACGCCACGGCAAGCGTTGGATGGAGGAGCACGTCGATGACGAGTTCGTCCGGCGCGCAAAGAAAGAGGGCTGGCGCTCCCGTGCGGTCTACAAGTTGTCCGAGATCCTGGAGAAGGACCGGCTGCTGAAGCCGGGCATGACGGTGGTGGACCTCGGCGCGGCGCCGGGCGCATGGAGCCAGTACGCGTCCAGGGCCGTCGGCCGCCATGGCCGCGTGATCGCGGTGGACCTGCTGCCGATGGAGGCGTTGCCGGGGGTGGAGTTCATCGAGGGCGATTTTCGCGAGCAGGCCACCCTGGAGGCCCTGCAGGCCGCGCTGGGCGATGCGCGACCGGGCCTTGTGTTGAGCGATATGGCCCCCAATATCAGTGGGGTGACGTCGGTGGATCAGCCGCGGGGGATGTACCTGGCCGAACTCGCGCTGGATTTCGCCCGTGCGCAGCTGGCGCCCGGGGGCGGCCTCGTGACGAAGGTGTTCCAGGGCGCGGGCAGCGACGCGCTGGTGGCCGAAGCGCGCAAGTATTTCGAAACCGTCCGGATGCGTAAACCGAAAGCATCCAGGGACAGGAGCCGGGAGGTTTACCTGGTGGCAGGAAACTATCGGGTCATGTAGTGTCTAAGCGGTTGCGGGCGTGACGTCCGTGCCGGGAGTTTCAGGAGCAGCTTCATTGAACGACCTAGCCAAGAACATCGTGTTGTGGATCGTGATCGCGGTCGTGCTGTTGACGGTATTCAACAGCTTCGGCACGGCGCCGAGCGCGGTGCAGGACATCCCTTATTCCACGTTTCTCGAGCGCGTCGATGACGGCTCGGTGAGCGACGTCGTGTTTGAGGGCGACAAGATCGTCGGCACCTTTACGGGTGGCGAGCGGTTCACCACGTACAGCCCGGAGACGGACAATCGCGCGCTCATCGGCGAGCTGAAGAACGCGGAGGTGGACTTCCGTTCCAGCCCGCCGCAACGGCAATCCTTCCTGATGCAGCTGTTCATCTCTTCGTTCCCCATCCTGCTGCTGATCGCTGTGTGGATCTACTTCATGCGGCAGATGCAGGGCGGCGGGGGCGGTCGCGGGGCCATGTCCTTCGGCAAGAGTCGTGCGCGCCTGCTCGGCGAGGACCAGGTTGCGGTCACTTTCACCGACGTCGCGGGCGTGGAGGAAGCCAAGGAAGAAGTCAGCGAGATCGTCGACTTCCTCAAGGACCCGGCCAAGTTCCAGCGCCTCGGCGGCAAGATTCCCAAGGGCGTGCTGATGGTCGGGTCGCCGGGCACCGGCAAGACGCTGCTGGCGCGCGCCATCGCCGGCGAGGCGAAAGTGCCCTTCTTCACCATCTCGGGCTCCGATTTCGTCGAGATGTTCGTGGGCGTCGGCGCCTCGCGGGTGCGCGACATGTTCGAGCAGGCCAAGAAGCACGCGCCCTGCATCATCTTCATCGATGAGATCGACGCCGTCGGACGCCACCGCGGCGCCGGCCTGGGCGGCGGGCACGACGAGCGCGAGCAGACCCTGAACCAGTTGCTGGTCGAGATGGACGGTTTCGAGGGCAACGAGGGCATCATCGTGATTGCCGCGACCAACCGCCCGGATGTGCTGGACCCGGCGCTGCTCAGGCCGGGTCGTTTCGACCGGCAGGTGGTGGTGCCGCTGCCCGACGTGCGCGGCCGCGAGCAGATTCTCAAGGTGCACATGCGCAAGGTCCCGCTGGCCGACGATGTGCGTCCCGGCATCATCGCCCGCGGAACGCCCGGGTTCTCCGGCGCCGACCTGGCCAACCTGGTCAACGAGGCGGCGCTGTTCGCCGCGCGCGCGAACCGCCGCGCGGTGACCATGGAAGAGTTCGAAAAAGCCAAGGACAAGATCATGATGGGCGCCGAGCGGCGTTCCATGGTGATGAGCGATTCGGAGAAGGAGCTGACCGCTTACCACGAGGCGGGACACGCGATCGTCGGCCTGACGGTCCCGGATCACGATCCTGTCTACAAGGTCAGCATCATCCCTCGTGGCCGCGCCCTGGGCGTGACCATGTTCCTGCCCGAAGAGGACCGGTACAGCTTCAGCCGTCGCAGGCTGGAGAGCCAGATCGCCTCGCTGTTCGGCGGACGCATCGCCGAGGAGCTCATCTTCGGCGCGGACGCGGTGACCACGGGCGCGTCGAACGACATCGAGCGCGCCACGGGCCTGGCCCGGAACATGGTCACCAAGTGGGGCCTGTCCGAACGCCTGGGGCCGCTGGCCTACAGCGAGGACGATGGAGAAATTTTCCTTGGCCGCTCGGTGACGCAGCACAAGCAGGTTTCCGACGTCACGGCGCACGCCATCGACGAGGAAATCCGCTCCATCATCGACAACAACTACCGGCGGGCGCAGCAGATCCTGGAAGACGGCAAGGAGCGGCTGCACAAGATGGCCCAGGCGCTGATCAAGTACGAGACCATCGACGAGACGCAGATCCGGGACATCATGGAAGACCGCGAGCCGCGGCCGCCCACGGACTGGAACGACCCCGACGCCCCGCTGCCGGCGGGCCCGAGCAGCCCCGACGAGGAAAAGCCCGGTCGGCCCATCGCCGGCCCCGCCAGCCAGCACTGAGGATCCCGCACCCGGTTCCCGGCAGCTTTGCCGGGAACCGGGGCGCGGTATCATCGGCGCGATGAGCCCGCCATCCCTCCAGCTGAGAACGCGCACCCTGGATCTCGGGGCGCCCGTGGTCATGGGCGTACTCAACGTGACGCCCGATTCTTTTTCCGACGGCGGCCGGCACGAAACGCACGGCCAGGCGCTCGCGCATGCCTTTGTAATGGCGCGCGAAGGTGCATCGCTGATCGACGTGGGCGGCGAGTCTACCCGTCCCGGGGCAGCGCCCGTGGATACCGCCGAGGAACTGCGGCGCGTGCTGCCGGTGA
>Ga0209931_1002047_pt1 | contig 10432 bp, 10 predicted proteins | sample SalPonR1_B_D1_MG_FD_185697 | JGI IMG/M metagenome (GOLD analysis project Ga0209931, IMG submission 185697) | Salt pond soil microbial communities from South San Francisco under conditions of wetland restoration - Salt Pond MetaG R1_B_D1_MG... ...
GCGCGACGTGGAATGGACGGCCTCGGGCGCCGAAGCCGCTTTCAAGCACCTCTCCCGCGTCCACCGCATCGCCTCCGAGATCGCCGAAGGCGGCGACACCGGCGCCGACGACGAGGCCCTCCGCAAGGCGCTGCACAAGTCGATCCGCGACGTGACGCTCGGGGTGGAGAGCTTCGGCTTCAACGTCGCCATCGCCACGCTCTACGCCTTCACGGGCACGCTGGCGAAGGCGAAGGCGTCGAACGCCGCGCGCCGGGAGGCCGCCCTCGGCCTCGCGCAACTCATGTCGCCGATGACCCCGCACCTCGCGGAAGACATCTGGGCGATGCTCGGCGGCGAGGGCCTCGTCGCCGATGCCCCCTGGCCCGTGGCCGACGAGGCGCTACTCGTCGAGGAAATCGTGACGATGCCGATCCAGATCAACGGCAAGCGCCGGGCGGAAATCACCGTCGGCAAGAACCTCGACAAGCCGGAGGTTGAAAAGCTGGTGCTGGAGCACGAAGCTGTGACGAAGGCGCTCGAGGGCCGCGCGCCGAAGAAGCTCATCGTCGTCCCGGGCCGGATCGTGAATGTCGTCATCTGATCGCCGCACCGTTCTTCTCGGCCTCGCCGCCCTCGCCGGCTGCGGCTACGAGCCGGTCTATGCGCCGGGTTCGGTGGCGCGGTCCCTGCGCGGCGCGGTGCTTGTCGACCCGCCGTCGGACCCTGTCGGTTTCGTGCTGGTCAACGAACTCGAACGCCGTCTCGGTCAACCCACCGCCCCCCGCTACCGGCTTGCGGCAGACGTGGCCCTCGCCGAGGAGGGCATCGCCATCACCGCCGATCAGGAGATCACCCGCTTCAGGGTGCGTGGGAAGGCGGATTGGGCGCTGATCGACCCAGAGACCGACGAGGCGCTCACGTCGGGCCAGGCCCAGAATTTCACCAGCTACTCGGCCACCGCGACCACCGTCGCGACCCGCGCGGCGAAACGCGACGCCGAGGCGCGGCTCATGGCCATCCTCGCCGACCAGATCGTCACCCGTCTCGTCTCCACCGCGGAGAGCTGGGCGTGAAGCTTTCGACCCGCGACGCCAACGCCTTCTTCCGCAAGCCCGACCCCGCGCGCGCCGGCATCCTCATCTACGGCGCCGACCCGATGCGGGTGGCGCTGAAGCGCCAGGAGCTCCTGAAGAACCTGCTTGGCGCGAAGGCGGAGGAGGAGATGCGCCTCACCCGTCTGCCGGGCTCCGAACTCACGAAAGACAAGGCCGCCCTCGTCGACGCCGTCCGCGCCACGGGCATGTTCCCCGGTCCCCGCGCGGTGCTCGTCGAGGACGCCACCAACACGCAGGCCGACGTCATCGCCACCGCCCTGAAGGACTGGCAGCCGGGCGACGCGATGATCGTCGTCACCGCCGGTGCGCTGAAGCCCGCGGGGCTTCGCAAGCTCTTCGAGGGGGCGGGCAACGCCGCCGCCGCCGCGATCTACGACAATCCGCCCACGCGCGATGAAATCGAAGAGACATTGAAGGCTTCGGGCCTCGCCGAGCCCACCCGCGAGGCGATGGGCATGCTTCTCGATCTCGCGAACGTCCTCGACCCCGGCGACTTCCGCCAGACCGTGACGAAGCTCGCCCTCTACAAGTACGGCGACGAGACGCCGGCGAGCCCCGAAGATGTCGCCGCCGTCTCCCCGTCCTCCGTCGAAGCCGAGCTCGACGACCTCCTGCACGCCGCCGCCGAGGCCCGCGCGGGCGAGATCGGCCCGGTTCTGCGCCGCCTCGAGGCGCAGGGAGCGACGCCGGTCACCATCGCCATCGGGGCCGCGCGGCACTTCCGGGCGCTGCACGCCGCCGCCGCGGACCCCGGCGGTGCGACGGCCGGCATCGCAAGGGCGCGGGTTCCATGGCCAAGCCGCGACCGCATGGCACGCCAGGCCCAGACCTGGGGCGTGCGCAGGCTCGAAGAGGCGGTGACCCATCTCATGGACGCGGACCTGACCTTGCGATCGGCCTCGAACGCCCCCGAAATGGCGGTGATCGAGCGCACGCTCATCCGCCTCGCGCATCTCGGGGCATCGCGGAGCTGACTGCGATCCGCAGCCGGTATCGGCGCCCCGATCCGGGCCGGCATGAGGTCGGTCGACCTTGCACCGGCCGAAAGCCCCGCCAATAGTCGGCTCCGCCAGCAAACGGCATGGCAATGCCTTGTTGGCGAGCTTGACGGGACGGTGGCGCCGCCCGATGGTGGCGCCGTTCCGTCGTCATGCCGAAAGGTCCCCCATGCCAATGCCCGCTCGCCCCATCGCCGTCGCAGCGCTTATGTCGACCCTCGCCCTGCCGGCCGCGGCCGAGATCACCGCCGCCGAGGTCTGGGCCGACTGGCAACGCCTCGTCACAAGCTACGGGCCGACGCTGACCGTAGGCAGCGAGGAGCGGACGGGTGACGGGCTGACACTCATCGACGTCGCGGTCGAATACGACGACCCCGAGGAAGACCTGCGCGTCATGGCGACGATCCCCGAGATCGTCTTCGAGGAGCGGGGCGACGGGACTGTCGAGATCACCGTTTCGTCGCAATACCCGGTCGCGGTGGCGGGCACCGACGTCGAGACCGGCCTGCCGTATTCCTTCAACCTCACCGCCCGCCAGCCCGGCCTCGTCACCATCGCCTCGGGCGACGAGGGCGCGACGCGCTACGACTACCTCGGCCCGGAAGTCACCGCGTCGATCGACACGATTGTCGTCGACGGAGAAGAGGTCGATTTCGACCTTCTCGTCGGTCTCAACGGCTTGAAGGGCAGCTACGAGGCGACGGACGGCGTCCCCGGCAGCTTTGTTTCAAAGACCGACGCCGAGGAATTCACGATTACCGCCGAAGGGGTCGATCCGGACGATTCCGCTGCCAGCTTCGCGATCGCGATGAATGTCTCCGACATATCGTCGGAGGGGTCTGGCATCGTGACCGCCCTTGCGGGGTTCGGAGACATGTCGACGGTGCTCTCGTCGGGCTTCGACACGAGCTGGACGGTTTCCCACGGCGCGGCGGAATACACATTCGCCGGAGCGAATGGTGCCGAACTCTTCAACCTCACCACGACGTCCGAAAGCGGCAGCCTCGCAGGCGAGATCGGCCCCGGCGGGCTTGTTTACGAGGGGGGCAATACCGGCCTCGACGTGACGCTTTCCTCCTCCGACATGCCCTTTCCGCAAGTCTCGTTTTCGATGTCCGAGGCCATGGGGCGGCTCGCCATACCGACAGTGCCCGCGGAGGAGGCAAGCGACTTCGGTCTGATGCTGCGGCTTGCCGGGCTCGATATCGACGAGGCGCTCTGGAACCTCTTCGACCCCGCCGGCCAGATTCCCCGCGACCCCGCCACGCTGTTGATCGACATTGCCGGACAGGCACGCTGGCTCGTCGATGTCTTCGACCCCGAGGTCACCGGTGAGATGGGGCCCGACGCAGTGCCCGGCGAGATCGAGAGCCTGACGATCGAGGCTCTCGAACTGTCGGTGGCGGGAGCCGAGATCACCGGGGACGGGGCATTCGCGTTCGACAATTCCGGCGCCGGCCCGTTCGCTCCCGCACCCTCGCCCTCGGGCACGCTCAACCTGCGCCTCGAAGGCGGCAACACGCTGCTCGACACGCTCGTCGCCATGGGTCTCCTGCCCGAGGAACAGGCGATGGGGGCCAGGATGATGCTCGGCCTCTTCGCACGGCCGGGCAGCGGGGAGGACACTCTCGTTTCCACCATCGAAGTCGGGACCGACGGCTCGATCTCGGCGAACGGCCAGCGCATCCGTTAGGGCGCTTGCAAGGGGCACGCCCCTGACCTAGGTCGGGGGCGATGACAAAGACGTTTCCCGACCTTTCAGGTCTGACCGAAGCACTGCTCGATGCCGCGAAGACCGCCGGCGCCGAAGCGGCCGATGCGCTTGCCGTGGACGGGACGTCGATTTCGATCGACGCGCTCGACGGCCGGCTCGAACATGCCGAGCGTGCAGAGGGCATCGAGGTGGGCCTGAGGGTCCTCATCGGCCACAGGCAGGCCTGCGTCTCGGCCTCGGACACCCGGGCAGAGACGTTCCGTGAAATGGCCGACCGTGCCGTCGCCATGGCCCGCGAGGCCCCCGAGGACCCGACCATCGGGCTTGCGGACCCCGACATGCTGTCGGCGCGCCGCGACGCCGCGATGCTCGACCTTTCCGACCCCGCTCCCGAACCCGCCCCCGCCGACCTTGAAGACGACGCGCTGCGGGCCGAGGCCGCGGCGCGCGCGGTAAACGGCGTCTCCAAGGTCCAGTCCGCCTCCGCGGCCTACGGCCGGCGGCGCATCCATCTCGCCGCGACCAACGGTTTCTCGGGTGGCTACGAGCGCACCGACCGGTCGCGCTCGGCGGTGGCGATCACCGGAGAGGGCGCCGGCATGGAGCGCGACTGGTACGCCGACACGCGCGTCTACGGCTCGGACCTTATCAGCCCCGAGGAGATCGGCCGCCTCGCCGGTGAGCGCACCGCTGCCCGCGCCGGCGCGCGAAAGCCGCCCACCGGCAGTTTCCCGGTGATCTTCGAGGAACGCATCTCGTCGTCGCTGATCGCGCATCTTCTGCAGGCGGTGAGCGGAACCGCTGTCGCCCGCGGCTCCACCTTCCTGCGCGACGCGATGGGCGAGGCGGTTCTGCCGAAGGGCATCTCCCTCGTCGAGGAACCCCTGCGACCCCGTGCCGGCGGTTCGCGCCCGTTCGACGCCGAGGGGCTCGAGACCCGCGACCGGCTGATCGTCGGGGATGGTGTGCTCATGGGCTGGACCCTCGATCTCGGCACCGCCCGCAAGCTCGGTCTCGAAAGCACCGCGAACGCCTCGCGCGGCACGTCCTCGCCGCCGGCGCCCAGCGTCACGAATGTCCGGCTCACCGAGGGCGACAAGAGCCTCGACGAGCTTCTTGCCGACGTCGGCACCGGTCTTCTCGTCACCTCGCTCATCGGCTCGACGATCAACCCCACAACCGGCGACTACTCCCGCGGCGCCTCCGGGATCTGGGTCGAGAACGGCGAGCGGGCCTACCCGGTCAACGAATGCACCATCGCGGGCAACCTCCGCGACATGCTGCAGGGGCTGGTGCCGGCGAACGACGCCCGCCACCATCTCTCCCGCGTCGTCCCCTCGCTTCTGGTCGAAGGCCTCACGGTTGCCGGCGGCTGACCTCGCCCTCCTCGTGACCGCCGCGCGGGAGGCCGGGGAGATCGCGCTGGGGCACTGGCGGCGCGACCCGGAGGTCTGGGACAAGGGCGGCAACGACCCGGTCTCCGAGGCCGACTTCGCCGTCGACCGCCACCTGCGCGAGCGTCTTCTCGCAGCGCGCCCCGGCTACGGCTGGCTCTCCGAAGAGACCCCCGACAGCGCCGACAGGCTCGGCTGCGAGCGCGTCTTCATCGTCGACCCGATCGACGGCACCCGGGCCTTCGTCGACGGACAGGAGACCTGGGCACATTCGCTCGCCGTCACCGAGGCCGGCGAGGTGACCGCCGGCGTGGTCTTCCTTCCCGCCAAGAACCGCCTCTACGCCGCGGCCTTGGGCGAGGGCGCGCGGCTCGAAGGCGCCCTTATCGCCGCCTCTCCCCGCACCGAGGCCCCCGGTGCGCGGGTGCTCGCGAACCGGACCAATTTCGAGCCCGGCAACTGGACGGTTCCGCCCGACGACCTCGAGCGCAGCTTCCGCCCCTCCCTTGCCTACAGGCTCGCCCTCGTCGGCGAGGGCCGGTTCGATGCGATGCTGACCCTCCGCGACGCCTGGGAATGGGACATCGCCGCGGGCGCCCTGATCGCCGCCGAGGCCGGCGGCATCGTCACCGACCGCACCGGAGCCCCGATCCGCTTCAATGCCCCGGGCGCCCGGGCACCCGGCGTGCTCGCCGCCGCGCCGGGCGTTCACGGCGCACTGCTCGCCCGCCTTTCCGCCGCTTGACCGGCGGGCCCGGAGGAGTAGGGTCGCGCCGACAAACGGAGGCCGACATGACGCAACGCCTGCACCTCGTCTTCGGCGGCGAGCTGGTGGACCCCGCCAGGAACGTGTTCCGCAATGTCGACGAGATTCACCTCGTCGGCGTCTACCCCGACTACGCCACCGCCTACGACGCGTGGAAGCGCGAGGCCCAGCGCACCGTCGACAACGCCCACATGCGCTACTTCATCGCCCACCTGCATCGGCTCCGGGACGAGGAGGCGGCCGGCTCCCCGACGGAGGAGCTGGGCGACTAGAGCCGATGGCGCGCAATTCGTCGGCGCTTTCGGTCTACCTCGTGGCGGCGGGGTTCCGCCCGCCGCTCCCGGCTCCCGAGAAGTTCGAACGGCAATTCGGCGAGAGGCTCTGGCTTCACGTCTCCGATGCAAGCGCGTCCGGGGCGGTACCGACCCTCATCGCCCGGCTCGCGGAGGCGCGCGGCGAACCGATGCAGACCGTGATGTCGGGCCATGTCGGAACCGCGCATGACATCGGCGCGACCGCGACAATGCTGCCGCGGGAACGCGCCGGCGATATCCGGTCCGTTCTCGCCGACGACCCGCCGGGCGCGGCGCTCTTTCTCGGCTTCGACCTGGTGCCGGCGTTCCTTTACGGACTGCGCGAGGCCGGCACCCGGACGATCCTCGTCGCGGGGCCGGATAGTTCCGACATCTCGGCCGCCGGCCGCCTCCTTTCCAGGGCCACCTTGGGGCTCTTCGACCACATCACCGCCACGACCGAATCAGCCGCGACGAAGCTTTCCCGCCTCGGGGCATCCCATGGCCGGATCGAGATCATCGGCCGGCTCGAGGTGACCGCCCCGCCCCCCACGGTCGACCCCCACGAGCAGGAGGCGCTTGCGCGCACCCTCGCCGGCCGCCCCGCCTGGCTGGCAGCCGATGTGGTGCTCGACGAGATCCGGCCGATCCTCGATGCCCAGCGCCAGGCCTTCGGCATGTCGCACCGCCTCCTTCTCGTGATCGCACCGGTGTCGGGCGAGGACCCCTCCGCGTTCGCCGCCGCGGTCGAGGCGCGGGGCTACACCGTCGCACGCCGCTCCGAAGGAGGCATGCCGACCGAGGACGTGCAGATTCTCATCGGCGACCTGCCAGAAGAAATCGGTCTCTGGCTGCGCCTTGCCCCGATCACCTTCGTCGGCCGGTCGCTGGCGCCCGCCGGCGGCGACGCGCGGCCGGACGCGCCCGCCGCCCTCGGCTCGGCCATACTCTACGGCCCCGAAATCGGGCCTCACCGGGCGGAATTCGACCATCTCGCCTCCCTCGGGGGCGCGCGCCTCGTGCGTGACGGTCAGGCCCTCGGCGCAGCCGTTGCCTCACTCCTCGCCCCCGACAAGACCGCCGCCATGGCGCACGCGGCCTGGACGGAATCGTCCCGAGGCGCGGAGGGCACCGACCGGCTCGTCGATATCCTGATGACCGCTCTCGACGACCCCGAGGCGCTCTAGAGCGTGTCTCCCGAAAGCGGGAACCTGTTTCGAGCGTCCGGATATGCGAAATCAGGAGGCTTTGAAGCGGATTGCGCAATGCGAACAGGCGCGACCCGCTCCCGAGAGGTCATTCGCGGTCTGGGCGCCGAAGGCAGCTTTGCCTGACGCGGTCGGTGCAAAACGCGACAAGACCGATCCTGCGCGACAGGTCCTAGCCGGTCTCCCAGGGGCATGCACCGGAATTCACCGCCGCCCGGATCTCCTGCCCGTGCTCGTCATGCTGCGGAGAGGCCCGCTCGAGAGCGAGCTCGGAGTCGGAGAACGTCATCGGGCTGCGGATGCCGGGCACGCCCTGAGGCGCTATCTGCATACCCCGGGCGACGACCTGGGGGTCGGCGAACACCTGGGCGAGATCGTTGATCGGCCCGGCCGGCACGCCGTGGTGCTCGCACGCCGCCAGTAACGCGTCGCGACACATCTTTCGGGTCCGCGCGGACAGCTCCTCTGTCAGCCCGGCACGATGCGCCACGCGGTCGGCGTTGTGGCGGTAGTCCGGCGCCGTGGCGAGTTCGCTGGCGGAGAGCAAATCGCAGAACCTGTCATACTGGGCGTCGTTGCCCACCGCGACGATGATCCAGCCGTCCGAACAGGGGAACACCTGGTAGGGCATCAGATTGGGGTGAGCGTTGCCGAGCCGGCCCGGCGGCGTCCCGGTGGCGAGGTAGTTCATGCCCTGGTTCGAGGTCACCGCGACCGCGGTGTCGAGAAGCGACAGGTCGATCTTCTGGCCCCGCCCGGTGCGGTCGCGCTGGGCGAGGGCGGCCTGCATCGCGATCACCCCGTAGAGCCCGGTGAAGAGATCGGTGATCGCGATGCCCGCCTTCATCGGCTGCCCGTCGGGCTCTCCGGTCACCGACATGAGCCCGGACATGCCCTGGATGATGTAGTCGTAGCCCGACCGCGCCGCGTAGGGGCCGGTGTGCCCGAACCCGGTGATCGAGCACCACACGAGCCGCGGGTTCACCTCCGACAGCACGTCCCAGCCGACCCCGAGCCGATCGAGGCTGCCGGTCTTGAAGTTCTCGATCAGCGCATCTGCGCCGCGGACGATGCCTTTCAACGCCTCACGGCCCTCGTCGGTCTTGAGGTCGAGCGCGACGGACTTCTTGCCCCGGTTGGCCGAGTGGTAATAGGCCGCCGACCGGTCGCCCTCGCGCTCGACGAACGGCGGACCCCAGTTGCGCGTGTCGTCGCCCCGGGGGCTTTCGATCTTGATGACCTCGGCCCCGAGGTCAGCGAACGTCTGCCCTGCCCAGGGCCCCGCGAGAACCCGGGCAAGCTCGACGATGCGCAGCCCCTCCAGCGGTCGCTGCATCAGCTTCCGATTTCAGCGTCGATCAGGGCCGAAAAGTCGTCGTAGGACATGTTCTGGTAGGTCGTGCCGTTGATCACGAAGGACGGCGTCGAGTTGATGTCGTGCTCGGCGGCGTTGGCCTCGAACACCGCCTGCATGGCGACCGCCTTCTCGGCGTTCGACAGGCAGGCGTCGAGCGCCTCGGGCTCGATCCCTGCGGTCAGACCGATCCGGCGCAGCGCGCCGGCCACCGCCTCGGCGCTTTCCTGCCGCGCCCACTCGGGCTGCTGGCGGTAGATCTCATCCACCAGCCCGAAAAACCGGTCGGGCCCCGCGCAGCGCGCCACGAGGCCGGCCCAGAGCCCCGGCCGGTCGAAATAGACTTCGCGGTAGATGTAATGCACCTGACCCGTTTCGATATAATCCGCCTTCAGCTCGCCGAACGGGCCGAGGTGGAACGTCCTGCAATGCGGGCAGGTGTAGGACGCGTATTCGATCACCGTGACCGGCGCGTCTGGCTCGCCCAGCGTCATCTCCTCGACCATCGAGGTATCGATGTCGGCATCGGCGGTTGCCGCGGCCTCCACGAGCTCGTTCTGTCCGGTCTGGGTCATGTACCAGTAAGCGCCGCCGCCGATCACGACGAGAGCGGCGACGATGGCGAGAAGTCGGGTCATCGGTCGGACCTTTGCTGTTGCTTGCGGTCAGATAGTATGTGCGCGCCCAGAGCTTCAAGGGCGGATCGGAGGCCGGCGTCGCCGACCGGCGCGGCCGCAGCCTCGGCCAGCGCCCGCGACGCGGGGTCAGGCGGTTGCGGCGCGGCCGGCGCGGCGCGGTACTCCGCAGACTCTTCCCCGAAGCCCGTGGCCGCCGTCTGGGTGAAGCGGATGCGCGCGATGGCGTTGTAGCCGTAGCACGCATTCACGGTCTCGCGGATGCGCTCCTTCTGCATCTCGAGAAGCGGCGCTTCGGCCCCCTTCACGAGAAGGGTGAGCGTCGCGCCGAGCCCCTCGCGGCCGTATTTCACCTCCACAGGCGTCGCCGCCCGGGCGGTCTCGTCGCCGACGATCTCGGCCCAATGCGTGAGCAGCCGCGAAACCGCGAAACCCCGTGTCGCGCCCACCCCCTTCACCCGCGGCTCGATCAGCGCGGCGGTGCGGCGAAAGCCCTTGCCGCGGCGGATCGCACGGGTGTTACTCTCTTTCGACATGTCCGGCCCCTCGACCAATTCCGCCACCATCCTACGTCCCGTTCCGGGCGCCGCCAGCCACTTCCGGCAGACCGCGATGACGAATGCGTGACGACACCCTAGCACAGCCCGGCGCGGAGCGCCTCCTCGCCTGGTATGACAGCCACGCCCGCGACCTGCCTTGGCGCGCGCCGCCCGGGTCGGACGCGCGTCCGGACCCCTACCGCATCTGGCTGTCGGAGGTGATGCTCCAGCAGACCACCGTCGCGGCGGTGAAGAAATATTTCGACCGCTTCACCAGCCGCTGGCCCGGTGTGGCCGACCTCGCCGCCGCCGAGGACGCCGACGTGATGGGCGAGTGGGCCGGCCTCGGCTATTATGCCCGCGCCCGCAATCTCCTCAAATGCGCCCGCGCCGTCGTCGCCGACCACGGCGGGCGCTTCCCCGACACGCGCGAG
>Ga0209931_1002049_pt1 | contig 10425 bp, 4 predicted proteins | sample SalPonR1_B_D1_MG_FD_185697 | JGI IMG/M metagenome (GOLD analysis project Ga0209931, IMG submission 185697) | Salt pond soil microbial communities from South San Francisco under conditions of wetland restoration - Salt Pond MetaG R1_B_D1_MG... ...
GGAACGGCCCAGGGTATTTCCTGGCGTTATTGCCAAATTATATCCCGTCAAAACGGGTATAATTTAGTAATCCAAAATTCCTCCCCGACCTAAAGGACGGGGTTTCCTTTTGGAGGATTGGATGAAAAACAAAGAAAATCCCAATCAGGTTTCGCATTATGTCGGCATCGGTGCATCGGCCGGTGGATTAGAAGCGATTGAAGATTTATTCAGTCGAATGCCCACAGACAGTGGTCTTGCGTTTATCGTGATTCAGCATTTGTCGCCGGACTATAAAAGCCTGATGGTGGAACTGCTGTCAAAGAAGACTAAAATACCGGTGCATCGCTCGGCAGACGGCATGCAAGTAAAACCGAACAATATTTACATGATCCCTCCGAAAATGAACCTGACGATATTTCATGGCAAGCTCATTTTAAAAGAAAAAGATAAAATTCGCGGCGTCAATCTGCCCATTGATATTTTCTTGCGGTCTCTGGCAGAAGACCAGGCGGAAAAAGCCATTGCCATCATCCTGTCCGGCACGGGAAGCGACGGCACCCGTGGGGTTCGGGCCATTAAAGAAAACGGCGGTATGGTGATGGTCCAGGACGAGTCTACGGCCAAATTTGATGGCATGCCCAGAGCTGCCATATCAACCGGTGTTGCTGATTTTATCCTGGCACCGGAAGATGTGGCGGACCAGTTGACAGCCTATGTCGGTCACCGTTATGTAGCAGGAAAAAAACCATCCGATCGGTTGCTTAAGGATGAACAGGGAATGACCAAAATCTTTTCAGAACTTCGGGCAAGAACCAAGGTTGATTTTACCTATTATAAACCCTCCACCATTACCCGGCGGATTGAACGTCGGATGACCGTAACACAGATGGATGATTTAAATGATTATGTGCAATATCTGAATCGGTTTCCCGCCGAGGTCATAACGCTATACAAAGAGTTGCTAATCGGGGTTACCAGTTTTTTCAGAGACACTGAAGCCATGAATGAATTGATGAAAAACGGCCTGCCGGATATCATCCACCGTGCAAAGAACAGGGAAATCAGATTCTGGATAACCGGTTGCTCCACCGGTGAGGAGGCTTATTCCATAGCGATTCTTGCCAAAGAAACCATGGCGTTGTTGGGCATCTCAAAAGATATCAAAATTTTTGCCACAGATATTGACCGTGATGCCATCCTGCATGCTGGTAACGGGGTTTACCCGGAAAGCATTACCGCAGACCTTACCCCCACTCTTCTGGGGAAATATTTTTATAAAAAAGGGGATAACTACCAGATTGCCAGACATATACGGGAAATGGTGGTGTTTGCCCAGCACAACCTGGTCAAAGATCCGCCTTTTACAAAAATAGATTTGATCAGCTGTCGAAATTTGCTCATATACCTTCAGCCGGTGCTTCAGAAAAAGGCATTGGAAATGTTTAACTTTTCTTTAAATCCCGGTGGTGTTCTTTTCCTTGGCACCAGTGAAACAATCGGGGAAATGAGCGACTGTTTTGATGTCATACACCAGAAACATAAGCTCTACCGTTCTGTTGGAAAGTATAAAGCAAGAAGTCATACAAATGATAAGGATAAGGAGTTTAAGGATAATCAGTCTTTTAAGACAAACTATTTGTTCACAGTGGGAGAACCCAGACGATTAAACCGAAGAATAGAAGATAACAGCATAACGGATCGGTATTTGAGTATTTTGCCGGGACAGTATATCCCCTTGTCCGTCATTGTTAATGAGGAAATGACTGTCCTTCACATTTTTGGAGAAACTGGGGGGTATTTTAAGGTTCCTTCGGGTAAAATGGTTTACGATATCACCAAAATGGCTCAGAAAGATCTTGCAATCCCATTGGCCACCGGTATCCAGAAAGCAATGAGGACCAAAACAGAGCTGGTCTACACCAATGTCAGATTTAATCATCAAGATGATCGAAAAAACATCACGCTGCGAATCCTTCCACTACCGGATAAAAAAGGGTTTGAGTCTCTGGTTGCCGTGTTTTTTGAAGAGGTCAAAACTGAGAATCGCAAAAATTCCCTGAACGCAGATGTATATGATATCAATCAGGATGTCCAACAGAGAATAAATGATCTTGAACAGGAACTTCAGTTTGCAAGGGAAAATCTTCAGGCAACCATCGAAGAACTTGAGACATCCAATGAAGAACTTCAGGCAACAAATGAAGAGCTGCTTGCCAGTAACGAAGAATTGCAAAGTACCAATGAAGAGCTGCAGTCCACCAACGAAGAGCTGTTCACGGTCAATTCCGAATATCAGAACAAAATCACGGAACTGACCGAGATGAACAATGATGTTGAAAATCTGCTCTCAAGCTCTGGGGTGGGGATTTTAATCCTGGATGAAAACAATGACATCCGTAAATATTCTCCGAAAGTAACATCTATTTTCAATATACTGGAAAAAGATATCGGGCGGCCTGTTCATCATATTTCTCACAACATGGCAGAATTTCATCCCTTGGAGGCGGCCCAAAAGGTTCAGCAGACCAATCGACAGATATCAATGGAATTAACTGATCAGAATAACACTTCCTATCTGATTCGAATTCTTCCCTATCTCATTGGACCTGACACATATGCTGGAAGCATCTTCACGTTTGTGGATGTAACAGAACTCAACACGGTTAAACAGGATCTTGAAGACAGCCTCCAGCGTTCAGAAGATATAACACAGTATATGCCGTCGGGGATGTTTATTTATTTATTAAATGAAAAAAAGGAACTCATTCTTGAACACAGTAATAAAAAGGCTGAACAACTAACCCGCGTCACTCATAAAAAATTAAAAGGCATGGCGTTTCAGGACATCTGGCCAAATGAAAAAGAATTTGGCATTCTCGACAAATTTTTGAATGTAATAAAAACCGGTGAACCCCTTGTCATCGACGATTTACAATATGGGGACGACAACGTGTCCGGGCATTTCCGAGTGACTGCTTTTCAGCTTCCAAAAGACAGACTGGCTGTGATTTTTGATGATGTCACCATTCATGAGAAAATGTGGCAGCAGTTGGGTGAGATCGAAGTAAAATACAACACCCTTTTTGAACGGTTAAGTCAAGGTGTTGTGTATCAGGACATCGATGGGAAAATAATCTCTGCCAATTCTGCAGCAGAAAAAATTCTGGGGTTGTCGCTGGATCAACTAAAGGGAAAAACGTCTGTCGATCCGGACTGGAAAGTGATCACCCCGGACGGGAAAAACCTTCCCGGAAAAAAGCACCCGTCAATGATAGCCCTTGAAACCGGAATTCCTTTAGAAAACTTTATAATGGGAGTGTTTCATCCAAAGGGCAAAAAGCATCGATGGATACGGGTTAGTGCGTTTCCTGATTTTAAAGATGAGGATAAAAAACCTTACCAGGTATTTACCATGTTCGAAGAAATCACAGATCAAAATGAAATAAAAAAACTGTTGGCAGCAAAAGAATAGTTAAGCAGGAGATTGATTTTATGAGTTCCAATGATTTTAAAGATGTCTTAAGACAGAAAGCACAACAGAAATTTGACCGATCACCTGACGGCATCAAAGACATGGACCGCCAATCGATCAATCAGCTGGTCGAAGAATTGCAGATTCAACAAATCGAACTTGAAATTCAGAACGAAGAACTCAGAAATGCCCAGTTGATATCTGAAGCCAATAAAAACAGATATATCAGCCTGTTTAACAATGCACCCCTTGGGTATGTCATTTTGAACAAGGCAGGAATTATCAAACAATTTAATTCCGCATTTGAAACCATGACGTCCCGAAGACAATTGAATAGTTCAGGCATTGCATTTGCCGACCTATTGGTCAAGAAAGATGGCCAGACGTTCCGCGCAAAATTTAATGCATTATTCAAACAACCTGAAGGCAAACAGTTTGAATATCGAATGATAGGAGCAAATCATAGAGAATATCATATACAGATAAGAGCCAAATCACATACCCGAACAGTTTATGACCCGGATTCCGATAAAAATGAACTGTTGCTTATGATTACGGATATCTCCGAGTTGAAATTGGCAAAACAGGAATTAGAGAAATCTCTTGCCCATTCTCAATTACGGGAAAAGGAGATTCAGGCGTTTTTAAATGGGGCCAGAGCTGTCCTGGAACAAGTCGATTTTCAAACCACTGCCCGAAAAGTGTTTGATCTTTGTTCTGAAACCATTGGATCAACATCCGGGTATGTGGCACTGTTGTCCAAATACGGGGAAGAAAACGAAGTGTTGTTTCTGGAAGCCGGTGGATTGCCCTGTTCGGTTGACCCGGAACTGCCCATGCCGATCAGGGGGTTAAGAGAAACCGCATATCGAACCAACAGTACCGTGTATGACAATGAGTTTATGAATTCTAAATGGTTAAAGTTTATGCCAAAAGGTCATGTCCGGCTTGAAAACGTCATGTTTGCACCGCTTGTCATTAAAGGCAAGACCATCGGTATTATGGGACTGGCCAACAAAAACGGTGATTTCACAGACGATGATGCCAGAGTTGCAGGCGGGTTTGGTGAGCTTGCCGCCATTGCGCTTCAGAACAGCCGGAATCTGGACAAAAGGGATACAGCAGAAAAAAAGAATCTGGAATTGATTGCAGAGTTAAAAGAAGCCCTGGCAGATATAAAGCAATTGAGCGGACTTTTACCCATTTGCAGCCATTGTAAAAAAATCAGGGATGATAAAGGATACTGGAATCATCTCGAATCTTATATTCAAAAACATTCTATGGCACAGTTCAGCCATGGCATCTGTAGAGATTGTGCCAAAGAACATTATCCTGATTTGGATATTTATGCTGATTAAATGGTCTATTCGTTTTATGCGATTCCGTAAGTGTGATCAAAGTGAGGTCATAATATGAAATACAAACTACAAGATCTGATAGATATGGAACACTTCCAAAACTTGCAGGACAGGTTAAATGATATTTATTCCTTTCCATCATCCATCATCGACAATGACGGAAACATCCTGACGGCAACGGCATGGCAGGATATCTGTATGAAGTTCCACAGAAAAAACAAAGAATGTGAAAATCTTTGTATTAAAAGTGATCAATACATAAAGGATCATATACACAAAGCAGATCCCACTGTGACGTATCGATGTCCGCACGGTCTGGTGGAAAATGCCACTCCCATTATTATTGATGGTGTTCATTACGGGAATTTTTTTACCGGTCAATTTTTTTTGGAAGAACCGGATTTGAATTTTTTTAAAGCTCAGGCCCACAAATATGGATTTGATGAAAAAGTCTATCTGGAAGCAGTAAAAAAGGTGCCCATATGGAATCAGAAACAATTGGACAGTTATCTGCTTTTTATAAAAGGGCTTATTGCAGTTCTATCTGAAAGCGGCCTGAAAAGACTTAAGGAGATTGAAAAAAGCCAAGATCTCTACCAATCCATACTCCGAACAGCCATGGACGGGTATTGCTTAACAGACATCAAAGGCCGATTGCTTGAAGTCAATGATGCATATTGTCAGATGAGCGGATATTCTGAAAATGAACTGTTAACCATGTGTATTACAGATCTGGAGGCGAGTGAGAATTCTGAGGATATGGTCAGGCATATGGAAAATAACTCACCGATAGCCCACTCTCAGGAACAAATTTCAAAATTAACGATTTTCCACGACATCACTGATCATAAACTTGCGGAGATGGCCTTACAGCAGAGTGAAAAACGCTATCGAGATCATTTTTCTCAGTTTCCTGCTCCCACTTTTGTCTGGAAATTTGATGGGCATGGATTTGTTCTCTCAGAATATAATCTGGCGGCCGAAACAATTACAGAAGGTAGAGTCAGAGATATTAAAGGGGTCTATGCAGATAAGCTTTATGCTGATGCAGATTCCCAGCATATCTTAAAATCGTTGGAGAGATGCTTTAAGGAAAATAGGTCCATTCAAAAAGAATTTGAATATCGGTTAGTCACTACTGGCAAGAAAAAATGGATCAAAGGTACTTGGGTATATATCGCTCCCGATACTGTGGTACTTCATGCAGAGGATATTACGGAAAGAAAACAAGCCATAATTGCTTTACAGGAAAGTAAAAACCGTTATGAATCAATTTATAATAATGCTCAGGTGGGTTTAGGCCGCACCAGAATCAGAGATGGAAAAATTTTGGAGTGCAATAAAAAGATGGCCCTAATGTTTGGGTATGAGGACACCCAAACATTTATTGATGAATACATTTTTTCAGAGAATTTTGTCGAGAAAAATTTCAGGGAACGCTTCGTAAAGAAACTAAAAGCAAATGTGTCGTTGAGTGATTTAGAAGCACAGTTTTATCGAAAGGATGGCGAAAAGATATGGATTCGGTTTGACAGTAGAATATTCCTAGAACAGGGGTATATGGAAGATGTGATGATTGATATCACCAAACAAAAAAGACTTGAATCTGAAAAGGAGGCTGAACACAAAGAGCTGATCTCTATTTTCGACGGAATGGATGAGGTGATATATGTATCAGATCCTGAAACATACGAACTGCTGTATTCAAATGAAGCATTTAATAAAAATTGGGGGAAACGGATTCATGATCAATGTCACCTTGTTCTTCAGAAGAGAGATACTCCCTGTCCATTCTGCACGAATCACTTGATATTTGGAAAAAATATAGGCACCTCCCATATTTGGGAATTCCAAAACGAAGTTACAAAACGTTGGTATCACTGTACTGATCGAGCACTCAAATGGCCGGATGGTAGAATGGTTCGATTAGAAATTGCCACAGATATAAATGAGCAGAAGGAAGCCCAGATCAATCTGAAAAAAACGAAGGATCGTCTTGAAAGCCTATGGAGTCTCACAAAAATTGCTGACGCTGATAAAAAGACGTTGTTCGACCATGTTACAGAAGAAATAAAAAGAATCACAGAAAGTGAATACGCCTTTTATGGGTTTTTATCGGATGATGAAAAAACTATGGATTTATATGCCTGGTCAAAAGATACGATGAAGGATTGTGAAGTAACGGATCAAACACTCCATTTCCCGATTGATAAGGCCGGCATATGGGCAAAATCTGTCAGAAAAAAACAGATAATAACAATTAATGATTTCCAGCAGGATCTTCCCAATAAAAAAGGAGTTCCTGATGGTCATGTTCCGCTAACCCGGATGATGGCTGTGCCATATGAAATAGATAACAAAATTGTTTCAATTGCAACGGTTGCAAATAAAAAAACAGAATATACACCGGAAGATGAAGCACAGGTTCAGTCCTTTTTGGGTAATGCCCAAATTTTAATTGAAAGGAAGAATAACGAGGAAACCCTAAACTTCCAGCAAAAAACGATCACGTTGAATAACAAAATTGCCAATGTTTTTTTAACCTCATCAGAAGATGATATTTTTGCGGACGTCCTGGATGTTATTCTTGAGACACTTCAAAGTCCATTTGGCTATTTTGGTTTTATCGATAATGACGGAAATTTGAGTTGCCCGTCCATGACCAGAAATATTTGGGATAAATGTGACATGCCGGATAAAAGTATTGTTTTTCCCAAAGAAATCTGGGGCGGGCTCTGGGGTGATTCTTTAAAAAAAGTTAAGACGATCATATCAAACCAGGGACTTCGTCTCCCCGAAGGCCATATCCAACTCAAATCGGCAATGGCCGTCCCAATCATCCACCATGATGAACTTATTGGCCAGTTTGTGATTGGCAATAAAGAAGGAGGGTATAGTCATTATGAAAAATTTCTGCTGGAAAGTGCCTCATCACAAACAGCGCCGATTCTAAACAACCTGTTGGAAAAAGAAATTCAGGAAAAAGAGCATAGAAAAATGCAAGCAAGAATTGAACAGGCTCAGAAAATGGAGTCCGTCGGAAATTTGGCTGGGGGTATCGCCCATGACTTCAATAACCTTTTATTTCCGATTATTGGCATGTCTGAACTGATGCTGGAGGATCTGGAACCTGACAGCTTAGTGTATGAGAATGCGCAGGAGATATATCGCGCAGGAAACCGGGCAAAAGGTTTAGTATCACAGATTCTTTCGTTCAGCCGCCAGACTGAGCACGAGATGATGCCGGTCAAGCTTCAAAAAATCTTAAAAGAGGTGCTTAAACTCTGCCGGTCCTCTATCCCGACAAATATTGAAATCGAACAGAAAATTCAGCAAGACTGTGGATCAATATGGGCAAATACAACTAATCTTCATCAAATCGCTATGAATCTTATCACCAATGCATATCATGCTGTTCAGGATAAAAATGGAAAAATTACTGTTGCGCTTAAAGAGATTATTCTCGAAAAAAATGATTTATTTATCCTTTTTGTCAGTCCTGGAAAATATGCCGTATTATCAGTTTCCGATAATGGAAGTGGTATGACAGAAGAGATTAAAAGCAAAATATTTGAACCTTACTTTACGACTAAAGAAAAAGGTAAAGGGACCGGCTTAGGGCTGGCTGTCGTCTATGGAATCGTTAAAGAATTTGGCGGTGATATACAAGTCTACAGTGAAGTGGGTTCAGGTACAACATTCAATATTTATCTGCCATTGATGAAAAAAAATGCTGCCGTGGAAACCAGAAGTTTAAAATCAGAAATACAAACCGGTGATGAGCATATTCTTCTGGTAGATGATGAACCGTCCATAACCCAGCTTATCCAATTGATGCTTGAACGACTCGGCTATACAGTCACTACTCGGGTAAGCAGCATTGAAGCGTTGGAAGCATTTAAAGAGAACCCTGAGAAATTTGATATGGTCATTTCTGATATGTCCATGCCCAATATGACAGGAGATCAGTTGGCTCATGAGATAAGACAGATCCGACCAGAAATACCGATCATCATCTGTACGGGTTTCAGTGAACGGATCAATAAAGAGAATGCTGAGGCACTCGGGGCAAATGGTTTGCTTATGAAGCCGATAGTAAAATCCGAAATGGCAAAAATGATAAGAAAAATGCTGGATGAAGCCAAAATTTATAAAGGAAATTGAGATAGTAAAAAGGTGTTTAATGTGTCTATTTATTGAATTTTTGTATTATACCTGATAAGTATAATGGCCTAAATTTTTAAGGGGATACACAATGCACTACGAAGGTATGGTCATCAGGCCTCCCAGCGAGGCGAACAGTATACTGCTCCAGGTCACATTGGGCTGTTCCCACAATAAATGTACCTTTTGCGGGACATATCGGGGAAAACGGTTCAACATCAAAGAAGATGATGTGATCTTTGAAGATATCGAATTTGCCGGAAAGCACTGCCGTCGACAGAACCGCTTGTTTCTGTGTGACGGGGATGCCCTGGTGATTCCCATGCGACGCCTGGTTCCCATCCTTGAAAGAATCCGGGACCGGTTGCCCTGGGTGGAGCGGGTGGGTGTTTATGCCAACACCAAAAGCATCAAGATGAAAACCGATGAAGAGCTGGCCCAACTTCGCAAACTTGGACTCAAGATTGCCTACATGGGCCTTGAATCCGGTGACGACAAGGTGCTTGAGGCCATCCGCAAGGGGGCCGACGCAGATAAAATGATCACCATGGGAAAAAAGCTTAAAAAGGCCGGCATCAAGGTTTCGGTCACGGTGTTGCTTGGGCTTGATGGCCGCAAGGGGTCTTTGGACCATGCCCGGGAAACCGGCAGGGTGCTTACGGCCATGGACCCGGACTTTGTCGGTGCTTTAAGCCTGATGCTCATACCCGGCACAGAACTGCATGACCAGCATGAAAAAGGGGAATTCCAGTTGCCCGGGCCAGAGGAGATGCTCACCGAACTTGGGGCTATGATTGCTGCCACCAACCTGACAGACGGTCTTTTTCACGCCAACCATGCATCCAATTATGTACCCATACGGGCGCACCTGCCCCAGGATAAAGAAAAAACCCTTGAACTTATATCCCAGGCCCTGGACGGAAAGATTCCGTTGAAACCCGAATATATGAGAGCTTTATAATTTTAAAATTTTTTACAGGAGAAATATCCATGGCTGATGCCGAAAACAACAACCAAGACCAGCTTACCGTCAACACTATCCGCGCGCTGTGTATGGACATGGTCCAGAAAGCCAATTCAGGGCACCCCGGTGCCCCCATGGGCCTGGCACCTGCCGCCTATGTGGTTTTCAAACATTTTTTAAAACAGAATCCGACCAATCCATCCTGGGTGGACCGGGATCGTTTTGTTCTGTCCGGCGGGCATGCCTCCTCTTTGTTGTACGCTCTTTTATATCTGTTTGGCTACGGGTTGACCCTGGATGACTTAAAAAGTTTCAGACAATGGGGCTCCAAAACCCCGGGACATCCCGAGTATGGTGACACCCCGGGCGTGGAAACCACCACCGGCCCCCTTGGACAGGGCGTGGCCAATGCCGTGGGCATGGCCATTGCCGAACGCCATATGGCGGATCGGTTCAACAAGGAAGACCAATCTTTGATTGATCAT
>Ga0209931_1002059_pt1 | contig 10395 bp, 10 predicted proteins | sample SalPonR1_B_D1_MG_FD_185697 | JGI IMG/M metagenome (GOLD analysis project Ga0209931, IMG submission 185697) | Salt pond soil microbial communities from South San Francisco under conditions of wetland restoration - Salt Pond MetaG R1_B_D1_MG... ...
CCGGGATTTCAACCCTGCACCTTGCACCTTGCACCTTGCACCTTGCACCTTGCACCTTGCACCTTGCACCTTGCACCTTGCAAAATTTAAAAAAAGAATTGCTAAGTAATCCAAAATCTCCCTATTTTTGTTGTCTTGATTCAATTCGCTGACTAAGTCAATTGGTTAAGACACTTGCCCGAGTGGCGGAATTGGTAGACGCGTGCGCTTCAGGTGCGTATGTCCTCACGGACGTGGAGGTTCAAGTCCTCTCTCGGGTACTAAACAGCTCAACAAAGATAGCTTCTGTTGGGCTATTTTTTTTGGTGCATGTTTTTTTACCACCAAAATCTGAGTGTTAATATTGCGAAGAAGTGCTTCGCGGTTCAGGTCTCTTTCAGGTACTAAGCCCTGTAACTAAACAGTTGCAGAGCTTTTTTATTCGTCAAACTTTCTTTGGTCATTTTGATTATTATAATATCGAAGCGTTGTTATTGCGGAGACATGCTCCGCGGTTCAAGTCCTCTCTCGGAACACGATTCAGTAAGATGGGCTAGTATTTTTAATGGTCCTCTATAAATCTTCGATCCTGGAAGTGACATAATGATACTTTTTCCCTGCCTCTCGCCTTATTTCTGAACTATTTGTCTCCTCATTCATCTTTAAAATTAAAAGCCATTAAAAAGAAAGCCTGATTCGGTGCGAACGAATCAGGCTTGTTATCAAACCTTTAATTGAAGAATATTAAGCCGTTTCAAACTCAATCTTTTCGCCTTGAAACGCTTCGTCTAATGGAGTAACTGCAATATGATTTGTATAGTTACTAATCGTTTTCAGCGCTGTGATGAGGTTAATTTCCAATATGTTTTGTTTGGTATAACCTGCTTCCACGAAAGATTGTATATCTTTCTGAGCAACATGTCCGCGTTTTTCAACTACTGTACGCGCGTAAGTAACCAATGCATTTAATTTATCATCTGGCAGCGGATCACCATTTCGAACAGCATTTACGATTGACTCGTCAGTATTTAGTTGGTTTTTCAGAATCGTTGAGTGGATAGCTGAGCAATAGTGACATTCATTTTCAACACTAACTGCAAGTATTGCAATCTGCTGTTCTTGTGGTGAGAAGCTTGTTTTTCCAACTATGTTGTCAAGTGTCAGGTATCCCTCCAAAACAGCTGGAGCTTCAGCAAACTCACCAAGCAAATTTGGTATAAAACCAAACTTTTCTTTAGCTCCATTTAAAAATTGTCTGGAATCTTCAGGTGCATCTTCAGTATTATAGATTGTAAAGTCCATATTTGTAATTGTATTTATTTTGGTTCTTATTATTCAATCTATAGACATGCTATCATTAAAAGATCTTACCAGTTTTTATTAGATGATAAATACATTGAATTGAATTTCTGATCTCAAGAAGCTTTGACGTATTATTATAAGGTGGGATCTTCGAATGAAAGAAGTGCGGAACTAATATCCATAAATCTACTCTCTGATTTTTATAAGCGGATAATAATCTTCAATTAAAGCTACTATTTTAATACGCTTAATTGAGTAGTTTAATTGCATCAAGTAAAGCCTGATATTCTTGCCGGCATTCACCACAATTGTCTAAATGCTCTCTGATCAACGGCATAACCTTTTCAGGAGATTTTCCCTCGAGTTCCATTTCAGCAAATGTATGCAGCTCATCAAAGCATTCATCACAACCAATCTCATTTTCATGAGTGCGGGGTATTTTGCTGATTATTTTTTTTAGTACGTCTATGTTCAATTTCATTTCTTAAGTTCTTTTATTTAGATGCGGCGTGCTCCAACTTTCTTACATCTGGTTGAAAATATCTTCAGGATTAATGCCTTCAATTTCCAGTCTGTTCTTTAATTTCATTCGTGCATCGTGGACTAATTTGTAGATAGCGTTTCGATTACTATCCATCATTTCAGAAACTACAGTCATAGGAATTTGATCGATCATCAGTAGCTGAATCACTTTTTTCTGCTTCTCAGTGAGTTCCTCCTCCATCATTGCCTGCACCTTATTGAGCATCATCGATTCGTGGGTTACCTGATCAGGACCTGCTTGATCATGCTCAATTTCTACCGCCTCTTTTTCGTCGGGGTCATAACTGCTGTACTGCTCCAGCGATATATCCTCATATTTTTTCTTTCTTAGTTCAGAATAACCCTCTCGAACGGCTATTTTCATCGCCCAGGTTGTAAACTTACTATCACCACGAAACGTGTCATATTTGTCAAGAATCTTCAATAATGAATCCTGGGCAATGTCTTCTACAAAGTCATTCAGATCTCTATCTACATACTTGTGCAGAGATGCTTTCAATCCCTTTACCAAAAAGGTACGAAGCTGTAAAATGGCAGCATCTTCAGGTGGAGGCTTAATTGCCGAAATCCACTCCTCATTCGTTTGGTAAGATTTTGACGATTTGCCTCGTCTCTTAAACCAGTTGAGCATACATTAAATTTAGTTTTAAAATCATCAATCCCATGAAGCCATTCTGCTACACGAGGTTTTTCGTCATATCGTTATTATTCACTGTATTTACCACAAATTATGCGTTTGGACAAGAATTTAGGGGATGGAATACAAATTTTAAAAAAAAGAGCATTAATCTTTCTGAATTGAAATCTGGCGGGCCTCCAAAAGATGGAATACCATCCATTGATAATCCTGTGTTTATTTCCCAAAATGACGCTTCAAAGTGGATTGAATCAGCTGAACCGATTATTGCATTTTCGCACGAGGGAGAAGCAAGAGCCTATCCTTTGCAAGTCTTAATATGGCATGAGATAGTAAACGATAAAATGGGTGATACTCCGATTCTAGTCACCTTTTGCCCACTTTGTTACTCCGCCATTGTATTTGACAGACGTATTAATAGTGAAACTCATGAATTCGGTGTCTCAGGTTTTTTGCGGCATTCAGACATGATTATGTTCGATCGAAAAACTGAATCGCTATGGCAGCAATTTACAGGTGAAGCTATTGTTGGGGATTATACTGGTACAGAGCTTAAAATACTTCCCAGCCAGATAATGTCCTTTGAACAGTTCAAAAAATCCTATCCAAAAGGAATTGTACTATCAAAAAAAACTGGCTATGAAAGGCCTTATGGTCAAAATCCATATACAGGATATGACAACATCAATAATACTCCCTTTTTGATGGATGACATTGAAGACGATCGTTTACCGCCTATGGAAAAGGTTATAGGCGTTCGGATTTCTGAAACACAAAAGGCATATCCCTACAGTTTAACAAAAGAGTCAGTAGTAATTAATGACAACATAGAGCAAACTCCTGTTGTGGTTTTTCATACAGAAGGTGCCCGGTCCGCACTGGACGCCTCTGAAATTTCAACATCCCGTCAGGACGGCTCTACTGGTGCATTTCTTCGAACAGTAAATAAGCAGGTTTTAGAATTTACCTATCGATCCGGTGAAATTATAGATACTCGAACCAATAGTACGTGGGACCTATCAGGAAAGGCCATCGAGGGTGAACTAAAAGGCGAACAGCTTGAACCCCTGATCTTCGGTGATTATTTTGCATTTGCCTGGCTTGTTTTTTGGCCAGACACAGAGCTCTATCAGCAATAAACTTGAACTTGATATAATGCAATGAAGTCGATCGAGCTTATACCTACCATAACCTGCACAAATTGTGGCCAAGAAGATATTGAAAAGATAAAGGAGGGCTCCCGCCGAATTTTCTGGGAATGTCCTGTATCTTAAAACGTAGCCCGGCCGATGGCAGGCGACTGCTTTATATTCTGTTCATATGCCAATATTCCCTGGCCGACCATTCAAAAATCTCAGCTCAACCAACCAAAACTCCTTTTTAATTTCTAAAATCACTCAAATAATGTCAGACACACAACACTTCGATGCTATAGTAATCGGAACCGGTCAAGCCGGGCCTTCCCTGGCAGCACGCTGTGCTTCCGAAGGACTAAAAACCGCCGTTATTGAAAAAGATAAATTTGGAGGTACCTGTGTAAATACCGGCTGTACACCCACTAAGACCATGGTGGCTAGTGCCCGCGCAGCTTATATGGCTCGGCGTGGAAGCGAGTTTGGCATTGAGATAAGCGGAGATATTAACGTTGACATGGAAAAGGTAAAAGCCAGAAAGGATAAGTTGGTTAAAAATTCTACCGAAGGTATTGAGAACTGGTTAAAAGAGACGAACAACTTGACCGTAATTGAAGGTCATGCCCGGTTCACTGACAATCACACGATCAGAGTTGGTAACCGGTTGTTAACTGCAGATAAGATCTTCATTAACACCGGAGCCCGGCCATTTGTACCTCCGGCACTCAGAGATGTTGATTATATGACTAATGCAGAGATCATGGAATTAGAGGATGTTCCGGAACACCTCATCATTGTCGGCGGAAGTTATATCGGCCTGGAGTTTGGTCAGATGTTTAGCCGGTTTGGCAGTGAGGTTACCATAGTTGAACAAAATGGTGAAATTATTGGACGTGAAGATCCTTCAACATCAAAAACTCTACGAGAAATTCTGGAAAAAGAAGGAATTAAATTTCGACTGAATTCAAAATGCATCAGTGCCAGTCAATCTGGAAAAGAAATTACGGTGCATGTTGACTGTGAAAGCGGACCTCCAGCATTAACGGGCACTCACTTACTGGCAGCTACAGGACGGCGGCCAAATTCCAATGATCTGGGACTTGAGCATACCGATATAGAAACCGACGAGCATGGATATATCAAAACAACCGATTTCTTAGAAACGACCACTGAAGGTGTTTGGGCTTTGGGTGATGTTAATGGAAAAGGAGCTTTTACGCATACTGCCTACAATGATTTTGAAATTGTAGCCGCAAATTTATTTGATAATGATCCCCGCAAAGTTTCAGACCGTATTCTTAACTATGCGCTATACACAGATCCTTCTTTGAGTCATATCGGCATGTACGAACATGAAGCCAGAAAATCTGACAAAAACGTACTTATTGGTTACCGTGATATGTCGAGAATAGCGAGAGCTAAGGAACGGGGTGAAACCAGTGGCTTCATAAAAATCCTGGTTGATGCAGATACGGAAAAGATTCTCGGAGCAACTATTGTGGGAATTGACGGCGATGAAATCATTCATTCCCTACTTGATATCATGTATTCCGATCAACCCTATACGGTCATCAGTCGTGCAGTGCATATTCATCCTACCATTTCTGAGTTGATTCCAACAATCTTGCAAAATCTCAGGCAATTAGAATAAGATGTGTACTTTTATTATCTAAAATGATCATTCCCTGGCATTGAATCTATCATCAGCTGAATTGATCTAATAAGCCGAATTGTACAATAAGTTAACCGCCAATATTAAACTTAAGAGAAGCGCCTATCTCACAAATAGTATATGCGGATTGATTCTCTGGTAAGCAGCAAAAAACTTAAAGCATATAATTTAGCTGTTGAGGTAAGATATAGATGTTCAAGAACGTCTATGTGTAAACAAACAGAGGAATTTGCCATGATGATCATAGAACGACCTTCAAAATCTTTACTGCTGCTCACCACATTTTTAACGATAATCTTTACATCCTGCAATTCTGTAGATTCAGATATACAACAGCCGGATAATAATGGTTCACAAGCTGGAAGTTCTGAATGGTTGATACCATCTAATGAAGTCATTGACGGAGGGCCGGGGCAAGATGGTATACCGTCTATTGATGAACCAAATTTCATCGCCTTGTCTGAAGCTGATTTCCAAGACAACCGGCTCGTCCTGGGAATAAAAATTGGAAGTGAAATCAAGCTTTATCCTCATCAAATACTTGATTGGCACGAAATAGTAAATGATACGTTTAATGATGAGTCCGTCGCTCTTACATACTGTCCGCTAACCGGAACAGGCATTGCCTACGACAGGGTAATCAATGGATCAGAAACTGAATTTGGCGTGTCAGGCTTGCTGTTTAGAAACAACTTGATCATGTATGACCGGAATACTGGGTCTCGCTGGTCCCAAATGCAGATGAGATCAGTAAATGGGGAGCTTATTGGTAAGGAAGGAGAAATTATTCAAACAATCCAAACAGAGTGGAAAACCTGGAAACTCCTCTATTCTGATGCCAAAGTATTAAGCCGGTCAACCGGTTTTTCCAGAAACTATGATAGCTTTGCTTATGGTGAAGGTTATTTGACAAATGACAACTTTTTTGTTTTTCAGCCTCAACGGCAGGATGACCGGCTGCCAAACAAAGCCCAGGTACATGCTGTCTTTCCATCTGATTTTGAAGGAGAATCAACAATACCCAGGATTTATCCGATTGATAATTTTGATGCAGATATTGAGATTATCGAGGAATCGTTTGACGGACAGAAGCTGGTGATCGTGGGCAGTTCAGAACTTGAGCTGGCAGTCTCTTTTCTGAATCCATCAGCAGATGGAAGCGAGCGCAGCTTTGAACCTGTACAGAATGAACTGCCTGTAATCATGCAGGATGAGGAGGGAACCAGGTATAACGTCTTCGGCGAGGCTGTAAGCGGCCCCGGAGCGGGTTCAAAACTTTCACCAACTACTTCATACAACGGTTATTGGTTTGCATTTGCTGATTTTTATCCCGGCTCATGCATCTTTCCAGAAACGTCATGCCTGATTCCAAGAGGTTCAGCAAAGTTCTGATATCAAATTGTTTCTCATAATTTCCCGGTGTGAATCGCTCCGTACAACTCGCCCCGCCCGCTCTCAATTAAAATAATCCGGGGTGATTCATGGCGAACATCAAGTGCTTCAGCTACATATAGAGAGAGCCCGTTGCTCAATTACCTCGGTCAAATATATGTCAACGAGGTTAGTCAAAGTATCCATATTCTCTTCAAGATCTTGCTTAGATAGATAGCTGATGCTGCACCTGCCGCTATGTTTATAAATCACCTGAGGTAAATATTCCGATCTTTCTAAAAGCGCGTTTAAACTCTTTCTACCTCAAATATAGCTCCAATTCACAGATTCATGACCTGTATACATTTTCATTATTTGTGTTATTTTTTGGTTCTATATGAATTTGTATGGGTAAATTCTCGTACATCATAAATTCAAAAAGAATTGAAGATAACATTCGAATGATTCCCCCGGTACTTTTGAACGGCCAAAAGTACCCATGCCAAAGGCATACCTTCGGTGAAAACCGCCGGGCGAGTGATTTGCTCCGCCGGGCTCGAGCGGACACTTTGCGATGTAAAAACAAAGGTCCACCTCGCCTTATCACTATAAACATAGATTCGACCGGTGAGTTTTTACACCCATCGCATGCGCGTCCTCTTGAGCAATCACCGCCTGCACAAATCAAAGGCCGGGTGGGTGATACTTTTTAAACATGATTTATCCTATGATGTGATTTACGTGTCTTTAGGGCAAAAATTATTTGTTTAGCATGCAGTTTTAATCTCATAAGCTACGGTAACAGCAACCTGTTGGCCTTGAATGCTATGACTTTTGGTTCGTTTTGTATCAAGGCAAAATGAACAGGGAAACCATTTATGGTAAATAGAATTAATTTTGCTTCTTCGCAATGTTTTCTATTAAACATAGAATACTCATGCTACCCACACCAAATGACATAGAGCCTATTTTTTTTTAATTGATAACCCTTTACCGGTTTGTTTTGACGGGCATGGAACAGAGCCATAACTACAGTAGACACAGCAGTCATTTGGTTTAGGTTTAATTATCTTACTACAGAAATCAGACTCCTAAAAAAAACTGACAAAGATCTTCCTGCATTTTTTCAATGGAAGTTTGATTACAATCAGGACACGTAACCTATGATCTGGCGATCACCTTTTATCTATATTCGGGATTTTCAAAATTCCACCGTGTACCATCATCCCACTGCTCTCTTGAATTTCCCAATCTCGGATATCCACTCTGATCTTTTAGCATTCTTGCCAAATGGAGCAGATTATAGGTCATGAAGGTTGTGTTCCGCTGAGTGAATTCATTATCAAACCCGACAGGCCCGTCTTCTCCTTCATCACCGTAACTTAATCCCGGTCCGGCTTCACCGATCCAGCCGGCATCTGCCTGGGGCGGAATGCTATAGCCGACATGCTGTAGGCCATACAATATTCCCATAGCACAATGTTTAATGCCATCCTCGTTACCGGTTACAAGGCAGCCGCCCGCTTTTCCATAAAAGATGTACTGACCTTTATCATTCTGAAGCCCGCTCATGGAATAGAGTCTTTCAATTAGTTTGGTGGCGATAGATGACTTCTCTCCAAGCCAGATGGGTGTTCCAACTACCAGAATATCAGCCTCATCCACTTTTTTCCATATCTCAGGCCACTCATCTTTATCGGCACCATGTTCTGTCATATCGGGATAAACGCCATAGGCTACATCTTTGTCAACCAGGCGAATACACTCCGCGTCTGCTCCCTCCTTTTTCATAATGTTCATCGAAACATCAATCAACGTCCGGGTATGGCTTTTTTCCGGCGAGGTTTTAAGTGTACAATTAATAAATAGTGCTTTTAAGTCTGAAAAATCTCTTTTGTCAGTTGGCATAAGTTTTAAATAATAATTTGAAATATTTTAGACGAGGGCTTTGCAAAACCCCATCAAAAGTCATCCCGTAACTTGACACGGGATCTCCTAACCGTTATTCAGCTTTTAAATGACGATCAGAATTCTTAATTGAAGCTAAGGGTAGTTTTGAAAAGCCCTCTAGAGAATGATTTTAAAAAGTAACGACCTGATATCCATCCGCGATAAAAGTGCGCAGGCTCGGGTGACCATCGTAATCATCAAGCAATGACACACTTGTTTTCCGCACCTTATTGATTACGCCAAAAGCCTTAGAACAAAATTTACACGCCCCGTGAATACTTCCCTCAATAGCTTTATAGAGTTCATGTGCATCGTGATCATCTTTGGCTAGTTCCGGAACCCACGTCGTTCCTGCTCCGTCAAAAACGATCTTTACATGATCGTTGTGGTCTTGTAGTTCTTTCGCAAATTCAAGTGCGTTTACGACCTTTCCCAGGGCTTCATGTGTTCCTGCTTCACTCAAAATTACTACTGCTATTTTGTTACTCATGGTTAGTTGCTTATTTATATTTAAATTAATGAAATCAGGTGTCGCTTATAGCGCAAAACCAAAAGCGTCACGGATTAGTATACTCCTCCAAACTCTCGGTCAGGTAGGCATCAGACACAATGTAGGTTAGCAGAGTGACCATCTCTCCGGAATCGGAATAACCCACAAAATTACCGATTATATCCTCATTTCTATCTAAAAATAGAATGGTGGGAGTACCGTAGATACCGATGCTTTTACTGTACTCCATTTTTGAGACCATATTGCCATTGACCGGTATTCGATCTTGTGATTCGATATCCATCTTTACAGCAAAAAAATCCCTGTTTATCAGTGAAGAAACCTCGTTATCCGTAAATACCTCCTTATGCATTCGCTTACATACCACGCACCATTCTGCTTCAAGAAAAACCATTACTTTTTTCTCTTCAGCTTGTTTGATTGCGTCTGCATATGATATCCAGTTCACACCATTTTCGTCTGTAGGCTGCGCCTTTACTTCGTATACAAACGGTAACGCCAGAATCAAGAATATGATAATAACCACCTGTTTGCAAAAAATCATTAAACTCTTCATAATTTCATTTTTTTCAATTGTTTATAGGTTTCCCAAAGTTGAAGCCCGATTTCAGTTTTTTCAAGCTAAAAAAGAGAGACGTATTGACGATATAGCTTGTTGTCGGCTGTGTTCCAACCACATCCCTGTAGAGTGGGATCTCTCCGGCTGCCTGAAGAGAAAACCTGTCCGATAACTGAAATGTAACTCCTAATTCTGCGTTCAGCCATTTACCGCCTGTACTTGGCATAAAGGATCCATTTCTGAGATCCTGTTTCGAGCTTCGGTATTTTAATTTCAACCCGTACGAAAATTTATTGAATGCAGGGCCCTGAGAACCAGCTATCACATTGAGTTCGTCTCCAAACCTATAGTTATCGTTGCTACCAAAGCGTTCAGCAGAGCCGTTTATCTTATACGAATTCATGGTAAAGAAATGTATGTTCTTCGATCTTAGCGTGTAGGAGAACAACATCCATCCAATTCCGTCCCATGAACCGGTTCCTGGCTGCATATCAGCATTCAATGACAGACCTTGCGAACGAAGTGAATTTGAGCCTAGTGGTGCTTTACCACCCCCGCCTATTACAAACTGGTAAGGTTTCCAAAGTGTTTGTTTGATCAGGCTATATTTTAAGAGTAACACAGCATCCCCAATGCCGGATGTTTGTAACGTTTGAGCTCCTGACTGAGTTTGCAGGCCGGTTACCCTCTCCTTTGTAACGTATGTGAAAGCTCCTGTGAATGATATACGCTCAGTCA
>Ga0209931_1002061_pt1 | contig 10387 bp, 10 predicted proteins | sample SalPonR1_B_D1_MG_FD_185697 | JGI IMG/M metagenome (GOLD analysis project Ga0209931, IMG submission 185697) | Salt pond soil microbial communities from South San Francisco under conditions of wetland restoration - Salt Pond MetaG R1_B_D1_MG... ...
AAAAATTCCGAGGGCCGCCGCAATCGCGAGCCCGGCAAGCGCATTGGCGCGGGTAAGCAATGAATTTTTCATGTTCCAGTCAGCTCCTGGTGATTTAAGGTGAACGCCGGAGAAGCTCGTTATATTGCCTCAATTTCGTCGCCAGTGCAAACCCGAATTGGTCAAGGAAGCGAACAGAAAACGATCTGGGGCACTCGAGAACGGCGCTCGAAATCAAAGCGATTTCAGATTGTCGTCCGACTTGCGATCGATCAGCTTGTGGTAAGGATCGATGCCGACCGCAGCCGGCCGCTGGTCGACCGTGAACTCGAATGTATTGTCGCCGCCGGTGACGCGGTGCTTTGCCAGGTGAAGCACGGCTTCCGATGAAAACGCATCGTCGTCCGGGCGCAGGGTGAACACGCCGATGTCGATGGGCATGTCCAGGGCCACTTCTGTTTCGCGGCCCAGGCCGTCGGCCTCGAGTTTCGCCGCCTTGACCTCGATGCTGACGGTAAACGTGTCGTCGTCGTTCTCGGTCACGTTGGCGTCTTCGGTCGCCAGGTCCCAAAGCGTGATGCGCTCGAACAGGTCTTCGATCAGCTTGATCTCGTCGTCGGTTTCGGCGACGGCTTTCAGGTTGCGAATCAGGTCGATGCTCCTGGGGTACGGATCATACTGGTAGGCGACCTCGTCGATCAGGTTGGCAAGGGCCTTGTTGATGCGATCCTCGCCAAGGTAGTCCTTGAGCGCATACATCACCAGCGAGCCCTTGCGGTAATGGATGTAGCCCTGGTTGTCGACGCGAATCAACGGCAGTTCCTCGCGCGATTCGCTGCCCCTGGATGAAAGGTAATTGTCGAGTTCGAACGCCAGGAACTTGCGCATCATGTCGGGGCCGTACTCGTCTTCCATCACCATAAGCGCCGGGTACTGCGCCAGCGTTTCGACCAGCGCGGTGCCGCTCTGCACGTTGGCGCTGGAAACCTGGTGGCCCCACCACTGGTGGGCCATTTCGTGGGCGCCCACGTAGAACACGTAGTCGATATCGCTGGGATCGTCGAGCTTGGCGATGAAGCCCAGCCCTTCCGACCACTGGATGGTGTTGGGGAACGACTGGGCAAAGTTGCCCAGGAACGCAGGGAACTCCAGGATACGCATTTGCCTGTACTGGTACGGACTGAAATTGGCCTGGAAGTAGTCCAGCGACTTGCGCATGGTTTCCATCATGTGCTCGACGTTCCAGTCGTGCTCGGGATGGTAGTAGACGCTGAGTTCTATGCCGTCGACGGTTTCGTTCTCGACCGCGTAACGCGCGGACAGGTAAGCCACCAGGTTCTGCATCGGCGCATCCATCACGTATTCGAAATAACGCCGGCCCTCGGTTTCCCACTCGCGCTGCAGATAGCCAGGCACGACCGCGATCTGGTCGGGCTCGATCGCGACTACGGTGCGGAATTCCATCCAGTCGGAATCTCTGGAAAGGTAGCTGTTGCACGCGGCCTCGGTATCGTCGAGATCCGGTGCCCTATCGATCGGTGGAAGGTCGTACTTCCTGCGGTCGTTCCGGTCGGTGATCATCTGTGCCCTGGAAAACCCGATGTACGGCATGGCGTCGCCGCCGTAGACGAAACTGCCGTTGCCGAGAACGGTAGCGCTGCCGCCGCCCGGTACGGGCTGGGCATTGCGCGCGTGCTTGAACCCGCGGTTGACCCGCTGGGTGTTGAAAGTCAGCTGCATTTCGGCCCCGGGCGGCATGGGCTGATCGAGGTCGAACCGATAAACCGCGAAGCGGAGCGGGATTCAACATCGCGCAGCACCACATTGGCGACGAAAGCAATGACTACGAACATCGCGATCAGGATGAAAATCAGGATGTTCTGCGTGATTGCATCGGGCGAGTTGACTGTGACGTTGCCGGCACCGCCCAACTGGATGTTGTCGGAAGTGATGCCGCCGAAGGCCAGCAGGAATAACAGCACGAATGAAACGAGAAAGACCGGGCTTTTGAGCTGGTAGGCCGCCTCGAAACGCGCGATCGGAAAGAGTCGACTCTTCATTGTTGAAGTCCTCGGGATCGGTTTCAGGCGGCGGTCGTCCGGGCATTGCCCTGCAGCGACGCGAAGTAGACGTCTTCCAGGTTCGGCGCGTGTGGCTCGAAACCTTCGCCCGGATCACTGTTGGCAACCACGTGAACCACGGTACATCCGGCGCGCAGATGAGTGGAAATAACGCGGTGAGCTTCGCGGCACGCGTCCAGCTCGTCCCGGTCGATCGCCTTGCGCCAGACCTTGCTTTCGAGTTCGGCCGTGAGTTCATGCGGCACGCCTTCGCGCACGATTTGTCCATTCGCAAGAATCGCCATCCGCGGGCAAAGGTCGGCGACATCCTCGACGATATGGGTGGAAAGAATCACCACCCGATCCTCGCCGATCTCGGACAGCAGGTTGTGGAAGCGAACGCGTTCTTCCGGGTCCAGGCCGGCGGTGGGTTCGTCGACTATAAGAAGTTTGGGGTCGCCGATCAGCGCCTGGGCGATACCGAAGCGCTGACGCATGCCGCCCGAAAACCCGGCCAGCGCCTTTTTGCGAACCTGGTGCAGGTTCACCTGCTGCAGCAATGCATCGACCAGTCGCTTGCGCTCGGACCTGGACACTATGCCCTTGAGCACGGCCAGATGCTCGAGCATCCCCTCGGCCGTAATGCGCGGATACACGCCGAAGTCCTGCGGCAGGTATCCCAGCGTGCGGCGAAGCCTGTCAGGCTCGGCCAGCACGTCTATACCATCAAACACGATTTTTCCGATGTCCGGCTGCTGCAACGTGGCGATGGTGCGCATCAGTGTGGACTTGCCCGCCCCGTTGGGCCCCAGCAGGCCGAACATGCCGACCGGAATATCGATGGAGACATCGTACAATGCGCGAACGCCGTTCGGATAGGTCTTGGAAATTGATGAAATCGAAAGCATGAAGTTTCCTGTCGCCAGTTGCGGGATTCGAGCATGAAGTATGGCGTGCTCTGGCTATACGCCGAAAGGGCCGGAAGTCACCGATGTCCTTCATGACTTGCAGCACGCGCATCGGAGCGCAGTTGTCGCCAAGGCCGTTCAAACGATGGCCGGCAGCAGCCACTCGATTGAATTGAATGGATTTTATACGCGGCTCGGTCGGTGGCCAGGGTTTGAACCATGTGTTATGTTGATTTTCCAGTAACAAGTTTTTGAAGTCACCAAAAATAGGAGTAGCCAGATGATTCGACATACGATTCGCAACTTCATGGTCTTGGTACTGTTGGCGGCCATGGTGCTGCCGGCCAACGCGCAGCTTGTTTCGACCGGCGATGCGCTGGCGTTGGAGTCAGGTCAACTCGAATCCCGCATCGAAGCGTTCATGCTGCGCGACGATGTCGCCGCCGAGCTGGCCCAGTACGGAATCAGTCACGAGAAGGCCATGGCGCGCGTGGCCAATCTGAGCGCCGCCGAACTTGAACAGGTCGCCGGGCGCATCAATGAAATGCCGGCTGCAGGCGATGGTGTTGTGGTTATTGCCGGCGTCGTTTTCATCGTTCTGATCATTCTCGAGGTCGTCGGCGTCACCGACATCTTCAAGTCCGTTTGATGTCGAAGAACCGCGGCATCGGCGTGGCCGCCCTGGTCGCGCCGATGCTTCTTGCCGGTGGCTGTGCCACTTACGACGCCCGGATTCCGGAATCTCTTTCGCCGCGGGTCGAACTGGCCGACACCCCGTTCCATCCACAGCTTGAAAATCACTGCGGCCCGGCCGCTTTGACCACCGTGCTGGAAGCCAGTGGCATCCGGCCTCAATATGATGTGGTAGCCGAACGCGTCTACGTGCCCGATCTCGAGGGCAGCCTTCAAGTGGAAATGATGGCTGCTGCCAGGCACTTCGGCCGAATACCGTTTCGGCTGCCCGGAAATCTCGCGGCCGTGATGGCCGAAGTGGAAGGCGGCCGCCCTGTTCTCATCCTGCAGAATCTCCGAATCCGGAGCCTTCCGGCATGGCATTACGCGGTGGTGATCGGCTACGATCGGGACGACGACAGGATCCTGATGCGTTCGGGCACCGAGGCAGTCCAGGAAACGCCGGTTTCGAAGTGGATGCGCCAGTGGGACTGGGCTTCACGGTGGGCCATCGTGGTGCTCGCGCCCGGCGAACTGCCGGCGCAGTCCGACCGCACCGCGATATTCCGCGCCCTGGCCGATTTCGACGAAACCGCCGAGCCCGAGTCGCGTCTGCGTGCCTGGGCCGCCGCCGCCGAACGCTGGCCGGATGCGGCACTCGTCCACATGGGCCTGGGAAACGCACACTATGAACTGGGCAAGCACGGGGCTGCAGTCGACAGCTTTCGCCAGGCGCTCAACCACCACCCCGAACACTGGCCAGCCCGGATCAACCTCACCCAGGTCCTGCTGGAACTCCACCGCCCCTGCGAAGGACACCGAGTCCTCGAGGCTGGAATGATGCCCTTAGACCATCCACTGGTCGAAACCCACGGCAAGCTTTCGATTGAGCTGGAAGAGCGATGCAGCCTGGTTGAGGATCCGCGCAAGAAATAGAGGCCGGGAACGCGAACAGTCCGCGCTCTCCGGCCGTGCAAGTGGCTACGAATCGATAGACGGGAACGCAGACCGACTTTCTTCTTACTTCATCCGAGTCCGCCGTATTGCTGGACTTAAAGCTGTGCGGGATTTATTCTGATACAAGATTAAACGCGCAGGGGTCGACGTGGCGAAGACGATGACGGAAGAGCGGATCAAGAGGCTCAAGGACCACCTCAAAGAGGAAAATCCGGTATTGGCCGAGGTGGTGGGCAGTTTTCAGGAGCTCGACGAAGTTGCCCGCAAGCTGGGCCTGATGGACGCCGACGATTCCTATGCCACGCAGGTGTCCTGGTGGCCGGTGATAGCGGTGCTGGGCACTTTTTCGGCAGGCAAGTCGACCTTCATCAATCAACTGATCGATCGTGACCTGCAGCGCACCGGCAACCAGGCGGTCGACGACAAGTTCACGGTCATCTGCTTCGGCCCGAGCGAGGAACCGCAGTCGCTTCCCGGCATGGCGCTCGACAGCGATCCGCGCTTTCCCTTCTATCAGATCAGCCAGGAAATCGAAGCGATTTCCGAAGGTGAAGGCCGGAGGATCGATTCCTACCTTCAATTGAAGACGGTCAACTCGGAAGCGCTGCGGGGCAAGATCTTCATCGACTCGCCGGGTTTCGATGCCGATGAGCAGCGCAGTTCCACGCTGGCCATCACGGATCGCATCATCGACCTTTCCGATCTCGTCCTGGTTTTTTTCGATGCCAGGCATCCGGAACCAGGGGCCATGCGCGATACCCTCCAGCATCTGGTCGGAGATACGGCCGACCGCGCCGATACCGCCAAGTTTCTATATATCCTCAATCAATTGGACAACACGGCGCGGGAAGACAACCCGGAAGAAGTCGTTTCGGCATGGCAGCGGGCACTGGCGCAGTTCGGGCTGACCGCTGGCCGTTTTTATCGCATCTACGCCCGCGATGCAGCCGTGAATATCGAGGACGAGAACGTTCGCCAGAGAATGGAGGCCAAGCGTGACCAGGATCTGAACGAGATCGAGCAGCGCATCGACCATGTCGAAGTCGAGCGTGCATACAGCATCATCAGGAGACTCGAACAAAACGGCAAGCATCTGAGGGACAACCTGGTCCAGCATCTGATCGCGGCGCGCAGGCGCTGGAACAATCGGACGTCCGCTCTGGATCTCGGCGTATTCGGCGCAATGCTGGCCGTTTTCCTTTATTTCACGATTTCCGGCGGTCATTGGCAGGGCTGGCGCCTGACGCCGTTTGCCAATCTGGCGACACCGATGCAGATCATCGTGGCGGTGGTTGCACTCGGCCTGGTCGCGTATCTGCATTCGCTTCTGAGGCAAGCGGCCGGGCGCAGCGTGCTGCGGAAGCTGAAACACGACGAGACCCTGGAGAACGACCGGGAAGCGATCGCGCGGGCTTTCGAGTACAACCTCGATTCGCTTTTCAATGTCTACTTCGCGAGTCATCCTCGCGGCTGGTCCCGGCGCACACGGCGTCGCCTCGAGAACGTGATCGTCGGGGCCGACCGGTACGTACAGAAACTCAACGATCGATATGCCAGCCCTTCGGGGCAAAAGTAGGCAGGCAAGGGCGAACGCTCGCGGTCGGCCTCAACCAAGCCTCGGCAGCAGCATTGCCGCGAAACCGAAATAAATGAGCACACCGCCGACGTCCGACAGCGAGGTTACAAGCGGCGCGCTGGCGGTCGCCGGATCGAGATTCAGGCGCGACAGTGCAAACGGCAGGCACAAGCCGATGATGCTGCCGACAAGCACGACCGTGACCATGGTGACGGCCACCAGTATTGCGATCGAGGGGCCGCTGTGAATCAGGCCGATCGCCAGCATGGCGAGCGCCAGCGTTACGCCGAGCGCGCTCGAGACCACGGCTTCCCGGCCCAGCAGCCGCAACCAGTCACCGGCCACCACGTCGCCGGTGGCAAGTGCGCGCACCATCAGGGTTGCGGCCTGGGCGCCGGCGTTGCCCGAGGTGGCAATCAACAGCGGCAGGAAGAACAGCAGCCCCATGTTGGCAGCGATGGTGTTGCGGAAGAAATCCAGCACCATGCCGGTCGCCAGGCTGGCGAAGACCAGCAGCATAAGCCAGCCAATGCGCTTGCGATAAAGCATGCCGAGAGCGGCCCGACCTACTGAATCGTCGATCGGGTTGACGGTCGCCGACAGCAGGATGTCCTCGGTGGCCTCGGCCTCGACGACGTCCATGGCGTCGTCGGCGGTGACGATACCGACCAGCCTTTCGTCCGCATCGAGTACCGGCAGCGCAATGAAGTCGTAGCGCGCGATGATTTTTGCCACCGCTTCCTGGTCGTCGTCCACGGACGCGTGGACGACATTCTTCTGCATCAGATCGCCGACCCGCAGACCGTCAGACGCAGTGAGCAGGTGCCGCAGCGTCACGACACCGAGCAGCCGGCGGTCGTCATCGATGACGTAGGCGTTGTAGATGGTTTCCGAATCAGGTGCGATGCGGCGCAGGTGCGCGAACGCGTCGGCGACGCTCATGTCCCGGCGCAGGGTCACGTAGTCGGAGGTCATCAGCGCGCCGGCGGTTTCCTCCTCGTAGGACGCCAGCTGCCGCACGTCCTCCCGCTCGGCACCGGCCAGCGCCGGCAACAGGCGCTCACGCTGGTCGTCCGGCAATGCCTTGAAGAAATCCGCCCGCTCGTCATGCGGCATGGCCTCGACCAGCGCGGCCACGGTATCGAAGGCCATCGCCGCCACCGCTTCGAGTTGACTGTTCCGGGGCAGATAGACGAATATCCGCGCCCGTGGCTCGCGCCCGGCGAGCGCCAGCACCCGGCCGGCCTGCTCCGGCTCGAGCTCGGTCAGCGCCTCGGCGACGTCGGCGGCCAGCTCCTCGTCGATCCATTGCTCGATGGCGCCGGTATCGCCGTCGCGCAGTGCTCTGGACAGCGCCGAGGCGATCTTGTCGGCGTCGAAGGCCTCATTCTCGCCGCCTCCTGCGATCCCCTCTCGTTTACTGGACTGCATACAATCTCTCTTTGCTATCCGTCTTTGCAGTTCGCCGGATCAGTAACGGCTTTCGAATTAATCTCGAAACACGACCTCGTGCGGGACCAGACAGGAAAATCGCCAGCATCCCGGCCGCCAGCCCCGGTGCAAGCGCCGCCCGACCGCCAGCGAACCGACAAATATTCCGGACAAACTCCGGTAGACGCGATTCATGTTTTTTGCATTTGGCCAGTTTAACCAATCGATTCGGGCGCATCGACCGAATCTACTTGAAAACCATCAGGAAATTCCGCATTTGATGCGGCCTTGCCGGGCTGTACGGGGATTGGTGGTCGAATCCTTGATCAACCAGACAGATACTCTTCCTTGTGATGAAGCTGCGCCGCCGTGTTTGGGTGGCCGCCCGCACGCTGCATCCACGCCGGCACGCGGATCGGCAGAATGCACAAGTCGATCATCATGACATCGATCCTGATCATTGCCGTTGCCGCGGTCATTGGCGAGCTTCTTGGCACCATCGTCGGCCATGAAATCGGGCTGCAGATGGATCGCAACGCCGGCAACGCACCCGAGATGGGCTGGAAACAAACCGCACCGGCCAGACTTCGGACTGGGTCAATCCCGATACCGGAAGGCGTTACACGGTGACACCGCGCGACACTTTCAGCGGGCCCGATACACAACCATGCCGAGAGTTCGTAATCGAATCGTCGAGCAATGGCCGTAGCCAACGCACGCTAGAAACGGCGTGCCGCCGGCCCGACGGCATTTGGGAGATCCGCGACTGACGAACACTGCCGGCCCGTGACGAGGACACCTATACCTTCGGCAGACGTGTGTCGCTGACGAAGCAGATGCGACCGAGCAACTGCCTGGAGATCTGCGGACGGCAACGTGGGTGTCCAGCATTTCGGGCGGTATAACGCCTCAACTTAACGCACAGCAAGCGTTTTGAGGCCTGCTTTTCAAGGCCGATGCCTGCTGTGTCTGCCGACACTGGCTTGTTATGTAACTTGGACTAAAAACTAGAGAATTGCGCAAAAAGCTGGTTGGCCTCCGGCAATTCGCTTACCGGCACATATTCGCAGACCTTGGAATATTCTTGCCACATTTCCAATACTTTGGAATTCGAGTGCGCGGTGTCAATTGCCTCTTGTGAAATCCATTCAAATACTTCAACAACCGTACCGTCTTTCGCCCTCATCAAAGCCGATTCTCGATCAGTTGCGAGCCCCTCATTCCTGAGCCGTTGCACGTGTGTTTGCATCAACGCGTTAAGCTCTTTCTCCTTTCCCGGCTTCGGTCTATATCCGACGATCACGAACACACCCATGACTATCCTCCAATGCCGAGCAGATTAAATAACCACCGGAGCTCAGTTACAGCGCGTCAGCGATGGCAACTGCAGCGACTAAGTTCTCAAGCGATTGCGTCGGGCTCCACCTACGCATATTCGGCGCGCTTGGGGCAAGAAGTCCGCTGGAGGGATTGACCTGAAGTTTTCCGACTGCCCATTTTTCCCCGCCCACCGTATCGCCCCGCCGCCCGGCTCCGAGTGTAGCCACGTTACGAGGGGTTATGCAAGCGGTGTTGGGGGTTTGCCGAGCGGATGGTGTTGTGAGTTGGTTCCCGGATGCCCGCTGCGCGATTTTCCGGCCGACGGAAACGGAAAACGGAAGCTGAGTCAGACATCGGCTTTATCGCGGAGCGGAAACGCCGTCCGGCAGCGACCCATCAAAGCCGGTGCAAACCTGGGTGGTCCGTTATGCGACATTTACCTGGACGACCTCGCTGTACGAATGGGGCTCTGGAATCAGTTCTCCGTCCTTCCTCATTCCATCCAGATGAAACTCGATTGCTTCCTGGATGAGTACCAGCGCTTCGTCGCGAGTCTCCCCCACTGCCACACAACCCGGCAGGTCCGGAACGTATGCGCCCCAACTCTTCGGGCCTTCTTCGAGGATGACTACATATTGCATCATTTCACCTGTTTCTTCAGTCCGGCTTGCTTCAGGGCGTTGTTCAGCGTCCCCGGCGGAATATCCACGTTAGGCTTCCCGGACACGGTCACAGTTCCGGATTTCACCCGATGCCTGAATTGCCGATGACTGCCTCGCTCACGAGCCTGATACCAACCGCCATTTGTCAGAATTCTGATGAGCTCCCTGACTTTCACTCTGACTTAAGACCAAACACCACCTCCTGGAATGATGCATCAAATCAGCAGGCGAGGCAAATACAGTAGGTTCCCGTGTGCGCGCTGCCCGCTTGCCCAAGCTGTGAAAGCGAACAATCGGGCCAGGTTCTGCCCCCCACTCCAACCCTTCCCCCGCATGCAGGGGAGGGAGCGATTCTTTCCGGGCATGATGCTCTGCCCTCCCCGCGGCCGGGGGGCAGGTAGCTGGATTATTCCGACGCATCCTTGATGAAGCCGTCCTCGCATAATTCAACAATCGGCATGCCCAGCGCTTCGAGTTCTTCGCGGGTGGTGGCTTCGTCACCGACGACGACTACCGCCATGTTGTCCAGGTCGATCAGGCGTGCGGCGACCTGGTTGAGTTTTTCGCGCGTGATGGCGCGCAGGATTTCGTTTTGCTGCGTGCGATAGTCCAGCGGCAGGTCGTAGGTCAGGATGTTGTCGAGCAGCGCCAGCTTGCAGCCCGGCGTTTCGTATTCGCGCGCGTCGCGCTGGCCGATGGCCGAACGCATGTATTCGAACTCTTCGGTGTCAAGCCCGGCCTCGTCGTAACTTTCCAGTTCGGCCATCACCTCGACCAGGGCCGCAGCGGTGTCGGAACGATCGCAGCCAGTGAGCACGGCCA
>Ga0209931_1002064_pt1 | contig 10376 bp, 4 predicted proteins | sample SalPonR1_B_D1_MG_FD_185697 | JGI IMG/M metagenome (GOLD analysis project Ga0209931, IMG submission 185697) | Salt pond soil microbial communities from South San Francisco under conditions of wetland restoration - Salt Pond MetaG R1_B_D1_MG... ...
TTAAATTGAGGGCGAGAATCTCGCCCTCAATATAGTTTTTCAATCGAACTTCGGAGTTTTAAAAAAAGAACCGTAGCGACCTTTCCAAAGTTCTACCAACGCATCCCTTGTATAACTCGTATTTCGCAGCTCCATATGCGTAGCGCCTCCTAATTCGGCATCTTCTTCATCAGGGTCTATTCGCACTGGCGGATTAGTGGCTTGAGGAATCTCCATAGCGGACTCCTCAAGCACGACACCGTCTGAGGGCAGATTGTAAGTGAAGCGATGATTGGGCCTGACAACTTGTTCAATTCTTTGTGTACAGTTATATTCGGGACCACCAAATACAAAACAGTCTTGCGGGTCGTCAAAGGGTCCAACAGTGAAACTGTCAACAACAGCATTGCCCATCTCTTCAAGACAATCACAGTAATATTCATTAACTACTTGTGTTTGAAAGCGCAAAATACCAACAAAAGCACGATATCGTCGATCAAAGCTATTTAAGTAGTCTACACCTTTCTGCCACGCACGCCTGCGTTCCTTAGCTCTTTTAATTTTTCTACCAGGTACTCCTGCCACTCCACAAATAAGGCAGTCACTTGCAAATGCATCGTTTCGATCCACATTGGCTTGGTAGTCAAGCAATGTCTTATGGAAATCAGTGGCAAAATTGTAAAATGAGTCTTGTGCCGTAAAGTCCTCCATTTCAGATGGGGAAGAAACAAAATAATTAAGGTTTCGAAGTGATATAGGTACAGGGATATCCATATTTACCCATTCTGTATTTTCGACAATTTCGATTTCCCAACAAATGGGATTTAGGCACCACCAGGGTATATCTAGGTTAAATTCATACGTTTTTACTGGGCTCAAATGCTCAACTGAGTTTAGTAATTTAGCTCTTGAATAGAAAGGAACAATTTCTTTCGACTCAGAAACATAATTGTTTAATTCAGTTAATTCAGGAGCTCCTACTGAATAATCCTCGGTCGTTTTTGGGAAGCTTTTATTTATTAAATATTTCCCAACATCTTCGGCAAAGAAGTCAACAATCGTATCCCTTATAGCGGGTGTGTTGGCGAAGTCGGAAATCATACGAATCCAAAAATTCTCATGAAACTCCAGATCGCTAAAAGGCCCTGCTAGCAAGTTATCTGCCATATGGAACAAGAAGGCATTTACCATATTCTGATTATTAATGATCTGAGCACCCTGATTGGGGGTCCCAAAAGTGGCAAATCCTCCAAAGTTATTTTCTATTCCATTAGCTGACTTGTATCGGTCCATTTGCCGAGCGACAATTCCTCCCTGGCTATGGGCAATAAGAATTGTTCGCTCAGGATCATAATCCGGATTTAAGTTCTCTTCCATTTCTGTGGGCACTTCATTATCATAAAGGTCCTGTCCGATGCTGTAGGTTGTACTGCTATTTTCATCTATCCCGTAATCAACTCTGGTAGAGATGATTTTTCGACTCAATTCCGGGTGATGAACACTTGCTCTCTTAAAAGCATTTGCCATATTTGACCAGGCCGTCTTGTTTCCACCCAAGCCGTGAATCCAAACTACATGTCGGGTTGAATCCTCTAATTCTGTTTGTGTGGTGTCGACAGTTATCGTTATCCCACCAATACTATCAGGAAAAAGAGAGTCTGGTGGAGTTTCTAATAAGTACGTCTCTGATAAGGTTTCATAATTGCCTCCAGGTACGGCATAGCTGGTGTCTAACTCACAAGGCACTTGTTGAGCCTGCACCTGAATGCCAGTAATTAAAAATACGAGTGATGCGATGATATATTTAAAAGTTTTCATAATTGTAAATATTTATTGTTTAATAATTTTCTTAGTAATAACCTGATTGTCATCGGTATAGCGAATGAAATATAGTCCGGGAACCTGGGAGCGGAATGGAATCAGATTCTTGACCATAGGCCCTTCTCTTCGCAGAATCTCTTTTCCAGATACATCAAAGACCTGCAAGAGCGCTTGGTCTGATGGGGATTGGCTGGGAACGATGTTGAGGTTGTTTCTCACCGGATTTGGATATACACGGATATCAAACTCAGATGCAATGGGTTCTGCAGATCTGAGTTCTGCCTCCTCCGTATGGCAATAATGCGTAAAGTCCTTTTCAACGACTTTAAATGCGCACAATCCATTTACCGTTTCCATTCTTTCAACACTGTAGGCTTGTAAAGGAAGGTTGAGGGTGTTTTCCTCTAATGAAAATTGTTCTACGAGACGGTACTGCCAGTTGCCAAGGGAATCATACTCAACCGTAGTCATATGATTCTCTACGGTGTCTAAGATGATTTCATATCCCTCACCTTCGGCAAGCAGTTTACCGTCTTCGTTTTCTACAAAATCCAAAGAGGATTCACCCTCAACCGGAACCTCAACTCCTTCTCCATCCTCGGGATCGTTGACATCGCCATTGATAAAGGAGCTATCGACAATTGTAGTGTGAATCGGCTGATCACCCTGATAAAAAGTTGATATTCCTCCATACAAAACGGTGTGTGAGTATGGCAATACATACGAGGGGAAATATTCCTCCGTATTTACTACCTCCCGAACATAGATGTTGTCGTCCAAATCATTATACCCCATCGTAATTTGCTCCACCTCTGTCGTGGGCTTCATAGCCACATAATCATAGGTGGTAAGCTCATTTGAGGCTTCTAGTGACTCACCATTTGCCAGGTAATACGTCACTTTCGTGGTCTGGAGAAATTTGGATTCTACAGTCATGTCCTCAGGCACCCCACTTACTTCCGGGGCATCACACAGGCTTTGTCCATAGGACAGATGGAAAAGACTAATAAAAAATAAATATAAAAACGTCTTAAAAAAGTAAGTAAATAAATGTGCGCGATGGGAATTTCTTTTTTGGTTTTTAATTCTGTAAAGATTCATAATTAAAGGTTTTAAATTAAAAAATGTGATTATTGCAATAAACAAGTTGTTATCTCAAATATATACCAAATCCATAAAGCTGTCAAGGCCTGTATTTAGAAGAAAATTCCAAATTAGACAAAAAGGTAAAAAAAGGCCTTATTTAGAAAAAATGTCTAAAAATGGGAATCGAAATCAGCATTATTTCTCATGCTTTGACAAAAAAATGACAAAAAATTTTTATCAGTTGCCCCTTCCAGCCTGGCAACCCGTCCTGATCCGAGTCTTATTTTCTTATCATTTGAGCTCTTTTTCGGTGAGCTGTGCGAGAGGATCACAACTCAATGGGTTTTTTCGGTCCTCAGGGGGACTCGTATGGACCCCATTGTTCTGAAACCAACGAAACGGGTTCACTACTCGCCCGTTTGTCATCTGGCCACCGCAATCAATCCTAATCTCATGGATATGAACAAGCTATTCTCCCCGTCCACGGATTATACCACCTGCCGATGGCACGAAGGGCGCTCCATTGTTCAGACCCCGGCGGAGCGTGCTTTTCGGAAGATCACTGATGGATGTAGTGATGGGAATAGAAGCAGGGATGCTGATGGGGATCTGTAGCTTCCCTTTTTGCGAGAGGGATAGCAGCGGCAGGCAAGGGGGGCAGGCGACGACTAGCCGTAGAACGAGGAAGTGCCCCCCGGAAACTCCCCGTAGCTTGAGATCCGTCTTAACGGATCGAAATGCCGTGGAACGCGGTACCTATAAATAATTCAAAAGCTCTAATTAATTACGTACATAAAACGGGAACAGAGTTTTATAGGTAAAAATGCTGCCGCATGCCCGAGAGGATAGCAGCGATATGGGCGGGGCCGGCCAGCCGGTGTAGCCGTAGTGCGAGGAGGCGACAGGAGAAGCCACCGCAGCCGTACGGATACAGGCTGGCCGACCCGAACATACAAGCGGATAGCCCGACCGCGCCGGGTTCACCCGCGCGGGCTCGGCCGAATACCAATTACCAATTACCCTGAAAAATGAACCGGACAGCTCATAATTGCGAATCGTTTGAGGGCTTTGCCGCTGAGATTTCGTACCTTTTGGATTCATTTATAATATAGGCTTATGTTGTATGTATACAAGGCTTCGGCGGGATCGGGTAAAACGTATAGGCTGACGCGCAGGTATCTGGAAATCTGTTTTCAACATCCGGATGACCCTGCCTATTTTCGGCATATCCTGACGATGACATTTACGAATGCGGCGACGGCGGAAATGAAGAGTCGGATTCTTGATGAACTGAAAAAGCTGGCTTTTCAGCCGGATCAGGCGGAACATTTGGGGTTCCTCATGCGTGAAACGGAGCGCTCGAAAAGTAGTATTTCGCAATTGGCGGAGCTCATTCTGCGGCAAATGATGGAGCGTTATTCCTCATTCTCGGTGACGACCATCGACAGCTTTTTTCAAACGGTGCTCCGGCTGTTTACACGGGAACTGGATATCAAAGCGGGCTATCAGGTGGAACTGAATACGGATGCGGTGCTGGATAAAGCGGTGGATGCCTTTCTCGATGATATTGAGTCGGGTAGTCAGGGCATGTATTGGATCGAAGCTGTGCTAAATAAGCGCTGGGAAGCGGGAAAGAGCAATTCGTTTCGCGGGGAGCTGCTGGGGCTGGGACGGGAACTTTTCTCTGAAGGAATTTATGAAAAGCTGGCGTATATCCCCAGCGAGTCTCTGCCGGACATTCGAAATCAAATCATCAAACGCAAAACGGAACTGGAAGAGGCGCATCAATCCATTCTGGACCGGGCGGGGGAAGTGTTGAAAAAGCAGGGCTTGGAACCGGAATCTTTTAAGGGGAAAAGCCGGTCTAAAGCGCGAACCTGGCTGGTGACCTATGACAATATCGATAAAATTGCAGGCGATATGGACGGCGCCTTGCGCAAGCTTTCCTCAGCGCTTCATGTGGAGGAGGAGTGGATTAAGGACTCTACCAGAGGGGGCGAGCGTCAGGAATTGTTGACGGCCTTTGAAAAGTTGCAGCCCCTGCTGGAAGAGACTATCGATTTTATTCTGAATCGACTTCCGATCTATCAGTCCTTCAAAAGCATGAGTGATAATATCGAATCTTTTGCCTTTTTGAGTTTGCTGGATACTTATGTGCAACAATACTGCGATGAAAATCAGCGCGTCCTCATCTCCGAAACGACGGAACTGCTGCGGAAGGTGATCGACTATCAAATGTTGCCATTTTTCTACGAGCGTCTGGGGGAACGCTATGACCATATTCTGTTGGACGAATTTCAGGACACCTCGTCTTCGCAATGGGAGAATCTCGAGGTGCTGGTCGATAATGCGGTGGCTCAGGCGGGAGGCTCGGCTCTTATCGTGGGGGATGTGAAACAGGCGATTTATCGCTGGCGAAATGGCGAATGGTCTATCCTTCAATCTCAGCTCAAGGAGAAATACGATCCGGAAGATAAATATGAAGAAGAGAACCTGAGTGAGAATTGGCGGAGCTCGAAGGAAATTGTAGACTTCAATAATCAGATGTACAGAGAGTTGCCCCAACTTATTGCCAAAGCGTACCAGGATGAATATCAATTTAATTCGGAAGGTGGGGCCTTGCTTCCGGAGATTCTCGAGCACGTCTATCAGGGAGCCAGTCAGAATATAGATGAAGCGATACTCGAGAAAAGGCGTGGGGGGTATGTTTATTTAGATTTTTTCCTGAAGGGGATAAAGGACTCAGTGAAGCAATTTGGCGTTTCGGAGGAGATGGAAAAAGCGGATCAAGAGGAGGCCATGTTTGAGCAGCTTCGAAAAACCGTCTCGCAGGCTCAGGATCGAGGGTTTCGGCGGCGGGATATTTGTATTTTGGTGCGGAAAAAGAATGAGAGTGCCGAGGTAGCCAGGCGTTTGCTGGCCTGGCAGGGAGAAGAGGATGGAGATCAGTTTAAATTTGCTTCGCCTGAGGTGGTGCGTCTGGACCAGTCGTTTTCTGTGCAATTGATTATGGCTTTTTTCCAGTTGATGATGAATCCATCTGAAAAGGTAGCGCGAGCGGAATGGCAGCAAGCACGGGCGTATTTAGAAGGGGATGCTGCGCATTCCGAGGCTGCTCAGTCCGAGCGGGAAGATCTGGAGACCTTGCTCGCGCAAGCTCATAGCCAGAGTTTATGGGAAATTGCAGAAGAACTCATCACCTTATACCATTTAGGCGATCATAGCGGCGAAATCCCTTTTTTGCAGGAATTTCAGGATCAATTGTTAGAATTTTCGGCCTCGGAAGGAGGGCACGTTCGCGAATGGCTCAACTACTGGGAAGACCATCGCATTTATGCCCAATCGGTCCTCCTGCCGGAAGAGCAGGATGCGATTCGCCTGATGACCATTCACAAATCAAAAGGAAAAGAGTTTCCCGTGCTGATTGTACCCTATGTAAACTGGGGCTTAAATATCTTGCAGGAGGCCGGAAATAAAACAGAGACTTTGTGGGTCGACGACCTGGACCTGGACGGACTACAATTGCCTACCTTTCCCGTCAATTTTGATAAGCGACTTTGGGTGAGTTCCTTGAGTCACGTTTTCCAAAAGGAATTGGTGGAGCAGTTGCTGGATGCGCTGAACCTGCTTTACGTGGCCACCACCCGTGCAAAAAATGAACTCTACCTTTTTGCTATGGATATTCACCCGACAGACATGAAGTCCGTGGGTGATGCCCTGTTTCACAGTTCCTTTGTTCAGAACCTCATCGGCACGAGTCCCACAGATCCCGAGCTGGGTCGATTTACGCATCGGCTGGGTCATCCAGTCACTATTGAGTCTGGCGAGGCTAGCCCGGTGAATCCGGAATCACTGCATACCTATCCGGCCGGCACGCGGCTGCCCTCGCTGTCCGCTCGACTGTCGCGAGTAGAAATGGGGGAAGAGGAACTGTCACCGCTCAGTCGGGGTAGTCTACTTCACAGTATTATGGAACAGGTGTTCTCAGAGGCCGATTTGAATAAAAACTTAACTCGCGCGGTGGAATCCGGCCAGATTAGCCGTGCAGAGGAAGCGGACATTCGCGCAGACCTACTGGCTTTGATTCAGGATCCCAAGATCGGCCCCTTACTGCAAAAGAAGTCAAACTATCTGGCCGAACGTGCCATCCTCTTGCCCGATGGGAGTATGCAGCGTCCGGACCGGGTGCTGATCGATGACGAGCACGTCTGGGTCATTGACTTTAAGAGTGGAAAGAAATACTCTTCTCATCAACGGCAGGTGCAATCTTACATGCATACCTTGCAGGAAATGCAGGCCTTGCCGGTGAAGGGTTATTTGATTTATATGGACGAACAGGAGCTGGTTCCGGTTCAGGCACAATTAAATTTATAAGGCATGACATCTACTTTTTTACAACATACGGCCAGGTACTTGAGAGAAAAACACGGTGGCGATTATCGCCGGGTACTTATACTCACACCCAATCGCCGGGCCGGTTTATTTTTACAAAAGGATTTACAGGCGCTGTCCGACAAGCCGATTTGGGCGCCAGTCATGATGACCATGGATGAGTGGGTGCGGCACCATAGTGCACTCGTGGAGGCGGACCGATTGAGTTGTATTTATGCTTTGTATGAAATTTGGAATGCTTATTTCGATACCCGTGAGCCCTTTGAAAATTTCTATTTCTGGGGCCAGCGGCTGCTGGATGATTTTGATCAGATTGACAAGTATCTCGTCTCTGTCGAGAAACTGTTTTCGAATTTGTCGGATGAAAAAAAGATTGAAGAGCAGTTTTCTGGTTGGAAAGAGGAGCTACTCGACTATTTACGCCAATTTTGGTCGAGTTTGCCGGAGGGCTCAGAAAATACCCACGACAGCCTCTCGCTTTTTTACAATCTATGGGCGGCGCTACCGACCTTAAAAGAGCAGCTCGACAAGCGACTGGCAACACAGGGCACAGCCTACAGCGGGCAGATGTATCGACAACTGGCCGAAAATCTCGATTTTGACTCCGATTGGGCCGATTTTGAGATCTATTTTGTCGGATTTAATCGCCTCAATCGCTGCGAGCAACGCATTATGGATAAGCTCAAGGAAACGCATGGAGCCGAGGCGATTTGGAATGTGGAGAACAACCTGATTCCCAGAGGCGCCTATCACAATGCCGGCATGTATTTGCGGGGTATTCGCGACGGAGTGGACGGGGATCACGTATTCACCCATGACTGGAGTCAGCAGCAGAAGTCTGTGTCGCTTATGGGCATGCAGAAAAAAGTAGCTCAAGCTAAATGGATTGGCGAACAGCTGGAAAGCCGGCCGGAAACAGCCCCCCAAACCATGATTGTGCTACCCGATGAGCAAATGTTGCTGCCTCTATTGAGTGCCCTGCCTGCATCCATTCAGGAAGTGAATGTTTCTATGGGGGTTTCTCTTAGCGAGACACCGGCACTCAGCCTGCTCTCAGCCTTTTTAGAACTCCATCAGAACTACGATTCCGGGCTAGCGGTTTATCGAACGGAAGACGTCCAGCGGCTTATCGAACATCCCTACATGCCGCCGGCATCAGCACTGAATTATAATCACGCCCGCATGCGCTCTGAGACATTGGCTGATGACGCGCCGCATTCGCTCAGGCCTTTCTTTGAGCCCTTGTCTCCGGATCAACCTGCGGCTCTATTCGATCAATTATTGGAGGGGCTGGCGAATTTGCACGCGTATCACGAAGCGCGCACGGATACTTCGGTAGGTCTGGCCGAATACATCTCCGAAGTGCTGGTTTTTACGCATCAGCGCATCCAAAAACTGGCTGACATCTATCGCACGCAATCCATGAAGCTGGAGATTGACGCCTTGCGCCAACTTGTTCGCGACTATTTCCGCAACGCCCGCATTCCTTTCCAGGGCGAGCCGCTGAAGGGATTGCAAATTCTCGGACCCCTTGAAGCCCGAAATCTCGATTTTCCGAACTTGTTTGTTCCCAATTTAAATGAAGGGGTTATGCCGCGCGGGGGTGATACCTCGCTTATCCCTTTCCACTTGAAAAAAGCCTTTGGCATACCTGTCGTGGATGATGAAGTCGCCGAATCGGCCTATTATTTTTTCATGGCGCTTTCACGGGCTGAGGATGTCCATCTCATGTACAATGAAAGTATGGATGTGCTGGGCGCACGGGAGATCAGCCGCTTTGCCCAAAGCCTCGAACTGTTTACCCCCGCCAATTGGACACTGAGAAAGAGCTTGCAGGTGCAGGAAGTGCAGCCCATCACACAGAAAGCCATTGAAATTGAAAAAACGCCGGAGATTCTGGCGGCCATACGGGCCGATTTGCAGAAAGGCCTTTCGCCTTCCAAGTTAAACACCATTCTCAGTTGCCATTTAAAATACTATCGCCATTATATTTCGCGCATCAAAGAGGAAATGCAGACCGACCGATCGTATTCTCCGCTGAATATTGGTAACCTTCTGCACAAACTTATGGAGGAGCTGTATAAGCCTCACGAGAAGAAAACAGTGGACGCGGAAATCATCGACCAATTGCAATCGGCTATCGAGCCCACACTTCGGAAGATGATGATGACCGAACTTCAGGTCGATGCCGACCAGTTGGAGCGGGGCGAGTTGCTATTGCTTTTTCACTACGTAAAACAAGGGGCTGGGCATATTTTGGCTTATGACAAGAAAATTGCCCCTTTTGTCATGGACGAACACGAGAAAGAAATTGATGGATTATCCATTCCCATGGAGATAGAAGGGCTGGATTCGATAAAGATTAATGGAAAAATAGATCGCGTTGACATCCACCAGGGATACTATCGCTTTTCCGATTACAAGACCGGCATTTCCGGGCTCAACAACAAAAAAGCGGCAGAAATCAAGCCATTTTCCAAAATGATGGAACCCGGGCAGAAGGACTATCACAGCTTAGCCATTCAGCTGGGATTATATGCATGGGCGCATCACGAATCCGGCCTGCTTCAGGACCGCAGCGGCATTCAGATCAGCCACTATGTTGTCCCTGAAATGCACGATCCACAGACCTACGATCACCGATTTAAATTCAATAATTCAGATCCCTTGGACAGCCTGAACGAGCAGTATGACGATATTCGCGAGGGGCTGACCGCCGCTTTGGAACCCTTACTCGACCCCAATCAGCCTATCGTTCAAACGCCTCATACCCAATCCTGCGCCTATTGTCCATTTAAGCAATTGTGCAAGCGACAAGATAGCGGGTATTTTTAGGGGTACTATTTTTTTGGGGCCTACCCCCGAGGTGCCGCCGATGGGCGGCGCTCGAGGGTCGCTACGTTTCGCCACTCGTTATTCACTCGGCCCTGCACGCGCCCGATTAGGCGCGCTGGGTCTCTCCCGCCGCTGGCGAGAGATGGCTCCACATCGCTAGTCCGGAAGATTCTCTTTTTTCTAATCGACTAAAGTCACACTACCCGCGAACACTTCGGTTTCGCCATCGGGATAACGCACGCGCAAACTGTAGACGTAGACTC
>Ga0209931_1002072_pt1 | contig 10358 bp, 7 predicted proteins | sample SalPonR1_B_D1_MG_FD_185697 | JGI IMG/M metagenome (GOLD analysis project Ga0209931, IMG submission 185697) | Salt pond soil microbial communities from South San Francisco under conditions of wetland restoration - Salt Pond MetaG R1_B_D1_MG... ...
ACTCTAATGAATATGGAAAAAAATAAATATGAAGAAATTAGAGATAAAAAAGATAATCCCGCAGTAGAAAGCTTGAAAGAAAAGCTTACAGAAAGAAATATACCTGAAGAAAAATTTCAAGATGTTGAAGAAGTTAAAGAACTAGCGAGAATGCTTAAAAATTCAGAAAAAGAAAAAAATGGAAAACCTGAAACTGCAGGTCCACCGGAGCATGCAAATCCACCAGGACAAGATAAAGATGATAAGGGAAAAGAAGAAAAAAACAAAGCAGAAGATATAGAACAACCTGAAGATATTGATTCCACGGAACAGGAAGAAGACCAGAACAATGACGATAAAGGAGAAAATGACACAGAGTTAAATGAAGAAAGTGGAGTAGATTCAGGAAATGCAGAAGATTCAGGAAACTCAGGCGACACAGGTAAAGCTAATAATGGAAACACTGGAAAAGGTTCTAATAATAGCGGAGGAAATTAAAGTATATACTTAGCTTTAGGTAGTCAAAAAGTTGACTACCTATTTTTTATTATATATAATCAATTGCCGGGGACGTGACTATATTATAGTGGAGGTGGAAATGAGAAAAGAAATAGATTTAAAAATAAAAGCAAACTATCATAATTTATATAAAGAAAGAAAATTTCCTCTTGTTTTTGAAAAAGGCGTAGAAAACAGCTGGAAGCTTGAAGAAGAAGGGAGTATTATCAATTTATTAGATGGCGAAGATAAGTTTGTAGGTAGAGGATACTACGGAAATCAAAACAAAGGAATAGGTTGGATACTTACATATAAAGAAAAAGAAAAAATTGATAGTAATTTCTTTCAAAAAAAATTGATCACAGCATTAAATAAAAGAAAAAAGTTTTTTTACAAAGATGATACAACTTGCTTTAGAATTCTAAATTCTATAGGAGATGGTATCGGTGGTTTAACTATAGATTATTACGATGACTATTTTCTTTTTAATTGGTATAGCGAAGGAATATATTCCTTCAAAGAAGAAATATATAGCAAATTTAAAAATCTAGTTTATTATAAAGGAATATATCAGAAAAAAAGATTTGACCAAAAAGGAAAGTATATTGAAGATGACGACTTTGTAATGGGAGAAAGAGGACAATTTCCAATTACCGTGAAAGAAAACAAGGTAAAAATATCTGTGGATTTAAATGACGGTCCTATGGTGGGTTTTTTTCTAGATCAGAGAGATACTCGCAAAGCCTTAATGGAAAAATATGCAAAGGGTAAAAATGTACTAAATACCTTTTCTTATACTGGAGTATTTTCGATTTTTTCAGCTTTAGGCAATGCAAAGTCAACAATTAGTGTTGACCTTGCAAACAGAAGTCTAGAAAAGACTTTAGAACAGTTTAAACTCAATAACTTAAACCTTGAAGATAATAAAATTATAGTAGAAGATATATTTGAATATTTTACTTTTGCAGAAAAAAAAGAGATGAAGTACAGTCTAATAATTTTAGATCCTCCCAGTTTTGCAAAATCAAAGAACTATATATTTAAAGCTGATAAAAACTACAAAGATATAATTAAAAAAAGCATAAAAATATTAGAAGATGGTGGATTAATTCTAGCCTCAACAAATCTTGAAAAAATGAGTATGGAAAAATTTATTTCTCAAGTAAAAGAAGGAGTAGAAGAAGAGGGTAAAAATTTTAAAATAGTAGAAAAATTTAGGCTTCCTGAGGATTTTAAAGTAAATGAAAGGTATTCCGAAGGAAATTACTTAAAAATATTGATGATAAAGATAAACAGCTAAATAATTATATTTAGCTGTTTATCTTTTATAAAAGCATTAAATGTATAGAATGATGTTAAATTGGATATAATTAAAATAAGAGATAAAAAATCGATAGGAGGATTAATATGACGCTAAAAGAACTAAGTTATAAACAATTAAAAAACTACTGTTCTGATGAGTGTACTGAATTTGAAACTACAGCAGATTTGAAACCATTAGAAGGTATAATCGGTCAAGATAGAGCAACTAAAGCTATAGATTTTGGCTTAACTATTAAGAGAAAAGGTTATAATATCTTTATTTCCGGCATAAGTGGGACAGGCAGGAATTCATATATTCAATTGATTACAAATAAAAAAGCAGAAGACAAACCGGCTTCAAGAGACTGGGTTTATGTATATAATTTCAAAAATCCCGACAATCCTTTAGCTGTAGATTTGGAAACTGGAAATGGAAAGAAATTTCAAAAAGCTGTTGAAAATACAATAGTTTTTATAAAAAAAGAGATGGAAAATACTTTTACCAGCAAAGAATACGAACGTAAAAAAGGTATGATAATTAAAGAACTAAATGAAATATCTGAGAGCATAATGAGTCAACTTAGGGAACTTGCTAAAGAGTATGGATTCACATATTCAAATACTGATAGAGGGTTAATAAGTGTTCCCTTAAAAGATGATGGAAAACCTATGAAAGAAGAAGATTTTCATGATATGGATAAAGAAGTATATGAAAAAATACAATCGAAAAGTAATGATTTAAACCTGGCAAGTATCGACCTATTTAAAAAACTTAGGGATATACAAGATGAATTTAGAGAAAAAGTAAGGGAGCTTGATACTAAAGAAGCAAATAAAATTGTGAAAATTCATATAGATAAAATCACGAAGGCCTTTGACAATGAAAAGGTAAAAAAATATCTTAAAGAAGTAAAAAACGATATAGTGGAAAATGTAGATATGTTTAAATCTGATGATAAAAAAAATAACAAAAATCCATTTTTAGCATTTCAGAATAATTCAGCAGAAAATTTTTTTGAGAGATATCAAGTTAATTTATTTATAGATAATTCAGATAAATCTCATGCACCGGTAATTTACGAAACTAATCCTACATACAATAACCTACTGGGTAATATTGAATTTGAAAATAAAATGGGAGTATTAAAAACAAACTTCACAAAGGTAAAACCAGGATCTCTACATGCTGCTAACGGTGGATATTTGGTAATGAATATAAGAGATTTGATGGAAAATATATATACTTGGAAAGGTCTAATGAGATCTTTGCAAAATGATGAAATAAGAATAGAAAGTATGCAATCCATGATGGGATATCCTGTAACATCAACCCTTAAACCTGAAGCAATCCCATTGGATATAAAGGTTATACTAATAGGAGATCCAAGAACTTATTCAATTCTATACTCTTATGATGAGCAGTTTCCAAAACTTTTTAAAATAAGAGCTGATTTTGATATAGAAATGGATAGGAACCAAGATAATGTGTTGAAAATGCAAAGTTTTATAGCAACTCACTGTGAAAAAGAGAATTTGAGACACTTTACAAGAGATGCTGTGTGCAAAGTAGTAGAACATAGCTCCAGAATAGCTGATAGTCAGAAAAAATTAAGCTCTAGATTTAATCAAATAGTCGAAATACTTTACGAAGCTGATGCTTGGGCGGATGAAGATGGTTCTAGTAAAGTAGAACTTAAGCATATAGAAAAAACTATAAATGAAAAAATTTATAGAAACAATATGTATGAAGAAAAAACTTTAGATTATTTTGAGGATGAAATATACCTTATGGATGTAGAGGGAGAAAAGGTAGGAGAAATAAATGGTCTGGCTGTAGTAGGAACAGGAGAATACTCTTTTGGTAAACCAAGTAAAATAACTGTGTCAACTTATAGGGGTAAATCAGGATTGATAAATATTGAGAGAGAAGCAAGAACTAGTGGTAAAATTCATGATAAGGGAGTAATGATAATCAACGGATATCTTGGATATAAATATGCACAAGAAAAACCTTTAGCTCTATCTGCAAGTATAGTATTTGAACAACTTTATTCAGGAATAGACGGAGATAGTGCATCAAGTACAGAACTATATGCAATAATGTCTAGTCTCTCGGGAAAACCAATCAAACAATCCATAGCTGTTACAGGCTCTGTTAATCAAAGAGGAAAGGTGCAGCCAATAGGAGGAGTAAATCAAAAAATCGAAGGATTTTATAAGGTATGTAAAATTAAGGGTATAAATGGAGAGCAAGGAGTTATTATTCCTAAACAAAATGTAAATGATTTAATGCTAAAAGAAGAAGTTATAAATGCTGTAAAAGAAGGAAAATTTCATATTTATGCAGTTGAAACAATAGAAGAAGGAATAGAAATTTTGACAGGAGTAAAGGCTGGTCAAAAGAATGAGAAAGGACATTATCCAAAAGGAAGTATTCATTGTCTTGTGGATAATAAACTTCACGAATATTCAAAAAGCTTAAAAGAAAAAACTAAGAAGGAAAATTCAGCAAAAGATAAAAATGGAAAAAACTAAAAAAAATAAAAGCTGCTGAAAAATTAATTTTTTTCAGCAGCTTTTTTTATATTTAACTCAAAATTAATTAATAAATTTCAGTATTTATGATATCATTAGTCTGTATAAACTAAAGAAGGTGACATATGAAGAAAATTAAAACATTCAATAAAAAACTAAAAAAAGAAGATAGATTTTATAGAATTATAGTTTTAATACTTAGGCCCTTTCTTCCTTTAAGGTATAATATTACTAAAAATAACAGCGAAATTCTAAAAAGAGAAGAACCATACTTGATAATAGGTAACCATGTGATGGCCGATGATCCTATCATAATTAATTCTCATTCCAACAGACTTATTAGATATATCGCATCAGATACTAACTATGATACTTACTGGAAAAAATTTTTTTTGAATCTTGGAGGTGCAATTCCATTTTCCAAAGGCAATAAAGACTTTAAAGCAGTAAAGCAATTATTGAGACTAAGCAAAGCAGACAAACCTGTAGGTATTTATCCAGAAGGCGGAAGGTGTTGGTCTGGAGAGACGGAAGAAATAATATACTCTACTGCAAAATTGATAAAAATGTTGAGAATACCAGTGTATAGTGCAATTATGAAAGGTGGATACCTAAAAAAGCCGCGTTGGGCTCAGTACTATAGAAAAGGGAAAATTTTCTTGGATTATGAAGTGCTTTTTGAAAAAAAACAGATAAAAAAAATGTCCGAAGAAGAAATATATGAGCAAATGAAAAATGGTATATATCATAACGAATACGAATGGCAAAGAAAAAATAAAATAAAATTCAAAGGTAAAAATAAAGCTGAACATATAGAGAGGTTGCTTTATATGTGTCCTAAATGTAAAGGAATAGATACTATCTATTCTCAAGGGGATTTGTTTAGTTGTAAAAGTTGTAGTGAAAGTTGGAGTATAGATGATTATGGTTTTATAAAAGGAGACTACTTCGAAGATACAGTTCATTGGAACAAATGGCAAAAAGACATTTTATATGGATATTTAAAGAGAGAAAAAATAGAAATTATTACCCAGGAAATAAGCTTCCAAAAATTTAACAAGGAAGGCAAAAAAACACTTGAACAGATGGTTAATGTGGTATTATCATCTAAATCACTAAAAATTAATGGCCAAAATATTGATGAAATCCTTTATATCGAAAATATAAAAGCCTTTAGCATAACTCTGTTAGATATTTTTGAATTTTATAATAATCAAGATGAAAAATATAGAATTATATTTAATCCTAAAAAGAATCCTTCGATTATATTTTTTTTGGAAACTTTAAAACATTACACAGGGAGAAAAAGAAATGAGAGATGATTGGACAGTAGTCTTATATGTGCTTTATATTTTTATTTTTATGTTAATAGCAAAATTAATTAAAGAAAAGTTGGGAATATTTAAGAGTATAATCATACCCAATGCACTTTTGGCAGGAATTATAGGTTTGATCGCTGGTCCAGAAGTTTTAGGCATAGTAAATTTTGAAATAAAATTTTACGAATCAATTGTTTTTCATTTTTTAGGTATAGGCTTCATAGCTTTGACTTTGTCAGAAAAAAACACAAAGCAGAGAGAAAATTCGATAAACTCAGGATTGTTTATATTATCAACTTATTGTTTTCAAGCAGTATTAGGAATGATTTTATTGTTTTTTATGATAAGCACAATAAAGCCCGATTTATTTTTCGGATTGGGTCTTATGCTTCCCTTAGCCTTCGGACAAGGACCTGGATTTGCAACAGCTATAGGGTCATCTTGGGAAGAAGTTTTGCAGCTGGGATATACAACCCAGTATGGTCTTACACTGGCTACGGTAGGGTTTTTAGTAGGTGGGGTAATAGGTGTAGGCTTATTAAATTATTATGGTAGAAAATACGGAGTAGAAAGTCATGGCCTAAGGAATTTAGGAGGAATAAATAAAAAGAATTTCGAAATAAAAGCTGTTTCAGAAATTAATTTTTTTGATATGTTGACTACTCAAATTGTTTTAGTAGCAGGAGTATATTTTGTAACATATTTCCTTATGCTTTATTTAACTAAAGGGTTGAATTCTTTAGGAGAAATAGCTAGTACAATTGGTAGTTTAGTAAAGGGATTTAACTACTTATTTGGAATAGTTGTAGCTATACTGCTTAAGAAATTATTTGAATATCTTAAAAAAAATAAAAACGCCAGAACATTAGAGTTAACAGATGGATACTTAATGCACAATATCGCATCTTTTTCTTTTAATGTAATGATTACATCTTCTGTTATGGCTATATCTTTGGTTACTATAAAACAATACTGGGAGCTTCTTCTTTTCATAAGTCTTATAGGGGCTTTTGGAACCCTACTTTTTGTAACATTTTTTGCAAAAAGAGCCTTTAAGAATAATCACAAATTGTATTCTCTAGCTATGTTTGGAATGCTTACAGGAACTGCATCTACAGGGCTTGCTCTTTTAAGAGGTTTGGACCCTAATCTAGAAACCGACGTAGCGGAAGATTTAGTACTCGGGAGTGCTGTAGCAGCTCCTTTAGGTATACCTCTTATGGTTGCTTTGAGCCAGCCTATAATAGGATATAAAACAGGAAATCCAATATATTACCTAATAACATTTATAGCTATACTTGCCTATGTCCTTATAATTATGACGATAATGCTTCTAAGAGCTAGAAAAGCAAAATTGAATAAATAGTTAATTCATGGTATTATATTTAATACTTTTGTAATTGTATAATACTATGCTAAGTGATAGTATATGGTATGGAGACAAGAAAAAGAAATTGCTGTACCTTAGCTAATCTCAAATTTTTTCAAAGTTTCAAAAGTGAGATTGACCATGTACAGTTTTTTAATGGTTATAGAGAAACAGATAGGAGTAAAATATGGCTAAAACAAAAAGAAAAACCACTATAGGAGGTCAAGCACTCATTGAAGGTATAATGATGAAAGGACCTCATAAGATATCAACTGCCATCAGAAAGCCTGACGGCGAAATCACAACAAGGACGAAGGATTTAAAATCAATTTTCAAAAAAGATATATTTAATAAACCTCTTATTAGAGGAAGTCTAACACTTATAGAAGCAATGCTTGTAGGCGTAAAGGAACTCATGTATTCTGCAGAATTTTACGAAGAAGAGATAGAGGAAGATTTTATAGATAAAACTCTAAGAAAAATATTTAAAGATAAAGCAGATACGGCTATTATTTACGCATCAGTAGCTATTGCTCTATTGGTATCTATAGTTATTTTTATACTGGGACCTTCTCTCATTACAAATCTGTTAAAGAATATAATACCAGTACCTATATTATTGAATTTAATAGAGGGAGTTATTAGAATAACACTTTTTGTAGTATACGTTTACTATATTTCAAAACTTGAAGATATTAAAAGAGTATTTATGTATCATGGAGCAGAACACAAAACTATATATTGCTATGAAAACATGGAAGAATTAACTGTAGAAAATGCAAGGAAATATACTACACTGCATCCTAGATGTGGTACTTCATTTATAGTAAATGTACTAATAATAAGTATAATTGTATTTTCGTTTTTTGGATGGCCGAATCCTCTTCTTAGAGTAGTAATAAGATTAGCTATGCTTCCACTTATAGCGGGTATAGCTTATGAAGTAAATAGATATGTAGGTAGGAATGATGAAAGCTTATTTGCAAAGATAGCAGCTAAACCTGGATTTTGGTTTCAAAAACTTACTACGAAAGAACCGGATGACTCTATGTTGGAAGTTGCAATAGTAGCTTTAAAAGAAGTAATACCGGAAAATAAGGATGATGATAAGTGGTAGCAAAAACAATAAAAGAAACTGTAACTGAAGGAATTAATAGATTGAAAAAAAGAGAATTCAACAATCCTTTTTTAGAAGCATATATGATATTGGAGTATCTACTAAACAAAGAAAAATTATTTTTAATAACCCATGAAGAGGAAACAGTAGAAGAAGAAACATACAAGAGATATATAAAACTTGTGGAAAAAAGAAATGAAGGATATCCAATACAGTATATAGTCCATAATCAGGAGTTTATGGGAATTAATTTCTATATGGACAAGGATGTATTGATACCAAGACCTGATACAGAAGTATTGGTAGAAAATGCTATTAAAATAGCTAAATCAGACTATTTCACCTATAATAATATTAAGGCCCTGGATATAGGGACTGGAAGTGGTGCTATAGCTGTAAGTTTTGCATATTACTGCAGAGATGCCCAAGTATTAGGGGTAGATATTAATCAAAAGGCTATTGAAGTTGCCAAAAAAAATGTTAAAAAGAATAGCCTTCCTAACGTTAACATAGTTAAAGGTGATATCTTTATGGAGAAATTTGACTTTCCAAATGAAAAATACGATATTATTATGTCTAATCCTCCATATATTAAAACACAGGATATAGAAAAATTACAGTTGGAAGTAAGTCAATTTGAACCCAAAAATGCCCTGGATGGTGGGCAAAGCGGACTAAAATTCCACAATCAAATTTTAAAAATAATACCAAACTACTTAAACGATAAAAGTGTACTAATAATTGAAATTGGTTGGGACCAAGCGGAAGAAGTCGTTAATATCATGAGAAATACAAAAGGGTTTAATAAAGTTGAAGTAAAAAAAGATATAGCGAAGAAAGATAGAATAGTAATAGGTTATTACAATAGATTAGGGGTGTAAAATGTTAGAAAAACTAGATTTTTTAGAAGACAAGTACAGAGATTTAAACAAGAAAATATCAGATCCAAAGATTATAAGTCAAAGTAGAAAATGGCAGAAGCTGGTAAAAGAACATGCTCATCTTGAACCCATAGTTCAAAAATACAGGGAATATACCAAGGTGATGGATTCATTAAAAGAAGATAAGGATATGCTTCAAGGCAAATTAGATGATGATTTTAAAGAAATGCTTAGAGAAGAAGTTAAAGAATTGAATGAAAAAGAAGAAAAACTAAAGGAAGAGCTTAAATTTTTATTGATTCCTAAAGATCCTAACGACCAGAAAAATGTAATAGTAGAAATAAGAGCAGGTGTAGGTGGGGATGAAGCAGGATTATTTGCTGGTAATTTATTTAGAATGTATACTAGATATTCTGAAAGACAAGGTTGGAAAAATGAAATAATGAGTTTGAGTGATCAAGGAGTGGGAGGTTACAAGGAAGTTATCTTTATGATAAAAGGTGAAGGTGCCTACTCAAAATTAAAGTATGAAAGTGGAGTGCATAGAGTTCAGAGAGTTCCAGATACTGAATCCAGCGGTAGAATTCATACATCATCAGCTACAGTTGCAGTGCTACCGGAAATTGATGATATAGATATAGAAATAGATATGAATGATGTAAGAGTAGATGTATTTAGATCATCAGGAAATGGTGGACAAAGTGTAAATACTACAGACTCTGCTGTTAGACTTACTCACGAACCTACAGGTTTAGTGGTATCCTGTCAGGATGAAAAATCTCAACATAAAAATAAAGATAAAGCTCTTAAGATACTAAAAGCAAGATTATATGATAAATATCAACAAGAGCAGGATGATGAATTAGCTGAAGCTAGAAAAAGCCAGGTGGGATCAGGAGATAGATCTGAAAGAATTAGAACATATAACTTCCCCCAAGGAAGGGTAAGCGACCATAGAATTAATCTTACTTTATATAAACTGGATGCTTTTTTAGATGGAGATTTAGAAGAAATGATAGATGCTTTGACTACATCAGATCAAACTAAAAAATTAAAGAAAATAGAGAAATAAAAATTTGCCGTATTTGTTTACGGCAAATTTTTTTATATTTTTTAAAATCTTCTAAATTCACAAGAAAACTATCTTCACCTTTCAATTTTACTATATTAAGATTAGCTCCTAGTGTTTTGGAAATTGAATAAGGATATTGATATGTAGGTTAAAGAAATCACATAGTCGCCCTTTTACATAAATCAAATATGAAACTTAAAATAGAAAACTTGCAAAATAACACCTTTTAGTTCTTGAAATCATAATAATTCCAGGATTATTATCTTGCATTTTCATATTCTTAGGA
>Ga0209931_1002076_pt1 | contig 10342 bp, 10 predicted proteins | sample SalPonR1_B_D1_MG_FD_185697 | JGI IMG/M metagenome (GOLD analysis project Ga0209931, IMG submission 185697) | Salt pond soil microbial communities from South San Francisco under conditions of wetland restoration - Salt Pond MetaG R1_B_D1_MG... ...
TGGAAACGTCTGAAAGACGGCGAAATCGGCATCGTGACCGTTCTTCACGAACGCATGCACCAGTTCGAACGATACCGGGACGACATCGGCAGCTGAGTCCCAGCAAGCAACACCGCAGCGATACCGAGCGGATCGGGTTGCTCGTCGATTCCTTCGGGACCGAGGAGCTGGATTCCGCTCCGATTTGCCGGCAACTATCAAAGGAACGACCGGCGCGTGGCGGCAAGTGCGCGCCCTGCGCTATAGTCGCTCTCCGGGTCTAAAGAGAAAACTGAGCGATGCGAAGCGTTCGAATTCCCTTGCGTCCGATATTGGTGGCGGTCCTGCTGCTCGCCCTGGCGGCCTGCCAGACCATCCAGTACGAGGCGCTTGAAGCGGTCGGCATCGAAAAGCGCGGCATCCTGGAGGCACGCGTGGAAGCCGCCAGCGAGGCGCAGGACGAGGCCGGCGAGCAGTTCGAGACGACGCTGGAGCGATTCCGCTCGGTGGTCGACTTCGACGGCGGCGATCTGGAGCGCGCCTACCGGCGACTGAACCGCGAGTACGAGCGCAGCGTCAATCGTGCCGAGACGGTGAGCGAGCGCATCGAGGCGGTTGAAAGCGTCGCCGAGGACCTGTTCGCCGAGTGGGAGGAAGAGCTGGAGCGCTATTCCAGCGCCGACCTGCGTGCGCGCAGCCGTGAACTGCTGGAACAGACGCGAACCCGCTACGCCAGCATGATCCGGGCCATGCGCCGGGCCGAACGGACGATCGATCCGGTGCTGCAGGCATTCGAGGACCAGGTGCTGTTCCTCAAGCACAACCTCAACTCGATGGCGGTCGACGCCATCCGCGGCGAGCTCGGTGAAATAGAGTCCGAGACCGAGAACCTGCTGGCCGCGATGCGTGAGTCGATCGCAGAGGCCGATCGCTTCATAGAGACGCTGAAGTAGAAAGGCTTCTGCCCTGATGTCGCGCGCCCGTCTCATCTCTATCCTGTTTGTCGCGGGTGCATTCGGCCTGCTGCTGTCGTGGTGGAACTGGGACCAGTTCGCCGCGGCCATGGTGCTGGATCCGGCGCTGGACGAGCCGCCGCGACAAATGCAAGTCGACGAGCCGGCGTTCATGATCCACGCCAACGACTTCGACTACCGGGTGCAGCCGTTGTACAACTACGAGCTGACCGGACTAGTCGTTTCCTTCAAGCGCTTCCGGCCCGGCATCGGGCTGCATGAGCGCTGGAACGACTACGTCAACATCGCCGATATCTGCGTGGTCTGGGGCGAGAACGCGCGCGATGTCGATCTCAACGCGTTCAAGTTCTGGAACCTGGAATTCACCTGCATGTATTCCACTCGAAGCCAGGCCGACTGGGAGACTTTCAATCCTGACCAGCTATCGAACAACCACATCGTCACTACCGACGAGCGGCTCAAGGACGAAATCCGCAAGCTCGAGGTCGGCGACCAGATCCACCTGCGCGGCTGGCTGTCCGAATACGGCCAGCCCGGCGGCCCGGTGCGCGGCACCAGCACCGTGCGTACCGACACCGGCAATGGCGCCTGTGAGACGATCTATATCTCCGAGTTTACGATTCTGGGCTCGATGGACACCAGCTGGCGAAAGCTGTGGTGGGCCAGTCTGTTCGTGCTGCTGGCCGCGATGGTCCTGTGGTGGCTGACCCCGCATCACAAGCTCAAGGGTTATTGACGCCGAGCGGCTGAAAGTGCCGGACGTAAACCGTTAGACTGGCGCACTGAATTTCCAGGGAGCAGGACATGATTCAATCCGTCAAATCCAACGGCCGCGGCCAACAAGGACCGCCCGATCTGACCGAATTGTTCAACAAGCTCGGTGGCGGCGGCGGACCGTCGGGCAAGGGCATCATCGGTATCGCGATCCTGGTGCTGATCATCTGGGGCGCGTTCAGCGCGTTCTATACCGTCCAGCCCGAGGAGCGGGCCGTGGTCAAACGCTTCGGTGCGGTCATCGGCATTACCGACCCGGGCCTGCACTTCAAGATTCCGTTCGGCATCGACCAGGTACAGCATGTGGCCACTGAGCGCGTGCTGAAGCAGGAATTCGGTTTCCGCACCGAGCGGACGAGTCCCGGCGGCCGGACCACCTACAGCAGCCAGCAGTTCGAGGATGAATCGCTGATGCTGACCGGCGACCTGAACATGATCGACGTCGAATGGGTGGTGCAGTACCGCATCGACGACCCGATCAAGTTCCTTTACGAAATGCGCGAGCCGACCCGCACGCTGCGCGACATCTCCGAATCGGTGATGCGCCGCATCGTCGGCAACATGCTCGGCTCCGAGGTGCTGACCGTCGGGCGCGTCGAGATCCAGCAGAAGGCGCGCGAGGAGATCCAGCAGGCGCTGGATGGTTACAACGCCGGCGTCCGCATCAACACCGTCGAGATGCAGGACGTGGTACCGCCGCCCGCGGTGCAGCCGGCGTTCAACGAGGTCAACGAGGCCCGGCAGGAACGCGAACGCATGATCAACGAGGCGCAGAAGCGGGTCAACCAGGAAATTCCGAACGCCGAAGGTGCCGCGTTGCGCACCGTCGCCGAGGCCGAGGGCTACGCTACCGAGCGCGTCAACCGGGCGTATGGCGAAAGCGTGCGCTTCTCGGCGGTGCTGGCCGAATACCGGCAGGCGCCCGAGGTCACCCGCTCGCGGCTGTACCTGGAGACCCTCAACGAGGTACTGCCCAACATCGGCCAGGTGCTGGTCGTCCAGGAGGGCCAGATGAGTCCGCTGCCGCTGCTGGACGTCAATCGGGCCCGTCCGCGCAACTCGAATGCGACTTCCGGAGGTGAGCAATGAAACCCGCACTCATCGCAATCATTGCCGTTGTCGCCATTGCGGTCGGCAACTTCGTGTTCTACACCGTCGACGAGGCCGAGCAGGCCATCATCGTGCAGTTCGGCGAGCCCATGGGCGACGTCATCAGCGAGCCGGGCCTGAAGGTCAAGCTGCCCTGGCAGCAGGTGCGTTATTTCGACAAGCGGCTACTGGTCTGGGACGGCGACGTCACGCAGATTCCGACGCTGGGGCGCGAGTTCATCCTGGTCGATACCACGGCGCGCTGGCGCATCGCTGACCCGCTGCTGTTTCTGACCAGCGTGCGCGACGAAGCCGGCGCGCGCACGCGGCTCGACGACATCGTCGATTCGGTCGTGCGCGATATGGTCTCTTCCACCGAACTGGAGGAAATCGTGCGTTCCAAGGACTGGGAAGTCGATGTCGACGAGCTCGACGACCCGGCGCTGGCCGAGCGCGGCGACGTGGACCTGGAGAAGCAGCCGAGCCTGGGCCGCGAACTGCTGGAAGAGGAAATCCTGGCGCGCGCGCAACGCGCCACGCCGCAGCTCGGCATCGAGCTCGACGACGTGCGGATCAAGCGGGTCAACTACATCGACTCGGTGCGCAAGCAGGTCGAGAACCGCATGATCGCCGAGCGCCAGTCGATCGCCGAACGGTTCAGATCCGAAGGCATGGGTCGAAGCCAGGAGATTCTCGGCAACATGGAACGCGATCTTCGGCGCATCCGCTCCGAGGCCGCCCGCGAAGCCGAAGAAATCCGCGGCAATGCCGATGCCGAGGCGACCCGGATCTATGGCGAGGCCTACGGCGCCGATCCCGAGTTCTACTCGTTCTTCCGCACGCTGGAGAGCTACCGTGCGCTGGGCGCCAACAGCACCATCATGCTGGACGCCGATTCCGACTTCTTCCGCTACCTGGAAGAATCGCAGGCCCGGTGAGCCGGGCCGGCCGCCTTCCCCCGTGCGGGGAGGCGCCCGGGTCTGCGCCACTTCGGCGCTCGCGCCGAGTCCGTCAATGATGCATTCATTCGCCTCCCGAAGCGGTTTTGAACCATGAAGCGTCTGGTCATTGCTTCGCACAATCCGATCAAGAACCGCGCGTTGCGTTCCGGTTTTACCCGAGTGTTTCCCGACACTCAATTCAGCTTGGATGAAGCCAGCGTGGAGTCGGGTGTTTCGGATCAGCCGATGACCTGCGCCGAAACCCTGGAAGGGGCCGCCAATCGGGCAGCGGCTGCCGTTGCGACCGTCCCCGAGGCCGATCTGTGGGTCGGCATCGAGGGCGGCGTGGAAGATTTACCCGAGGGCATGGCCGCATTCGCGTGGATCGTCGCGCTGTCGGCCGAACGGGTTGGCCGCGGCAGAACCGCGACGTTTTTCCTGCCCGAAGAAATTGCCGGTCTGGTGCGCAGCGGCATGGAACTGGGCGAGGCCGACGACCGAGTCTTCGGCCGCAAGAATTCAAAGCAGACCAACGGCGCCATCGGGCTGTTGACCGGCGATGCGCTGGACCGGGCCGCTCTCTACGAGCAGGGCGTGATCATGGCCCTGCTGCCGTTTCGCAATCCGGACCTCTACGGATGAAAGATCGTGTGCGCGCGCCGCGGGTTCAATCCGCGGCGTAGCTCAACCGGTAGATCACCCCGGCCTGGTCGTCCGAGATCAGGATCGAGCCGTCCGGCAGTTCGAGCAGGTCGACCGGCCTTCCCCACGATTCCTCGCCCTGCAGCCAGCCGGTGATGAAGGGCGTGTACTGCACGACTTCGCGGTTCTCGCCAAGGTGGGCGCGCATGACCCGGTAGCCGCTCTTGGTCGTGCGGTTCCACGAGCCGTGTTCGGCTACCAGGATGTCGTGGCGCAGTTCCGAAGGCATCATTTCGCCGCGGTAGAACAGCATCCCGAGGGGGGCAGTGTGTGCCACCAGTTGCTGGGCCGGCGCCTTGAATTCGTCGTAATCGCGCTGGCCGCCGAACTCCGGATCCCGAACCAGCCCGGCGTGCCAGAACGGGAAACCGAAGTGCTGGCCCATCTCGGTGACGTGGTTGAGTTCGCACGGCGGCAGGTTGTCGCCCATCATGTCGCGGCCGTTGTCGGTGAACCACAGGTCGCCGGTGACCGGATCGAAATCGAAGCCGACCGAATTGCGCACGCCCTCGGCAACGACTTCTTCATTGCTGCCGTCGGCGTCGATGCGCACGATCCGGGCGTAGCCCTCTTCCAGGCAGATGTTGCACGGCGCGCCGATCGGGACGTAGAGCTTGCCGTCGGGGCCGAACTCGATGTGCTTCCAGCCGTGGTGCTCGTCTTCGGGGAAGCGATCGGTGACCAGCACCGGGTCGGGCGGATTGTCGAGATTGGCTTCGATATCGTCGAAACGCAAAATGTCGCTGACCGCGGCCACGTAAAGGTCCCCGTCACGGAATGCCAGCCCGGAAGGCATCTTGAGTCCCTCGGCAACCACGACGACCCGGTCGGCCTCGAAATCGCCGTCGGAATCGACGACTGCATGCACCTTGCCGGCGCGCCGGGAGCCGACGAAGATGGTGCCCTGGTCGCCACGCGCCATCTGCCGGGCGTTCTCGACGCCGTCGGCGAATACATCGATGCCATAGCCCTCGGGCAACTGAAGACGGTCGATTTCGACCGCGCCGACGCCGGCGGCCAGCGTGGCCAGGCTCGAGCAAAACAAGGCGGAAGCCATTCGCATGGGAATCTCCTGACGGATAAAACGCCCATTCTATGAGATGCAGGAACCGGCAACGGCGCTTCCGCCGTTACCCCTGTTCAGGCAGAATCGGACCTCGACGATTGCCAGGACAATTGCCAGGACACCCATGGCCAGCGACAACTACCTCCTCAGGCTTTACCACAAGATGACCGCGCTACCGTTCGGCCGCTGGATCTTCTCCCGAATGTTCGCGCGCAAGGCGCCTTACTTCGCCACCATCGGCCCGCGCGTGACCGAGCTTCGGCCCAATTTCTGCGAGGTCCGGTTCGACAAACATCGCAAGGTCGAGAATCATATCGGCACGGTGCACGTCATCGCCATCTGCAACGCGCTTGAGATGGCGATGGGCGGGCTGGCCGAGGCCACCATCCCGAAGCACCTGCGCTGGATACCCAAGGGCATGCAGGTCAACTACACTGCCAAGGCCACCACGGATATCTGCGCCACGGCCGAAACCAGGCCGGAAGACTGGCAACCGGGCGATCTGCCGGTCACTGTCAAGGCCTGCCGCGACGACGGAACGATCGTGGTCGAGGGCACAATCATGCTGTATATTTCCGAAAAGCCGAAATGATGCCGACCGAAGGTTTTGGCTTGTGCACGCCCCGGTTATGTGGCAAAGTTGAGCGCATGAACCAGATTGCATCGAGAACTTGCCGGGAACGCCCGCTGGATCTGCGTCAGCGACGCCGAAACGAGCCTCTTTTCGGCTGGGTGGTCGGCTAGCGCGCTTTTCAATTGAAAGCCAGTTTTGAAACCAACCCAGCCCCACGGCTGGGTTTTTTTTGGGAAACGGAAACGTGAAGCATTTTCTTTCTACGCTTGATTACACCCGTGGCGAGCTGCAGGCATTGCTCGACACCGCCGACAACCTCAGAGCCGCCCCGGTATCGCGCGCCCTGGCCGGGCGCACGGTCGCGCTGCTGTTCTTGAATCCGTCGCTGCGTACCCGGACATCGTTCGAAGTTGGTGCGTTCCAGCTTGGTGCCCATGCGGTGGTGCTCGAGCCCGGCAAGGCGGCCTGGGGCATCGAGTTCGACAACAACGTGGTGATGGACGGCGACGCCGAGGAGCACATCGCCGAAGTTGCCGGTGTGCTGTCGCGCTACTGCGACGCGCTGGCGATTCGCGCCTTTCCGCAGTTTCACGACTGGCGCATCGATCGCGAGGACCGGGTCATCCGCGCGCTGGCCGCGCACGCGACGGTGCCGGTGATCAACATGGAGACCATCATCCATCCGTGCCAGGAGCTGGCGCTGATGCGCACGATCCAGGATCATTTGGGCCGGCCGGACAATCGCAAGTTCGTGCTGACCTGGACCTGGCACCCGCGCCCCCTCAATACCGCCGTGGCCAACTCGGCGCTGCTGATCGCCAGCAAGTTCGGGATGGACATCACGATGCTGATTCCCGACGAGGCCTACCGGCTGGATCCGCAGTTCATGGATTCGGCGGCGGCGTTCGCGACCGAGTCCGGCGGCAGCCTGGCGGTGACCACCGACATCGAACAGGCCTACACTGACGCCGACTTCGTCTACGCCAAGAGCTGGGGTGCGCTGCCGCTGTACGGCCGGCCGGAAGAAGAGGCGAAACTGCGCGCGCCGTTCCGGCATTTCATGGTCGACGGCGACAAGATGACCATGACTGCCAACGCGCGCTTCAGCCACTGCCTGCCGCTACGGCGCAACATCAAGGCCACCGACGAGGTGATGGATGCCGATTATTGTGTTGCGATCGACGAGGCCGAGAACCGGCTGCATGTGCAGAAGGCGCTGATGTTGTCTTTGATGGGCGGCAAGTGAGTTCTTGCCGCAGCTGGGCGCAGAAAAATCTTGAAAAGCTTGAACCACGAAGGACACGAAGGGCACGAAGGAAAAGAAAAGAAGCGCCGTTTTTGCCTGGAGGCCGGAATTCGCTCTGGAGCCGTGGGAGGCTTGCATCAAGGGCCTTGCCTGTTCTTCGTGCTCTTCGTGTCCTTCGTGGTTATCTGCATTTGAATTTGCATTCATCCGCATTCATCGGCCTACATCCGTGGCCAAAGAGTATTGACTTTCAAGAGAAAAACCATGAGCAATGAAAAAGTTGTATTGGCCTTCTCCGGCGGGCTGGACACCAGCTACTGCGTGCTGGCGCTGAAGAATGAGGGCTTCGAGGTCCATACGGCATTCGTCGATACCGGCGGTGTGGATTCCGATCAGAAAGAGTGGATCGCCGAGCGCGCCCGTGCGCTGGGGGCGGCCGAGCATTACGAGCTCGACGCCTCGACCCCGCTGTGGGACAAGTTCGTGGTGCCGCTGCTGTGGTCCGGGGCGCGCATGCTCGACCAGTACCCGATGCTGTGCTCGGACCGCTATGTGATCGTCGAGCAGTGCCTCGAGCTGGCCGATCGCATCGGCACTAAACGTTTCGCTCACGGCTGCACCGGCATGGGCAACGATCAGCTTCGCTTCGACCAGTCGGTGCGCTCGCTGGGCGATTACGTCATCCATGCGCCGATTCGCGAGCTGCAGCGCGAGACCGGCAACGTGCGCGAGTACGAACTGAAGCTGATGGCCGAGGCCGGCGTCGAGGTGCCGGAATCGGCCAGCAAGTACTCGATCAACGAGAACCTGCTCGGCGTGACGCTGTCGGGCCGGGAAATCGATCGGTTCGAGGCGCCGGCCGACGACACCCGGGTGCGTTGTCGTCCGCGTTCGGAATGGCCCGACGGTGCGGGCGAATGGACGCTTGGCTTCGAGCAGGGACGGCCCGTTTCGCTGGACGGCGAAGCGCTGGCGGGCCCGGAGATTCTCGGCAAGCTCAACCGCGATTTGGGCGCGTGGGGCGTCGGCCGGCACATCTACACCGGCGACGTCTCGATCGGGCTCAAGGGGCGCATCGTGTTCGAGTGCCCGGGCATTGACGCGCTGATGTGCGCCCACCGGGCGCTGCACGACGCGGTCAACACCCGGCTTCAGAACCAGTTCCGGCACGTGATCGCCGCGCGCTGGGCCGAGCTGGTCTACACGGGTTTCTTCTTCGAGCCGCACAAGGCCGATCTCGAGGCTTATCTCGAGTCGGCCAACCGCTTCGTCACCGGCGAGGTGACGCTGCGCAGCGACGGCAACGCGGTGGAGGCCACTGCCGTGCGCTCCGACTTTCTGCTCCAGGACCCGAATTCGGTATACGCCCAGTCGGCCTCCTGGAGCCCGGAAGAAGCCGAGGGTTTCGTCAAGCTGCTGGGGCAGAGTTCGACGTTGGCCCAGAAAGTACGCAGTGCCGGGTCCAGGGGATGAACATCGAACGCATTCTCGAACACCTGGGTCCGCTGATCGCCTGCGACAGCCAGAATCCGCCGCGCGATATCGACGCCGGTTCATCGATGTTCGAATACGTCAGGCACGTATTGCCGAAAGAGTTCGAGGTCGACGTCGTCGACCACGGTTCCGGCCACGTCACGCTGTTTGCCCGCCGCGGCAAGCCCGAGGTGCTGTTCAACTGCCATCTCGACACTGTTCCGGTGGGTGACGGCTGGCGCATGCCGCCGCTCGAGCTGACCGTCCGCGACGGTCGCGCGTGGGGCCGCGGGGCCTGCGACATCAAGGGGGCCGCGGCCGCCCTGCTGGCCGTGGCCGAGACCACCGATGCACCGATGGCACTGCTGCTGACCAGCGACGAGGAAGGCGCAGGCGGATGCTGCGTGCGCGGATTTCTGGCGACCGAAGCCGCGTCCGATTTCGGTCACGCGGTGGTCTGCGAGCCCACCGGCAACCGCGCCGTGCTGTCCCATCGCGGGTACCTGTCGGTACTGGGCCATTTCAAGGGCATCGCCGGACACTCGTCGGAATTTCGCGCGCTGGAAGACAGCGCAGTGCACGCTGCCGGCCGCTGGATCGCGGCGGCCGTCGAGTACTGCGCGGGAGAGGCCGAAGCCGGCCGGCATACCTGTTTCAACGTCGGGCGGATCGGCGGCGGCATCAAGAGCAATGTCATCGCCGATGGCTGCGACCTGCACTATTCAGCGCGCCTGGCGCCGGGGCAGGACAACGAGGCGCTGCTGGAGGCGATTTCCGGGCTTGCCGGCGCCGATCACAGGGCCGAATGGAAAGTGCCGTTTTCCGGTCCCCCGCTGCCCTCGGGCGGGCGCAGCGCAGACGCGGCCAGGGCATTCGCCGAAGGCTTCGCGCTCGACATTACCGAACGGGTGGATTTCTGGACCGAGGCATCGCTGTTTTCGGCCGCCGGAATGGACGCCATCGTGCTCGGCCCCGGTCATATCGAGCAGGCGCACACGGTGGACGAATGGGTGGCGCTGGATCAACTCGAAACCGCCGCGGCGCAATATCATCGGATAGTTTCGGCCGGAGCGGCGACGAGGCCGGCGAAAAATGACGACAGCGACCCGGAGCAGTCCTCGTGACCGAAGTTCGTCCCATCGTCGTCGAGCTGCTGGGCCAGTTGGGGTCGTCGCGCGAAGCCCGCCAGTATCTCGAGCAGTTCTCGCGCGTCAACGAAAGCCGGTTCGCGGTCGTCAAGGTCGGCGGCGGGGTGCTCGCCGAGGACCTGGATCACCTGGTCGGCGCGCTTGCGTTTCTGCACCGGCTCGGGCTGTATCCCATCGTGATGCACGGTGCCGGTCCGCAGCTGGATCGGGCATTGGCCGAGGCCGGCATCGAGACCCTCAAGCGCGACGGCCTGCGCGTGACCTCCGAGGAGGTCATGGCCATCGCGCGACCGGTGATCTACCGCGAGAACGCGCGACTGGTCGATGCACTGGAGCGCCACGGCGTTCGGGCGCGCGGACTGCTGCACGGCGTGTT
>Ga0209931_1002086_pt1 | contig 10316 bp, 9 predicted proteins | sample SalPonR1_B_D1_MG_FD_185697 | JGI IMG/M metagenome (GOLD analysis project Ga0209931, IMG submission 185697) | Salt pond soil microbial communities from South San Francisco under conditions of wetland restoration - Salt Pond MetaG R1_B_D1_MG... ...
GGACGGTGGTGAACTCTCCCTGGTGTTCGGACACGATTTCCGAGCCGATGGCCCGCCCGTTGCAAGTTTGTTCCTCCAGTGTAGTCAGGCGCGCGGGTTGCGGCAAGTGGAGCTGATGGCCCCGCCGCCGCTTCCGGTACCACCGCTGAGGCGAAATCCGCTGGTACTGTGCTGATGAAGACAAGACACTCGAAATGGTCAGGAGAATTGCGCCTGCACGAACCACCGCCGGCGGTATTGGTCGCTCCGGGATTCGAATACGTCCACAACGTGCTGGCGGTCGATGCAGACGCCGGGGAATCGCTGACGTTCATGACTGCCGAAGCGCGGCGGTCACGGTCGTGGACGCCGGAGGCCAGATCACCCGAACACTGGGCGTCGGCGATCTCGGAATGGGTCCGGTCGTGATTGCAGTCACCGATAGGATCGGCGTCACCGCGTTCGTGATGAGACTGTCATAGTTATGAGGTCGCTTCACGCTACCGGGCATTCTTGATACCTCCGCATTCGAACCGATGTCATCCAGGACATCTATTCTCCGTACCTGGGCGAAATCGCTTGTGTCATGGACGCCCGGAGGCGGGGGTATTGTCGGCTGATCCGCCGGACACCTGCCGCCGGGCAGGTCTCCTGGATTGCGTCGCCAAGCCAAAGCGGTCGCGTAAAAAAGGCGGCACAAGAGCAGAGAGAGTCTCGAGTGCCGCCTTAAAGCCCGAAAGCGCGATGCTTCCGGGTCACCCCACCAACAATTGCTACCTATGCTAGCGAGGCTTCGGCATTCTCGAATCGGCAAAACCGCCAATTTCGGGTAGGAAAAACGGAAAATCGGAGTAGGAAAATTCCTACCCAGCGTAGGATTTTTCCTACTCCGGCCCATCGAGGCATTCAGGCTCGAACAAGACGTCGAAGGTGTTCGGATTCGAAACCTCTTCGGTACATGGCCTGAGACCGCTTTGCGCGTTCCCGGAAATCCGGTTCTTGCTTTTCCTGGCCGTATTTGCGCCGATAGAAATCCGCCGCCAGTTCGGCGAAGTCGACTTCCAGGGTTTCGATGGCCGCCTCCATCAGTGCCGAATCGATCCCGCGCTGGGCCAGCTCTGCCTGAATCTTGCGTGGTCCATAATATCGACCGGCCCGCTGACGAGCAAAAGCTTCGGCGAACCTGCGATCGGATTGCAGCCCGGCCTCGGCAAGCGCGGGAAGGACCCGATCGACATGGTCTTCTGGCCAGCCTTTGCCGACAAGCTTCGTCTTCAATTCGACGACCGAGTGCTCCCGCCGGGCAAGCAACCGAAGTGCAGCCTCGCGCACTTCGGCCAACCGCTTGTCGGCCGACGACTCGCCGGATGGCGACATTCGCTCAATTCTCCGCCGTTTCCTCTGCGGTCGCCGGCGATTTTTCCGGCTTGTGTTCTTCGGTCTTCTTCGGGTCGGGTTTCGGCATCAGCGCGGCCCGGATCTTCTGTTCGATCTCGTCGGCCATCTCCGGATTTTCCTTGAGGAATTGGCGGACATTGTCACGCCCCTGTCCGATCCGGTCGTCGCCGTAGCTGTACCAGGCGCCGGACTTGTTGATGATCTTGTGTTCCACGCCAAGCTCGATCAATTCGCCTTCGCGTGAAATCCCCTCGCCGTAAAGGATTTCAAACACGGCCTGGCGAAACGGCGGCGCCATCTTGTTCTTGACCACCTTCACTCGGGTTTCGTTGCCGATGACTTCATCGCCGCGCTTGAGCGATCCGATCCGCCGGATATCCAGCCTTACCGAGCAGTAGAACTTGAGCGCATTGCCACCAGTGGTGGTTTCCGGCGAGCCAAACATGACGCCGATCTTCATCCGGATCTGGTTGATGAAGATGACCATGCAGTTGGTACGCTTGATGTTGCCGGTCAGCTTGCGCAGCGCCTGGCTCATCAGCCGCGCCTGCAATCCCATGTGCGAATCGCCCATTTCGCCCTCGATTTCGGCCTTGGGCGTGAGCGCCGCCACCGAATCGACCACGACAATATCGACTGCGCCCGAGCGCACCAGCATGTCGGTAATTTCCAGCGCCTGCTCGCCGGTATCGGGCTGCGAGACCAGCAAGTCGTCAACGTTGACGCCCAGTTTCTCCGCGTAACTCGGATCCAGCGCGTGCTCGGCATCGACAAAGGCCGCCGTACCGCCGACCTTCTGCGCCTCGGCGATCGCGTGCAGCGTCAGGGTCGTCTTTCCCGAGGACTCCGGACCGTAGATCTCGATCACGCGACCGCGCGGAAGCCCACCCACGCCAAGCGCCGCGTCGAGCGCCATCGATCCGGTTGAAACCACAGGCACGTCGCGGGCACCGAGATCGTCCCCCATGCGCATGATCGCGCCCTTGCCGTACTGCTTCTCAATCTGGCTCAGGGCCGCCGAAAGTGCTCGTTTTCTGTTGTCATCCATGCTGTTAGCCACGATAGTTTTCTCTCCGCCTGATAGGCATTCTGGTCATGATTCGATTATCTCACAGGGCCGTTCCGTGCCAACCGGTCAACCGGGATTCGGCCGATTTTCCTACTCGGATTCGTCCGTTTTTCCTAGGAGACCGTGTCAAGACTACTACGCGTGCGCCTGACGGCGTCCAGCGGTGCTCGCGATCAACCCGATTTGCTTTCGATCCCATTCTACGGACCGGGTTCTCAAAACCTGATAAAGCCGCAGGATCATTCCAGATCGAAGCTCGCCAGCGGCTCGTACGGCTTGCCGGACACCGATTCGATCAGCACAAAACGGCTCACGGACCAGTCCAGCGGCTCGACTGCGGGCAGTTGCGGGCGCTTCGCGACTTTCCGGAACAGCGTCACGTGCGGCGCCCAGGGGCGACGGTCGAACGCAAGCTCCAATGCATCCATCCGCGTCGTCAGCGCGGCCACCAGGGCCTTGCCATCGGTCGTTGCCGGCCCACCCAGCCAGGCGACGCGGGCTCGCGCGAACCAGCCGAAGCGGTCAAGCGTCAGGTCGAAGCTGGTCATGTCGATATGCCCGGCGGCATCGACGATGTCGTCGAGTCGCTCCGCCGGCTGGTCACCGAGGAACAACAGCGTCAGATGCAGGTTGTGGTCCGGCACGCGCTTTCGGGACAGACCTTCGATGCACATTCGCCGCTGGACGATGCACGAGCGAATTACCGGCGACGGCCAGAGCGCAAAAAACAGCCTGCGCAGCGGTCTTTCATCCTTCATATTCTCGAAAGCAGTCCGTCAAGCGCGTGCGCCACGGTCTGGCGGCGGACCTCGTCCCGGTCGCCGGAAAACACGCAGGTTTCAGTCTCCGGCTCGTCGTCGGGCCCGACCCAGCCGAAGCACACCGTGCCCACCGGCTTGCCTGGAGAGCCGCCGTCCGGGCCGGCGATGCCGGTGACCGCAGCGGCGAAATCGGCATGCGCGACATTGCGCGCACCGCGCGCCATTTCGGCGGCAACGATCTCGCTGACCGCGCCGAAGCGCTGGATGCTGGATGTTGTTACCCCCAGCTCCTCCGACTTGGCGCGGTTCGAATAGGTCACCAGGCCGCGCTCGAACCAGGCCGAAGATCCGGAAAGATCGGTGCAGACCTTCGCTATCCAGCCACCGGTGCAGGATTCGGCCAGGGCCAGCACGCGGCCGTGCGCCTTGAGTTCGGCGGCCACTGCGGCCGCACGCATGGTCAGGGATTCATCGTCGTATCGTGAATTCATCGCTTTCCGGTTCGAAAGACTTTCCACAGATTACACAGATTGACACAGTTGATTCGTCCATGCATTCACCGAACCACGCGGCGGCATGTCCGATGCCGTCCAGGCCCCTGGCAGGCCACCGGTTCGGCTTCAATCCGTGTAATCTGTGTCCGGCTTCCGTGCCTCCATGATCCGTTACCCGATGATCCGTCACTGATGAACGATTCGGCCGCCGCCAAGCATACGCCGCTGATGCAGCAGTACCTGCGCATCAAGGCACAAGTGAACGAAAACTATCCGGACATCCTGCTGTTTTTTCGCATGGGTGACTTCTACGAACTCTTCTACGACGATGCCGGACGCGCAGCACGCCTGCTCGACATCACCCTGACCGCACGCGGGCAGTCGGCCGGCCAGCCGATTCCGATGGCCGGCGTTCCATACCACGCTGTGGATTCGTATCTGGCGCGCCTGCTGCGTCACGGCGAATCCGTTGCCATCTGCGAGCAGGTCGGCGACCCGGACACCGCCAAGGGCCCGGTCGAGCGCAAGGTCGTTCGCATCGTCACGCCCGGCACCCTGACTGAGGAGACCCTGCTGGAAGACCGCGGCGATCGCCTGCTCGCGACGATCTGCCAACCCCCCGACGGTAACGCCAGACGTCACGGACTGGCCTGGCTGGACATGGCCGGCGGGCGGCTGGGCTGCAGCGAACCCGAAAGCATGGACGTACTGGCGGCGGAGCTCGAGCGCCTGCGCCCGGCCGAATTGCTGGTCCCCGAGTCTTTCGATACCGGCCTGATCCAGGCCGACGGCGTCGCGATCCGCCGTCGGCCCGACTGGGCGTTCGATGTCGAGGCCGCGCAGCGCGCGCTGTGCCGCCAGTTCGGCGTGCATGACCTGTCCGGCTTCGGCATCGAGAATCCCGGCAGCGGGGTGGCCGCCGCCGGCGCCCTGCTCGGCTATGCCCGCGAAATGCTGGCCGGCGATCTGCCGCATATCGGCGGCATGCGCTTCGAGCAGGCCAGCGCCCACCTGCTGCTGGACGCGGCGACGCGCCGGCATCTTGAAATCGATCGGCACCCCGAAGGGCGCAGCGAGAACACCTTGATCGCCCTGCTGGATCATGCGGCGACGCCCATGGGTAGTCGTGAAATGCGTCGCTGGCTGCTTCATCCACTGCGCGAACGCGAACCACTCACAGGCCGACACGCGGCCGTGGCGGCGCTGACCGAAGCGTCGCGCTTCCAGACAGTGCGCGAAAAGCTGTCCGGTGGCGGCGACCTCGAACGCATTCTCACGCGCATCGCGCTTGGCAGTGCGCGCCCTCGCGACCTGGCCACGCTGCGCGCAGGCCTGGAGCGGGTGCCCGTGTTGCGCGAGTTGCTGGACCCGCTCGAAGACCCGTTGCTGCAGCAACTGGCCGAACGGATGCCGCCGCGGCCGGACATCACGGAACTGCTCGCACGCGCCGTCGTCGATCACCCGCCGGTCCTGATCCGGGACGGCGGCGTCATTCGCGACGGCTACAACGACGAACTCGACGAGCTCAGGTCGCTCAGCAGCAACGCCGACGATTTCCTGCAGAGATACGAAGCCGCCGAGCGCGAGCGTACCGGCATTTCCAGCCTCAAGGTCGGCTACAACCGGGTGCACGGCTACTACCTCGAGATCGGCAAGTCGCGCGCCGGCGGCGTGCCCGACGAGTACACGCGGCGCCAGACCCTCAAGAATGCCGAACGCTTCATCACCCAGGAGCTCAAGCAGCACGAGGACAAGGTGCTGTCGGCCCGCGAGCGCTCGCTGACGCTGGAAAAGGCGCTCTACGAAGAGCTTGTGGCCCAGCTGGCGGCCGAACACGCCGAATTGTCGAGACTGGCCGGCGCGATCGCCAGCCTGGACGTGCTGGCCACGTTCGCCGAGCGCGCCGAGATGCTGAACTGGAATCGCCCGGTGCTCGACGATCGCCCCGGCCTTGAAATTACCGAAGGCCGTCACCCGGTGGTCGAAGCGGTTCAGGACGCACCGTTCGTGCCCAACGACTGCGAGCTGGACCCGGAGCGTCGCATGCTGGTCATCACCGGCCCCAACATGGGCGGCAAATCGACCTTCATGCGCCAGACCGCGCTGATCGTGCTGCTGGCCCACGCCGGCAGCTTCGTGCCGGCCGCCGCGATGCGCTGCGGCCCGGTCGACCGAATCTTTTCACGCATCGGGGCGGGCGACGACCTCACGCGAGGGCGCTCGACGTTCATGGTCGAGATGGTCGAAACCGCCAACATCCTGCACAACGCCAGCGAGAATTCGCTGGTGCTGATGGACGAGATTGGTCGCGGCACCTCGACATTCGACGGCCTGGCGCTGGCCTGGGCCGTGGCTACCGAGCTGGCCATGCAGGTGCGCGCCATGACGCTGTTCGCGACCCACTACTTCGAGCTCACCCGGCTGGCCGACGATCACGAGGGGATCGCCAACGTCCACCTGACCGCGCGCGAACACGGCGATCGCATCGTGTTCCTGCACAGCGTGCGCGAAGGCCCGGCCAGCCAATCCTATGGCTTGCAGGTTGCCCGGCTCGCCGGCCTGCCGCACGACGTCCTGACCCGCGCCCGCAGTCACCTGGAAAAACTGGAAGCCGATGCCGAGCGCGCCGAATCGGCGCAGATGAGCCTGTTCAGCGCTCAGCGCAGGAGGGCGCCGGAACCGGCGGCGCCTGAGACGTCCGAGCCGGTCACGCAAATACTCGAACAACTCGACCCCGATGCGCTCAGCCCGCGCGAGGCGCTGGATGCGATCTACCGCCTGGTCGAGGCGTACCGAAAAATCGAGAAACCCGAATCGGGCAGATCGCGTAGGGTGGATAAGCGTAGCGCATCCACCGATTGAAAGCCTTGTCCTGGTGGATGCGCTGGCGCTTATCCACCCTACCCAGATACGGCGTTAGTCGGAAAAAATCACTTGCCCGGCTGATCGCCCCAGAGCAGCTTGTGCAGCTGAACCTGCATCCGCGCTTCGATTCCCGATTCCATCAGCCAGTCGGCAAGCGTGGCCGGCGCCAGCGTTTCCCACACGGGTGAGATCAGTACGTGCCAGCGCCCCAGGTTCCGGGTTCGGATCTGATCGACGGTCCAGTCGAAGTCGGTCCGGTCTGAAATAACGAACTTGATCTGATCTTGCGGCTGCAGATGTTCAAGGTTGGTCCAGAGGTTGCGCGCACTCTCGCCTGAGGCGGGCGCCTTGAGATCGAGCACCTTGTGCACACGTGGATCGACCCGACCCACCGGCAAGGCGCCGCTGGTTTCGAGCGAAACCCGGTGGCCGGCGTCGCACAGCCGCGTCAGAAGTTCGATGCAGCGCTTCTGGGCCAGCGGCTCGCCGCCGGTCACGCAGACATGGCGGGTGCCGAATTCCGCGACTCGTTCGACGATGGTGTCGATCTGCATCCATTCCCCGCCCTGAAACGCGTAAGCGGTATCGCACCACACGCAGCGCAGTGGACAGCCGGTCAGGCGCACGAACACCGTCGGCCAGCCGACCGAATCCGACTCGCCCTGAAGCGAGCGGAAGATTTCGGTGATTTTCAGGGCGGTTTCGGAGCGGTGGATTTTCCGGTCAACCATAGGGGTATTCGGAGCCAGGAATGCTTGTATCGTTGAAAAAGCGAGTTACACGAAGGACACGAAGAAGGCACGAAGAGCACGAAGTTTAAAAAGCCAAAAGACTTTCTTCGTGTCCTTCGTGTCTCCTTCGTGCTCTTCGTGTCCAGCTTTTCCGCTTGTCGCCCTTTCGAACCTTTAATGCAAAATCCAGATACGCTTCTACCCGGGCGCAACCGAATTCAGAGATTCCCTTCCAGCCGCATCGTTCTGAGCCGGTTCTCGGCCAGGCGAGAATAGTTGGTGCCGGGAAAATCGGCGATCACCTGCTCGAGTGCGGCGCGGGCGCGATCCCAGTTGCCGAGTTCGTAGTGGCTGAAGCCTATCTTGAGCAGCGCATCGGGCTTCTTGCTGCTGTCCGGATAGGTTTCCTGCAGCCGTTCGAACTGCGCCAGCGCGGTTTCGAAATCGCGCGTAACGTAGTAGACCTCGCCCAGCCAGTAAAGCGCGTTGGGCGCATAGCTCGACTGCGGATGATCGCGCAGGAACCCGTCGAAGCCCTCGGCGGCGTCGGCGTAACGGGTCTCGCGCAGCGCACGAAAGGCCTGGTCGTAAGCCTGCTGCTCGGCCTCGGTCGGCGCCCTGAGCTGACGCCCGTCGCCGCTGCCCGGGTCGGCCAGCGTCACCACTTCAGGCTGTTCGGCGATCGGCTCACGCACTTCGGGCGGGGCCACGCGGGTCGTCTGCTCGGGTGGCTGCTGTTGCGCAGGATCGTTTGCGGGCTGCCGGACCTCCGGAGGATTGAAATCACGCGCCGGATCACGAGCCGGATTCCGACCCGACCCGTTCTGCGCGACTTCTGCCGCCTCCGAGCCACCGGACTGCGACATTGTCGCTTCGATCGAGCCGCCGCGCAGTTGCCCCACGCGTCGATCCAGATCCAGGTACTGGTCGCGCTGGCGCCGCTTGAGGTTCTCGATCTCCTGGGCCTGGGCTTCGACCATGCCCCGCAGCTCGCGCACTTCTTCGCGCATCTGCTGGAGTTCCAGAATCATCCGTGAGGCCATGTTGTCTTCCTGCGCCCCGACCGGCGAGACGGCCACGACCGAGAAGACACAAATGGCAAGCGCGCCGCCAAGGGCACGCCTGGAGTTCGCTTTCAGTACTTGACGCATCCAGGTCACCGTGCGGTGTAGACAATCTCCACGCGCCGGTTGCGCTCCCAGCACGACTCGCTGGACTGGCGGCATACCGGGCGTTCCTCGCCGTAGCTGACGACTTCGATCTGGCCGGCGCTCGCGCCCTCGGCCCGCATCAGGTCGAGCACGGAGTTGCCACGGCGCTCGCCCAGGCCGAGGTTGTACTCGCGCGAACCGCGCTCGTCGGCATGACCTTCCAGAAGCATGCGGGCGCTGGGGTTGGCGCGCAGATAAGCGGCGTGAGCGCGAACGATGGGCAGGTACTCGGGGCGCACGTCGGAACGGTCGAACTCGAAGTAAATCTCGCGCTGGCTGAGCGTGCTGTCGGGGTTGTCGAGATTGCGCGAATCGGCGTAATTGGTCGGGTTGACCCGATCGACTTCTACCGGGTCGGAAGGCTCGGCCGGCTGCGGCCCCGGTTCCGGCGCAGGTGGTACCTCTCGGGTGTCGGTCGCACAGGCGCCAAGCAGGAGCGCCAGGACCGAGACCAGGAAAATTTTCGATGCGAAGTTCATGCTGCCTCCAGAATTCCGTATTGGGGTTATTGTCGGGTTATTGTGTCGGATAGGCCGGTGTCCTCTACTGGATCAGCGGTGACCAGGCCGGCTCACGCACGTCGCCGTCACTCAGCACAAGGCGCTGCCTGAAGTTGCCGTCGACCGAAACCGCGGCCAGAACTCCACGTTCGCCTTCGCGCGAGGCGTAAAGCACCATGCGACCATTCGGTGCGAAGCTCGGGGACTCATCCATCCGTCCCGGGGATAATACACGCAATCGCTCCGATTCGCGATCCAGAACCGCGATCCTGAAATTCGCCTGCCCGCCGTGCACCATGGCCAGCAGGCCGGAATATGGATCCACCGACACCCGCGAATTGTATTCACCCTCGAACGTCACCCGCTCGATATTCGTGCCGTTGCGCCGCACGCTGTAGATCTGCGGTCGGCCTGCGCGATCGGAGGTGAAGAAGATGCTGCGGCCGTCGCGCGACCACGCCGGCTCGGTGTCGATTGCGTAATGCTCGGTCAGCTGCTCCATGCGCCCGGTGGCCAGCGTGCGCACCCAGATTTCGGAGTTGCCGCTGCGCGACAAGCTCATGGCAAGCAGTTCGCCATCCGGCGAGAACGCCGGCGCGCCGTTGATTCCGCGCCCGTCGGCGATGATGTCGCGCTGGCCGGTGTAGATATCCTGGATCACGACGTTGGACCGCCCGGTGGCGAACGAAACGTATGCCAGGCGGCGCCCATCCGGGCCCCAGGCCGGCGACATGATGGGCTCGCTGTGGCGAACGATGGTCTGGGGGTTGTGACCGTCCGAGTCGGCCACGATCAGCTCGAACTGCTCGGCATCGGTGCCGGCGCCGATGACCTGAACGTAGGCGATGCGGCTGGCGAACGCGCCGGGCGCGCCGGTGAGCTCTTCGTAGATGGCGTCGGCGATCTGGTGCGCGCGCAGGCGGAAAACACCGGGCCCGGCTGCAATGGCGCGCGAAAACAGCGTGCGACCCGAGTGCACCGCCACCAGGTGGTATTCGATCTCGCCGGAAATGCCGTCACTGCCGGGAATCCAGCGGCCCATGGCGACGTAGTCGACCTTGAGCAATCGCCAGGTGCCCAGCTTGACTTCCGGCGGGCGGGTCGGCCGGTCGATCATGTCGTCCACCGACAGCGGATCGAACAGGCCGCTGCGCTGCAGGTCGGCCGCGATCACTTCGTGGATCGGCGTTTCCGGCGGCATTTCGGCGCCGCCGAAGTCGAACGGCACCACCGCGATGGGCAACGCGCCCTCGACGCCGTCGACGATCTCGATCTGGAGCTGGGCTCTTGCACTTCCCACCAGCAGCA
>Ga0209931_1002089_pt1 | contig 10302 bp, 7 predicted proteins | sample SalPonR1_B_D1_MG_FD_185697 | JGI IMG/M metagenome (GOLD analysis project Ga0209931, IMG submission 185697) | Salt pond soil microbial communities from South San Francisco under conditions of wetland restoration - Salt Pond MetaG R1_B_D1_MG... ...
TGCCTAACCTGGTCGGGCTGCTGCTCTTGTCCGGCGTGGCCGCCGCCGAGACCCGCCGCTATTTCGAGCGCGAGTCGCGCATGCCCTGACGCGCCGACATCTCCTCGGCGGTGATCACGCCGTCGTTATCGGCGTCGAGCGCCTGGAAACGCTGGTCGTGGTGCTGCTCGAACTCGGCCTTGCTGATCCGGCCGTCGCCGTCCGCGTCCAGCCGGGCGAAGTGTTGCGCACGCCGCTGCGCACGCCGCTGCTCGCGACCCGCGGCTGCCTCGCCGCCGTGGCGTGCCCCGGGGGGCGCCCCGTGGTGATGCTGCATGCCCCCGCCATGCTGCATCCCGTTGCCGCGGCCTTCACCCTGCTCCTTCCGCATTTGCCGGTGCTGCTGCCCCATCTGTTGCCGGGCCGCCTCGAGCTCCTCCGCCGTGACGCGGCCGTCGCCGTCCGCATCCATCTGCTGCATTGTCATGCCCCTGTCTTGGCGTTGCTGCGGGCCTTTATCGGGCGCTTCCTGGGCCATGGCTGTAGTGGCCAGCGCGGTGGCCGCCAGGACGAGCATCGTTCCGCTCAGCCGCCTGCTGCTGTTTTTCATGTCTTTGCTCCTTTTGATCGTTGACCCTCCCGGGCCTTTGGACAAAAGTGTAGTACCTCGTCATGCAGCCAGGCCGGTTGAGGCGTGGCGGCGCGAGGGTTGGTCCGGGCAAAAGCGCTTTAAAAGGCGCGGCAGCACTTCAGCGGCGTTGACGCGCGCTTTTTTTCTTCGCCGCTTTCCTGCCCGGGCCGCCATCCTCCTCGATGCTCCATTGCTCGCGGTGGGCGCGGGCGGCTTCGCTGTTGACGCCGGCATGCCGGTTGGACAGCAGCAGCGAGCCGGGGTCGCAGACCCGTGCGCGGATCACGCCCAGGTCGCGCGCCGCGTCAAAGAGGCTCGGGTACCAGCTTTCCCAGTTCGGCAGCAGTTGTTCGACCTGTTCTCGCAGCGTCATGGCTCGAAGGTAGCTCAGCCGGCGGGAGCGAGGCAATCACGGAAAGCACCGCGCTTACGCGAATCCCGCGACGCCAACGCCTTCTGCCGGGGCTATGCTCGGGGTATGAAGAGCGGGATCGTCTTCGAGGCGCGCGGCCTGTGCAAGGTGTATCGCATGGGCGAGGTCGAAGTGGTGGCGCTGCGCGACGTCGACCTCGAGCTGCGGCGCGGCGAGTTTGCCGTGCTGCTCGGCCCTTCGGGCAGCGGCAAGTCCACCCTGCTCAACATCCTGGGCGGACTGGACACCGCCACCAGCGGCCGCGTGCTTTACAACGAACAGGACCTAACTGCAGCGAACGAACGTGAACTTACAGCATTTCGTCGTGATCATGTAGGCTTCGTGTTCCAATTCTACAATCTCATCCCCAGCCTGACGGCGCGCGAGAATGTCGCGGCCGTGACGGAAATCGCGCGGGATCCGATGCAACCCGATGACGCTTTGCGGCTGGTCGGCATGGGCGAGCGGCTGGACCATTTTCCTGCCCAGCTGTCGGGCGGCGAGCAGCAGCGGGTGGCCATCGCCCGCGCGGTCGCCAAGAATCCTGCCGTGCTGCTGTGCGACGAGCCCACCGGTGCGCTGGACTCGGCCACCGGTATCGTGGTGCTGGAGGCCCTGGCGCGCGCCAATCGAGAACTCGGCACCACCACGGCGGTGATCACCCACAACGTGGTGATCGGCGAGATGGCCGACCGGGTCATCCGGATGGCGGACGGGCAGATTGCCGGCATTGAGCGCAACCGCGAGCGCAAGCCGGCCTCGGAGCTGCACTGGTGATGCGCGCGCTGGACCGGAAATTGCTGCGGGACGCCTGGCACATGCGCGGCATGGCCCTGGCGATCTCGCTGGTGCTGGTGGGCGGCGTGTCGACTTTCGTGATGTCGCGCGTCACCTACCAGTCGCTCAAGGACACGCAGGAACGCTACTACGTCGACCAGCGGTTCGCCGACGTGTTCGCCGGCCTGGTCCGCGCTCCCGCGCCGGTCGGCGAAAGGCTGGCCGGGCTGCCGGGCGTGAACCAGGTCGAGACGCGCGTGGTCGCGCCGGTCAACCTCGAGTTGCGCGGCTTCGACGATCCGGTGACCGGCCGCATCGTGTCGCTACCGGAGGTCGGCGAACCGCGGCTCAACGTGCCCTACCTGAGACGAGGCCGGCTGCCGGCGCCCGGCGCCGACAACGAGGTGGCGATCAGCGAGCATTTCGCCGAGGCGCAGGCGCTGGGCCCCGGAGACCACATCGCCGCCATTATCCGCGGCCACCGCAAGCGGCTGGATATCGTTGGTGTCGCGTTGTCGCCGGAGTTCATGTACGCCATTCCGCCCGGCGCGCTGTTCCCCGATTACGAGCGCTTCGGCATCCTGTGGATGAACCGCAGGGCGCTCGCCACCGCCTATGACATGGAAGGCGCTTTCAACGACGTCAGCCTGTCCCTGCAGCGCGGCGCCTCTGAGCGCACGGTGATCGAGCGCGTCGACCGGGTGCTGGCGCGCTACGGCGGGCTAGGCGCTTACGCCCGCGAGGACCAGTTCAGTCACCGCTTCATCAGCGAGGAACTGCGCGGACTGGAGACGATGGCCACGATATTCCCCGTGATCTTTCTCGGCGTCGCCGCTTTCTTGCTGAACGTGGTGATCAATCGCCTGATCGCCAGCGAGCGCGAGCAGATCGGCACGCTCAAGGCCTTCGGTTACTCGACGCGGCAGGTGGCCGCTCACTACGCCAAGCTGGTGCTGCTGATCACCGGCCTTGGTTTCGTCGTTGGAGGTGCGACGGGCTTCTGGTTCGCCCAGGGACTGGGACGCATCTACCAGGACTTTTTCAGCTTTCCGTTCCTGCAGTTCCGGCTCGATGCGGGAATCCTGCTGCAGGCAGTGCTGGTGACCTTCATCGCAGTGCTGGCGGGCACCGCGGCAGCAGTGCGGCGGGCGGCTGCATTGCCCCCGGCCGAGGCCATGCGGCCCGAAGCCCCGCCGGTTTATCGACCCACACTGTTCGAGCGGCTCGGGCTGCAGCAACGACTGGCCGAGCCCTCGAGGATGATCGTGCGCCACATCGCACGCCAGCCGGCGAAGACGACCCTGACGATGATGGGCATCGCCGCCTCTGCGGGGATACTCATGATGACCAACTTCCAGCGTGACGCCATCGGCTGGATGATGGATGTGCAGTACGGCCTCAGCAGTCGCGAAGACCTGACGGTGACCTTCACGGACCCGACGCCGCGACGCGCGCTCTATTCGCTGCAGGCGCTGGCAGGCGTCGAATATGCGGAGGGCTTTCGCTCGGTGCCGGCGCGGCTGATCCACGGCCACCGCAGTTACCGGACCTCGGTGGAGGGCGTCGAGCCGGGCAGCATCCTGCACCGGCCTCTGGATGCGGCGCTGCGGCCGGTCGCAATCCCGCCGGAGGGCGTGGTGCTCACCGATTACCTGGCGCGCGACATCCTGCGCATAGGTCCGGGCGAGATGCTGACCGTGGAGGTGCTGGAAGGCGACCGCGCCGTGCTGCAGGTCCCGGTGGTCGGCACGGCGCGGCAATACCGTGGCGTGAATGCCTATATGAACCGGCAGACGCTGAACAGCCTGCTGGGTGAAGGTCCGGCGATTTCCGGTGCCCGGCTGGCGGTGGACCGCGCGCGCCAGCCACAGGTCTACGATGAGTTGCGCGAGACGCCGCGGGTGGCAGGCACCATCGTGCGCGAAACCGCCATCGAGCAGTTCGAGGAGATGATGGAGCAAACTATCCTGTACTTCTCTTTCGTCAGCGCGATGCTGGGCGGCTTTATCGCCTTCGGCGTGGTTTACAACTCCACGCGCATCGCGCTTTCGGAACGCGGTCGCGAGCTGGCCTCGCTGCGCGTGCTCGGCTTCACGCGCGGCGAGATCGGCTACATCCTGCTCGGTGAGATCGGATTGCTGACGCTGCTGGCGATTCCGCCCGGTTTGCTCTTCGGCTACGGCTTGTCGGCTTATCTCGCGCGTGCGTTCTCTTCTGACTTTTATCGCGTGCCGCTGATCGTCTCGCCGGCCACCTGTTCGCTGGCGGCGACGATTGTCCTGCTTTCTTTTATTGTTACGGCTGTTCTTACATGGCGCAGGCTGAGCCGCCTCGACCTGCTCCAGACCTTGAAGACCCGGGAGTGAACCATGCCGTCCGGACGCATCAAGACCCTGCTCGTCATTATCACCGCGGTGGGGCTGGCACTCGCCTGGGGCTTATGGCCGCGGCCCGTGCGTGTCGAGACAGGCGAGGTCGCGCAGCGGCCGCTGCAGGTCCTGGTCGAAGAAGAGGGCCGTACCCGGGTCAAGGACCGTTATGGCCTGGATGCACCGGTGGCCGGTTTCCTGCGGCGCATAGAGCTGGAGGTCGGTGACGCGGTGGAACAGGGCGAGGCCCTGGCGCTGATCGACCCGCTGCCGTCGCCGACGCTCGATCCGCGTGCCCGTGCCGAGGCCGAGGCAAGGGTGGCTTCCGCCCGCTCGGCGCTGCAGCGGGCCGAAGCCGCGGCTCGCCAGGCGCGGGAGGATGCCGCGCTGGCGGTGCAAGAGTTTCGTCGTCGCGAGGCGTTGCTGGCGCAGCGGCTGGTGTCGCGCGCCGAGTTCGACCAGGCGCAGGCGCGCATGCGCTCTCAGGCGGCTGCGGCGGAGGCGGCTCAATCCGCAGTGGAGATCGCGCGCCATGATCTTGAAGCCGCGCTTGCGGCGCAGCGCTTTTTTGCCGCAACGCCGGCCGAGGCTGACGAGCGCGACCCGGCGGAAAGCGTCGTGCTGCGCGCGCCGATCGACGGGCGCGTGTTGAAGGTGTTGCACGAGAGCGCGGGTATCGTGAGTTCCGGGCGCCTGTTGCTGGAGGTCGGCGATCCGCGCCGGCTCGAGGTCGAAGTGGAGGTGCTTTCCAGTGACGCGGTGCGGATCGAGCCGGGCGGACGAGTGCGGTTCGAGCGTTGGGGCGGCGAAGAAATCCTGCAGGGCCGCGTGCGCACGGTGGAGCCAACCGGTTTCACCAAGGTCAGCGCGCTGGGCGTTGAAGAGCAGCGGGTGCGGGTGATCGCGGAGATCGGCTCGCCGCCCGAGGCCTGGCAGAAACTGGGTGACGGATACCGGGTCGAGGCCGGTTTCATCGTCTGGGAAGACGCCGAGGCCCTGACCGTGCCGGCCAGCGCCCTGTTCCGTCGTGACGAGGGCTGGGCTGTGTTCGTCGTCGAGGACGGCCGGGCCCGCCTCAGGCGGGTGGAAACCGGTCCCGGCAGCGGCTTGCTGACGTCCGTGCGCGAGGGCCTCGAGGCGGGCGAGACGGTCATTGTTCATCCCAGCGACGATGTCGAGGACCGCGTACGCGTGCGCTCTTTCCGCGACTGAGCATCGGCGTATGCTGGGGCTTTCCGGTATGGCCGGCGCCCGGCAGTTAGGCCAGACTGGACTCTCTATTCCCCCGGCGACCCTGGACATGACCGCGAAGACCGTGGACCTGCTGTTGCTGCACCCCCCCAGCGTGTACGACTTCCGCGAGAAGTCGATCCTCTACGGGCCGGTGAGCGACATGGTGCCCTCTTCGGTGGTTTTCGAGCTTTATCCGATCGGTTTTCTGACCATCGCGGGTTACCTGCAGGAACGGGGGATGCGGGTTCGCATCGTCAACGTCGCCCTGCGCATGTTGACGGATCGCAAGTTCGACCTGAGGAAATTTCTCGCCCGCCAGCGGCCCCGCGCGATCGGCATCGACCTGCACTGGATGCCCCATTGTCACGGCGCCATCGAGGTCGCGCGCCTCGCCAAGGAGATCCACCCGGAGGTGCCGGTCATCTTCGGCGGCCTGTCGGCCACTTATTACCACGAGGAATTGCTGGAATACCCCGAGGTGGATTTCGTCATGCGCGGGGACAGCACGGAGCCGCCGCTGCACGAGCTGCTGCTGGCGCTGCGGGAAGGCCGCTCACTGGGTTCCATTGCCAACCTCAGCTGGCGCGACAACGGCGCGATCCGCGTCAATCCGCTGACTTTCATCCCGCAGACGCTGGACTACGTCGACGTGAAGCCCGAACTGCTCATCGAGATGGCGCTGCGTTACCGCGACTTTGCCGGCGTCCTGCCGTTCAACGGCTGGCTGCGCAATCCCACGACCATGGTGCTTCCGCTGAAAGGTTGCGCCTACGAGTGTGTGACCTGCGGCAGCTCGGCAACCACCTGCACGCACCTGACCCTGCGCCGCCGGCCGGTGTTCCGCAGCCCGGCCAGCCTGGCGAAGAACCTGGCCGCCATCAGCCGCTTCTCGCGCGGTCCCATCGTGATTCCGGGCGACCTGCTGCAGGGCGGTGTCGAGTACGCCAAGAGCGTCATCGACGAGATCGCGGCCGCGGGCGTGAGCAACGGCATATGTTTCGAGTTCTTCGACGTGCCGCCGGTCGGGTTCCTGCGGCACATCGACGCCCGGCTGCCCGACTGGAGCTTCGAGATCAGTCCCGAAAGTCACGATCATGCCGTGCGCCGGGCCATGGAGGGCGAGATCGGCTACGACAATGAGGCGATGGAGGATTTTCTCGAGGAGGCGCTGAAGCTGAACTGCCGGCGCATCGACATCTTCTACATGATCGGCCTGCCGCGGCAGACGCACCAGTCGGTCATGGAGACAATCGATTATTGCGAGCACCTTTACCAGCGGTTCGACCAGCGGCTGCAGTGCTTCATTTCGCCCATGGGGCCCTTCCTCGACCCCGGCAGTCGCATCTTCGAGGAGCCGGAGCGTTTCGGTTACCGGAAGCTGGCGCACACGCTGGAGGAGCACCGCCAGCTGCTGGTCCAGCCCAGCTGGGAGCACATCCTCAACTACGAGACGGAGTGGATGACGCGCGCCCAGCTGGTGGACGCCACTTATGACGCGGCGGAGCGACTCAACGAGGTCAAGCTGCGCCACGGGCGAATTTCAAAGGCGCGGGCGGAATCGGTGGCCGCGGGAATCGCGGAGGCGCGCCGGCTGCGCGAACGCCTGCGCGCAAGCCATGACGGCGCACCTGGCGCAGCAGTCCCGGAACAGCTGCGCGGCGAGATCTCCCGTTTCAGCGACAGCACGGTGTGCGACAAGCGCGAGCTTTTCTGGCAAAGGCATATGCTCAGTTTCCGCCTGCCGGCCATCGCGCGAGTGGCCTGGAACTACCTGCGCGGTTGAGCTTACCCGTGTCCGCAGCGCCGCGGCGGAGGCGCACTTGCATCCGCAGCCCGCCGCCTGTCGAAAAGGGCCGGAGTCAAATTGTAAGTCCCCCTCAGCCGGAATATACTGCGCTGCGACGACGCGCGGCGAATTTCCGGATCCAGGTCCGCGTAGGGAGCATCTCCGCCATGGCAGGCAAGAAGAACCACAAAAAATCGCTGCAGGTGCTCGCAACGCTCTTGCTCTCGGCCGCCCTCGCAATGCTGCAGGGGTGCGAGCAGGAGCCGGCTCCCCAGGCGCGTGCCCCGGTCGAGGTTGCCGTGCAGCAAGTGCAAGCGCAGACCATCGACGTCGTCAGTTCCCGGGTGGCGCAGACCGAGAGTTCCCGGCAGGTGGAGGTCGTGGCCCGCGTGTCGGGCTTCCTGGAACGCATCGCCTACCGCGAAGGCGGCATCGTGCGCGAGGGGGAAGTCCTGTTCGAAATGGACAAGAAGCCCTTCGAGGCGGAGCTGGAGATCGCGCAGGGAGAATTGCAGGCGTCCCTGGCGCGCCTCGCAACGGCCAAGGCCAACCTCGAGCGGACCGAGCCGCTGGCGGCGGCCGACGCGCTGAGCCAGAGCGATCTCGATCGCGCGGTGGGCGAGTACAAGGCCGCCGAGGCCGCGGTCTTCTCGGCGCGCGCCAACATCAAGCGCGCGGAACTCAATCTCGGTTACGCCACCATCCGCTCGCCGGTACATGGCATGGCGGGCGAGGCGCAGCAGCGCGAGGGCTCCTTCCTGAATGCTCAGGGCGCGTCCGCCAACCTGGCTTACGTGGCCCAGCTAGACCCGATCTGGGTGAACTTCAGCGTGTCGCAGAACGAGGCGACGCGACGCGCGGAACGCATGCGCTCCGGGCGTTACGTATCGCCACCGGACGATCGTTACACGGTAGAGATCGTGCTCGGCGACGGGCGGGTCTTCCCGCACACCGGCGAGCTGGACTTCGCGGACCCTTCCTATGACCTGCGCACCGGTACCTTCACGGTACGCGCCGCGGTGCCGAATCCCGACCTGGAACTGCGCCCGGGCATGTTCGTCACGGCACGGCTCAAGGGCGCGACCCGTCCCGGGGCCATCGTGGTGCCGCAGCGAGCGGTGCAGAAATCTTCCGACGGGCATGTCGTGTGGCTGGTGAACGCCGAGCAGGTGGCCGAGTACAGGCCGGTGGTGGCGGCGAACTGGGTCGATGACGACTGGCTCATAGAGCAAGGCCTGCAAGGCGGCGAGACTCTGATCGTCGACGGCTTCCAGCGCCTGGCGCCCGGCGTGCCGGTGAAACCGGTGCCCGCTGCCGCCGGGGCGTCGCAGCCGGAAGCACGGTAAAAGCTGCATGTCGCCCGGATTTTTCATAGATCGACCGGTGTTCGCATCGGTCATATCGATCGTCATCCTGCTGGCCGGCCTGGCGGCCATGACGGCGACACCGGTTGCGCAGTATCCGGAGATCGCACCTCCGACCGTGACCGTCTCGGCAGCCTACCCGGGCGCGACTGCGGAGGTGATCGCCAACACGGTGGCCGCACCGATCGAGCAGCAGGTCAACGGCGTCGAGGGCATGATCTACATGTCCTCCACCAGTTCCTCCACCGGCGCCATGTCCCTGACGGTGACTTTCGAGCCGGGCACCGATCCGGACATCGCGCAGGTGAACACGCAAAACCGCGTCAGCCAGGCGCTGGCGCGCTTGCCGGAAGTCGTCACTCGCCAGGGCGTCAACGTCGAGAAAAAATCCTCGACCTTCATGATGCTGGTGAGCTTTTACGCGGAGGACAACTCGCTCGACCCGATCTTTCTCCAGAACTACGTCAATCTCTATGTGCTGGACGCCGTCAAGCGCGTGCCCGGCGCCAACCTGTCCGGCATGTTCCCGCCACCGGACGTGGCCATGCGTGTCTGGCTGAAGCCCGACCGCATGGCGCAGCTCGGCATCACCACTGGCGAGGTGGCGAATGCGATCCGCGGCCAGAACCAGGCATTCGGCGTAGGCCAGATCGGGCAGTCGCCCACGCTGCCCGGCACCCAGCAGAGCTTTCCGATCACCAGCCAGGGCATGCTGGAAACTTCCGCCGAGTTCGAGGACATCATCGTGCGCACGTCCGACGGCGCGGGCGACACCGCGATCGTGCGCTTGAGCGACGTGGCGCGCGCCGAGCTGGGTGCGCAGAACTACCTGGTGCAGAGCAAGGTCAACGGCAAGACCGCGGCGGCCCTGGTGGTATTCCAGCAGCCCGGCGCCAACGCGATCCAGACCTCGGAACGCGTGCGCGCCCTGCTCGAGGAGCTCGAACCGGGCTTCCCGGACAAGCTGGAATACAAGGTGGTGATGGACACCAGCGAATTCACCGCGGCTTCCATCGAGAAAGTGATCCACACCTTCTTCGAGGCGGTCGTGCTGGTCGTGCTGGTGGTGTTCCTGTTCCTGCAGAGCCTGCGGGCGACGGTCATACCGACCCTGGCGGTGCCCATCGCCATCATCGGCGCCTACATCGGCATTTACCTGCTGGGTTTTTCCACGAACATGCTGACCCTGTTCGGCATGATCCTGGCGATCGGGCTGGTCGTCGACGACGCGATCATCGTGGTGGAGGCGGTCGAGCACAAGATGGCCGTCAAGGGCATGGGGCCGCGCGAGGCGGCCAAGGAGGCGATGCAGGAGCTCACCGGGGCGCTGATCTCCATCGTCCTGGTGCTGGCCGCCGTCTTCCTGCCGGTGGCTTTTCTCGGCGGCATGACCGGCACGCTGTACAAGCAGTTCGCGATCACGATCGCCATCGCGATGGTGCTCTCGGGCGTCGTCGCGCTGACGCTGTCGCCGGCCCTGGCGGCGATCATCCTCAAGCCGGGCCATGCCGAGAAGAAGGGTTTTTTCCTCTGGTTCGAGCGTGGTTTCGAGCGTGTCACCGATGTCTACGTCGCTGGAGTGCGCTGGCTGCTGCGCCACAAGCCCGTCGGCCTCGCGCTGTTCGGGGCGACGCTGGCCGGCACCTACGGCCTGTTCAGCATCCTGCCGTCCAGCTTCGTGCCCGACGAGGACCAGGGCTACATTTTTGCCGCGGCCATGTTGCCCGATGCCGCCAGCTTGGAGCGCACCA
>Ga0209931_1002092_pt1 | contig 10291 bp, 8 predicted proteins | sample SalPonR1_B_D1_MG_FD_185697 | JGI IMG/M metagenome (GOLD analysis project Ga0209931, IMG submission 185697) | Salt pond soil microbial communities from South San Francisco under conditions of wetland restoration - Salt Pond MetaG R1_B_D1_MG... ...
AATGGATAATTGCGATTTAATTATAAAAGGCTACTTGCAAAACTACAGAATCTTCGTTCAGCTATTTATGATATGTCCAGCTGAATATTTTGATAATTCGATACTTTGATACTTCGATAAACTCAGCACAAGTAAACCGAGCACTAAGAACTGGTTAACAATTTTTAGGCTTGACCTATCTTAACATTTCCACGTCCTTAATTAAGCAATTAATAAAGGGTTACTCAAAATAAACACTTTCGAAGTCCTAATATTAATGAAGCCATTATTTAAACTAACTTACAGCTAAAGTACACGGGATTTTTTTAACAATAAGACTTGTTGTGCGTTGAGATTTTATTAAGGAAATCCTATTTTTTCAATATTCTAAGCCTATTTGATGTCGTATTTTATCTAAAGTTTCAATCAATAAAACAGAAAATTCAAAAGGCATCAACGGACTCTCTTTCAACCCTTTATTTAAACAATCTTGAGCGTGCATGATTTCAAAATGATATCCTTTAGCCTTGTAATGGTAGTCGATGAGTTCTTCAGATGTATGCCGACTAATGCTTAGTTTGTCTGTTTCATGAAATCTGGAATGTAATTTAATTTCAGCATCTTCAAATTTCACTAGTGCTTCACCGTTGCTGTTTTCATTAAAGCTGCAATACAAATTGGCTTTAACCCCGTTTTGGTATTTAAAAATCATATGTGTTGACAGGTCTACACCGGTATCAGCCTTTTTACTTTCTGTAATAATAGTATCGGGTTTACCCAAAAGTTTAAGCGCCAAATACACGGGGTAAATTCCGATATCCAGCAAGGCGCCACCACCTAATTCAGGATTGAATAAGCGGGAATTAGGATCGTAATCCGGTTTAAAGCAAAAGTCAGCTTTCAAATTTATGATGTTGCCATAAGTTTTGTTCCTTATGATTTCTGTGAGCCTTTGAATAGTCGGCATATAGTTAGTCCATAAGGCCTCCATCAAAAATTGGCTTTCAGTTTTAGCCACCTTTATCATTGATTTTACATCTTGTAAATTCATGGCAAATGGTTTTTCACAAAGAACAGCTTTACCCGATTTTAAAACGTCTATGCTATTTTCTTTATGAAACACATGAGGTGTAGCGATGTAGACAATATCAATATGTTGATCTGCCAGTAATTCTTTATAAGCCCCGTATGCTTTTGTGGCCAGGTATTGTTCCGAAAATTTATCTGCTTTAGATTGACTTCTGGAGGCTACAGCATATAAATTTGCGCCTTCAACAGTAAGCAAATCACTAGCAAAAGTATGCGCAATTTTTCCTAAACCTACAATGCCCCAATTAGTTTGTGTCATGTGTTCTAAAAGTTTGAATGATAATTGCAATTGAAATAACCAATACGCAGCCAAACAAATTTAACCATAAATAAGGCATGATATCGTAAAAATACCCGAAGATTACTATAATCTGAGTTATGACTGCTGACCAAAATACTGCCATTGAGTTGACGTATTTGATAAAAAACGCTAAAAGAAATATGCCTAAAACATTACCGTAAAATATAGAACCAATAATGTTGACAAGCTCGATTAAATTATCAAACAATGGTGCCAAACAAGCTACCGCAATAGCCAGCAGCCCCCACAACAATGTAAATAGCTTAGATATATTCACAAAATGCATATCTGTTTTAGCAGATTGAACATTTCGTTTGTATAGATCTATGGCTGTGGTAGAAGCTAGGGCATTGAGTTCTGAAGCCGTAGAAGACATGGCCGCCGATAAAATCGCAGCTAATAATAAACCAATTAATCCACGTGGTAAATTATTCAATATAAAATGGATAAAGACGTAGTCAGTATCATTAGTTTCAACATTTTCATTGGCTTCTGTGATAATTTGTCTAGCCTGTTCTCGAATTTCAACTTCGTTAAAGTTCGCTACAGCGAGTTGGGTTTTTAGTATTTCAAATTGTTGTTCAGAAATATTGGCTGTATTCATTTCTGAAATGATTGCTTTTTTGCTTTCAAAATTTTCGTCTAATCTTTGGTTAAGATTTAAATATTCATTCTTATATGAACTTTCACTAACGGCTTTTTCTGCAGCAGGATTGAAGTTCAGCGGCGCTGAATTAAATTGATAAAACACAAATACCATAATACCAACCAAAAGAATAAAAAACTGCATAGGGACTTTGAGCAATCCGTTAAACAGCATCCCGATTTGACTTTGTTTAACAGACCTAGCCGTAAGGTAACGCTGCACCTGACTTTGGTCTGTACCAAAATAAGAAAGGGCCAGAAAAGTACCGCCGATGAGACCGGTCCAGACGGTGTAGCGTTCTTCAAAATCAAAATCAAAATTTAAAATTTCCATTTTACCACTAGATGCGGCAATTTCAAGTGCATTACTAAAGTTGATGTTTTCCGGCAAATAACTCAGGATTAAAATAAAGGCAATGATCATGCCCGAAAATATCACTGTCATTTGTTGTTTCTGGGTGACACTCACAGCTCGGGTGCCTCCGGTCACGGTGTAAATAATGACTAGTATTCCAATGATGATATTTAGCGTAAACAAGTCCCAGCCTAATACTGCAGATAGTATAATTGCCGGGGCAAAAATGGTTATTCCTGCAGATAAACCACGTTGAACCAAGAACAGTAGGGCTGTCAAGGTTCGGGTTTTTTTGTCAAATCTGCTTTCTAGGTATTCGTAGGCGGTGTAAACTTTCAACCTGTGGTAAATTGGAATAAATACCATACAGATGATGATCATGGCAATGGGCAATCCAAAGTAAAACTGGACAAATCCCATACCATCTTCATAAGCCTGACCGGGCGTAGATAAAAAAGTGATGGCACTGGCCTGCGTAGCCATGACCGAAATTCCGACCGTCCACCATCGGGCTTCGTTGCCACTTTTGATGTAATCCTGTACATTTTTACTTTTTTTGGTTTTGTAAGTCCCGTAGATCACTATAAAAGCGATACTTAAAGTCATGACTATGATATCAATATAGTGCATATCAGTATAGACTATTCATTACCCAGTACATCAACAAGATATAACACAAGTTAGCAATGAGCACTACAGTATAAAAAGACTTCCACTTGTATTGGTTGGGTTTATTCATCGGTTTGAATTGATAAGAGGTTAGACATTAGTCTAAAAGCACCGGGAACACCTGCCGGTAACTGCCTAAAAAGACTTAAACCCGTATAAATATAAAACCCTTTGCCGTATTTGCCTACCAAAAGGCTTCCTTTTGTAGGTTCTTCTGAATAATCTTGAATTTCTAAAATAGGAGTCAAGCTGTTCGACCAGTCATCCGGGAAATACAACCCGCGTTCTTGAACCCATCCTTTAAAGTCTGCTGAAGTAATTGTATTGGGATAGTTTAATACAGGATGTTCAGGCTCTAAAAAATTAACCTTCGCCTCTTCGTTGGTGACCCGTTTTCTTGATAAATTAAGCGTTAACGGCGAAATTTTATCAGTGAGTAAACCATAAGTTGTGGTGTATTGCGTGAGAAGCGTACCGCCTTCTTTAACGTAATCGAACAATATTTCATTTTTAGTTATTAACTGTTCTTCAGTATTGTAGGCGCGAATGCCAAGCACAATGGCATCATAAGATTGTAATTCATCTGTACTATAAATTGTATTAAGATCTATTGTTTTTACCCGAAATCCTAAGTTTTCTAAGTTTTGGGGAATTTTATCACCAGCACCCTTGATGTACCCGATTAAACTTGACTTGTTATTAACATTAATGTTTACAAATGCAGATTTTGCATCCTGAACAAAATATTGTTTTGGAATATGGTTGTAGTCTAAAATTTTTATCTGTTTTGAATATTCAACTTGATTAGAATTCACTGTAAAATTGGCACTGACTTTTTGGTTCTTTTTAGGAGGTGAAACCTGAAAGTTGAATGACTTAATTTCACCTTTAGATCTGAAATGAAAATCATATTTAGTCGGACTTACCATCCAGTCTTCAGGTAAACCTAAATTTAATTCCCCTTCAAAGTCATCAGTAAAGGACTGCACCTGGACTGAAATATTTTTGTGTTCTGCATTTTTGAAAATCACCACTTGATTGCTGGGCAGTATTGAAATTTGTGGTAATATTTCAAATTCTTCAAAGACCTCTCCGTCTACGGGGTCGTTGTACTTGTAGAACACTTCAGATTCAAGTTTAATATTTTGACCGTCAATTCTAATGACATATTCAAATTGAAGCGGATTTGGAGTCGTTGGCAGGCCTATTAGCGATTTGTTTTCAACCTGATACAGTCCTTTATTAGAAGGCTTGTTCAACCAATAAGGTAATGATTTTGAATCGGGAACCTGAATTGAAAATGTATTGTACAAGGCTTGATTATTATCAAGATAAACGGGTGCTGGCAATAAATTTTTACCTTTAGTCTTAATTTTTAGTAATTGAACATCAATTGGGCTTCTGTTCACAATTTCAGTCTTAACCTTTATGGTTTCATTGGTATTGGCATAGGCTTGTTCGGTGACACTTTCAATATATAAACCTAAACAGGATATGATGATGTCATTGATTTCCTGAGTTTTGATTTGTTTCCAGTGTTCATTATTCAATTCCTGAATTTTAGTGTGAGCCTCAATCAATTTGGGCACACTGCGGTATGGTCGGCTAAAATCAAAGTCTGAAATAATATCATTTACTAAATTATTGATTGCTTTACCGCCTTTTATTCGACTCCATGAGGTATTAATGTCTTCAAAGATATTATTGGTTTGGGGTAATCCTCCTTTTATGATTTCCAGATATTCCATTTGTTTCCCCCGTCTTGGTGTATTGCCAAACGCTTGAGATTTATGTTGACTTCGGCTTAGGGAAGCTATTTCAGAATTTGATAAGCCCAACTGCGGATAGTATTCGCCAATATCAAAGGTCATCAGGTTTGATTTGTCTGCCTTTTTAAAAGCATCACGACTGCCATAAAACCACCAAGAGGTATTGAAAAACAAGCGCTGAGGTTGCCAGACTTCTGTTTGCAAAAGCTGATTTGAAAACTTACTGGGGTCAGCTGCCATATCAAAAGCCTCTAAGCTCAGCATAGCAGAAGCGGTATGGTGACCGTGTGTGGTTCCTGCAGTACGGTGGTCAAAGCGGTTAATGATGATATCGGGTTTTATTTTTCTTATGGTCCAAACCATATCACTAAGCACACTATCTTTATTCCAAATGCTTAGAGTTTCTTCTGGTGACTTTGAATACCCAAAATCGACGGCTCTTGTAAATCGTTGTTGTCCCCCATCAATAGAGCGGGCTTTGAGAAGTTCTTGAGTTCTGATGATGCCCAAAGCTTCCTTTAAATCTGAACCTAAGAGGTTTTGTCCACCATCGCCTCGTGTTAAAGCCAAATAGTAAGTCTGCGCGTGGATTTTATTGGAGAAATAAGAAATTAACCTGGTATTTTCGTCATCGGGATGCGCTGCAATATACATGACAGTACCCAATACATTGAGTGCCTGCAGGTCTCTGTATATTTCAATGGCATTCTGCGGAGATTGGTTTTGAGAATAAAGGTTGGTGATGACTAAACATAAGAATATCAACCAAAAGCGTCTGCACATAAATTTTTAGTTCAAATATAAACGGCTTGACTTTATAATTTAAGGAGTTTAGTTTTCTTTAACTTGATGGGGTGTTATTGTGCTATTGTGGCAATATGCTATGTATAAATGTAAAAACGTAACAATTAATCCATAGTAACCATAGCATCAATAGTATCAATAACAACCATAGTATTAAAAGCATCCCTGCTTCGGCTTCGTGGTCATTAAATTTATCGAAATGCTAAGCATCCATTGCATAAGTTCATCAATTAAAACAAGACAACTTAATTGTTTAAAATAGGCGTATAAAAATATAGTTTAATTACTTTTGTAAATAAGCCAATTAAAACGCTTCCATGGGTAAACGAAAACTGCTAAATCAAAAAGAGATTGAGATTATTCTCAATAGACTTGCCTGTCAGCTGATTGAAAATCACGATGACTTTAACAAAACAGTCGTGATTGGTCTGCAACCAAGAGGGGTGTTTTTGAGTAATCGTTTACAGCAACTCCTAAGCGATAGCTATGCTTTGAGTGATATTAAATTTGGAAAACTGGACATCACATTCTACCGAGATGATTTTATGCGTGGCGATAAGGTGCTAATTGCTAACAAAACAGATATTGACTTTATAGTTGAAGATAAGAAAGTTGTATTTGTAGATGATGTGCTTTACACTGGCCGAAGCATCCGCTCCGGTCTTACTGCATTACAATCTTTTGGCAGACCTCAATCCATAGAACTCCTCACCTTAATAGACCGCCGTTTTAGCCGGCATTTACCCATTCAGCCAGATTATAAAGGCCGACAGGTCGACGCCATTAATCAGGAACGTGTCATTGTATCCTGGAAAGAGCAAGATGGTGAAGATGCAGTTTATCTAATACAAGAACAATCATGAGTGAACTTAGTGTAAAGCATTTATTGGGTATCAAAAACATAAGTACTGCCGATATTCATCTTATTTTTGAAACCGCAGACCACTTTAAAGAAGTCATAAACAGGCCCATCAAAAAAGTACCTTCTTTACGCGACGTTACCATTGCCAACCTCTTTTTTGAAAACAGTACGCGAACAAGATTGTCCTTTGAGCTGGCAGAAAAGCGGCTCAGTGCAGATGTTGTAAATTTTTCTGCAGCTTCGTCATCTGTAAAAAAAGGCGAAACCCTCATTGATACGGTCAATAATATTTTGGCGATGAAAGTAGATATGGTAGTGATGCGCCACCCCAATCCCGGAGCCGGTGTGTTTTTGTCTAAACATGTAGATGCTTCTATCATTAATGCGGGCGATGGTGCTCATGAACACCCTACACAGGCGCTGTTAGACAGTTATTCTATAAGAGAAAAATTAGGTGAAGTCAAAGGCAAGAAAATTCTTGTTGTAGGCGATATCTTGCACTCTCGAGTAGCTTTGAGTAATATTTTCTGCCTTCAAAAGTTAGGTGCTCTCGTGAAAGTATGCGGTCCGAATACGCTCATGCCCCAACACATCAGGAGTCTGGGTGTAGAGGTAGAGCTCAACCTCGATAGAGGTTTGCAATGGTGTGATGTCGCTAATATGTTAAGGGTTCAGAACGAAAGGATGTCCACCAATTATTTCCCTTCTACAAGAGAGTATGTTGCACAATACAACCTCAATAAAGATCGCCTGGACCTGTTAGACCATCACATTGTCGTAATGCATCCGGGCCCTATAAACCGCGGAGTGGAAATTTCTAGTGATATTGCCGATTCTGAGCATTCTATTATTTTACATCAGGTGGAAAATGGTGTGGCCATTAGAATGGCAATACTTTATTTGTTGGCTTCAAAATTAAAACATTATAAAACTACAAGCGTATAGATATGGAAAGCATTCAAAAGGATAATTGTCTGATATTGATAGACGAAAGAGATAATCCAAAAGATTTTGCAGCTTTTATAGACAGTTTATTGAAAAAGTTTAAAGATCAAAACCTTGTTATTGATATCCAGAAATACGGAAATCTTACTTTAGAGGAATTGCTCTGTTTTTTGGAACCCTCTATAAAACATTACAAAAATGGTAAGTCCTTTATCATCATCAACGATACCATCGAGATAGATAGTGTCCCTGAAGAAATTCGCGTCGTCCCTACCTTACAGGAAGCCGAAGATATGATTCAGATGGAAGAGATTGAACGGGATTTAGGGTTTTGATGATGTAATTTTCCTTTGAACCAGCTTAGTAAAAGCAATCTTTTAATTTAAAAATTAGATAATTTATCAATGAAAAAATTTAAGAATGTAATAATTTATCAATACATCAATTTGAAAGTTTGATAATTTGAAGATTTGTAAATGTGTTAATTTGAAGATGTGTTAATTTGAAGGTTTGATAATTTATCAATTCAACAATTTATCTATATTAACCCTGTTTCGGTTAGGTTCAGTATCCTTAGCAACCAATATATAAATTTACATCCAAAAAAATATCCTTAATATTACAATTCATTTACTCTTTATCATAAAGGTTCCAATGACATCCGGCAGGTCTTCTTTAGACTGAGACGTTTCGTTAACGATGATAGATTCTGTTTTTGTACTGATAGGGTAGTAGGTGTTGTATATGGTATCTTGTTCTTTTGTTTTTGACCTTATTTTTAACTTAAAAGCTTTTCGGATTCCAATTTAAAGGAATTTATTCTGTAAAATATTGTATTTCATAATACAATAAGCGATTTTGAAATACATTTCTCTTTACAAGCCTCACAAAAGCATTAGAAAAAACCCGTTCAACACGAATTATCTTTTTTGATGAAAATTAGCGATGTAATTGTAAGGATATCCATATTGTTTAAAGTGAACTATACTTTGATTCTTTTCAAAAGATAAAAAGTCTTTAATTGGAGCAGCTTTTTGTTTTTGCAAAGATTCCAGCTCTTTTTCAGTAACCGGCCTGTAAGTTGTAGGTAGTGGAAATGCACTTTTTATACCTTCGATTTTAAAATAATTTAGATTAACAGGAGAAGGCTTTTTCTTTGGATGACATGAAATTATAGCCGTTGTGATGGTCAAAAAAAGTATAAATTGTAAGCGCATACTTGATTTAAAAGGTTTTACCCGACACCATATACTGAAACTTTACGTGGTATACTTGAAATATACGTTTCATTAGATTTTTGAATTTGAAATAAAACAACGCATTGATGATTTCATCAAAACTGGCATTCTGATGGTAAAATTTCATCCGGTTTTCAATTTGTTCGTCGCTGTATTTGATATAAACCCGTTTACTGGAAACTTCACATATCTGCCATTTCAGTAAATTACGTTTACGCCAGGTTTTACGGTATTTCTTAAAAGTGTTATGTCCGGTTTTGAGATACTCCTCAATATGTTTACAGGCCAAGTCTGCACTTTGCATGGCATAGCGAATACCTTCACCGCCCAAAGGGTTTACAGTTGATACTGCATCACCAACAGCTAGAACACCATCTTTATAAAAAGTATCCTTTATACTCGGACTGTAGCGTAGCGTACCGCCATGCACATCAAGTAATTGATAGTTGTCTGCATCAATGTAGTCTTTAATGATTTTTTCGGTAAGTTTTTTGGTCGTCTTGTTGGTGCTGTCCTGGTCTTTGGCTTCTATATGAACTTTTCCGGCACCGACTTTTAAAATGCAATTTTCCATAGGAAATATCCAAGAATAGCCCTTTAACGCCCATTTATGCCCAAGAAAGAAAATCAAATCGTCTTTATACCTGTCGTAAGTCTTTTGGTCAACTTTTATCAGGTACTCTATACCACTGCCCAAAACCATTTCGGGTTGGTTATCTTTTTTATCATACATTACTTTTCTTACTGGCCCTGTTGCGTCAACAACGAGTTTAGCTTTATACTGCACAGTTTCATTGGTTGCTGCATTTACGAAATCGATTAACAGGCCATCCTCTAGTACATGCTTTTTGGTGTAGCGATGTCCCATCAGGACTTTACCTCCATGTTTAACAGCTTCATCTGCTAAAAATTGCCGTAGCCGTCCAAAATCTAATACAACCCCTTTTCTTTCATTACTGGTCCAGGCATATTCGTTTTTTGAACATTGAATTTTCAGGTTTTTCCAATAGGCGCCAACTACAGATTCTGGCAACTCAAACTCCTCAAGTGGTACCAATGTCATTCCTGCACTGGAAAAGTTATTGTCCTCAAAACTGTTGTAACGTTCTGCCAATAAGACCTTATGACCAAGTTTTGTTAGATTTCTGGCCGTCTGTCCACCGGCTGGTCCACCACCAATCACAATAACATCAAATGACTCTTGCATGTATATGAATTAAGTCTGCAAATATAAATTTTTAAAAAGAATACATAAGCAGTATAAAGTACAAAGTGTAAAGTAGAAGTGTAAAGTAGAAAGTGTAAAGTAATTCAAAATTTCATAATTCCAGGCGCTGCCCTGAGCACAGCCTAAGGGTTCCAGACGCTGCCCTGAGCACAGCCGAAGGGTTCCAAATTAAAAATTATAAATTCCAGATTCCAAATTCCAGATTCCAAATTCCAGATTCCAGATTCCAGATTCTTTATATTTATACGCAATACTAATTACGCATTACTACTTAGTAACTACCCTCTAATAGCTAATAGCTAATAGCTAAAAGTTTGAGCACAACGAAAATCCCGCTCATGCGGACTTAAAAGCTCATTCCAGATTCCAGACGTTGCCCTGAGCACAGCCGAAGGGTTTCAAATTCC
>Ga0209931_1002115_pt1 | contig 10257 bp, 8 predicted proteins | sample SalPonR1_B_D1_MG_FD_185697 | JGI IMG/M metagenome (GOLD analysis project Ga0209931, IMG submission 185697) | Salt pond soil microbial communities from South San Francisco under conditions of wetland restoration - Salt Pond MetaG R1_B_D1_MG... ...
CCCAATCGCAATAGGTCAGCGCGCGCGCGACCATCTCCTCATGGGTCACGACGCGCTTGAGCTCGCCCCAGAGGCCGATCCCCTCGAGCAAGGTGCCCGAGGCGTTGATGCGCGGCAGGCCATAGGAGAGCGTCGCATCGAGGTGAAAATGCGGATCGACGAAAGGCGGGCTGACAAGATCGCCCGCCGCCTCGATCGCCTCGCCCGCTTCTGCGCCGGACAGATCCTCGATCGCGGCGATGCGGTCGCCCCGGATGCCGATATCTGTGACACGGCCATCGGGCAGCGTGCCGCCCTTGACGATCAGATCGAACATCAGCGTTCTCCCTTGTTGAACGGCACCATCAGGGCGGCGGGCACCTCGGCGCGGCGCGACATCACGATCAGCGCGAGGATGGACAGGAAATAGGGCATCATCAGGAAGACCTGATAGGGAATGTCGGCCCCAAGCGGGGTTTGCTGGATGCGGATCTGCAGCGCATCGAAGGCGGCAAACAGGATCGCCCCCAGCAGCGCCTTGCCGGGTTTCCATGCGCCGAACACCACCAGCGCGATGCAGATCCAGCCGCGCCCGTTGACCATCTCGAAGAAGAAACTGTCAAAGGCCGACATGGTCAGGAACGCGCCACCCACCGCCATCAGCCCGCTGCCCACCATCACCGCGCCCATGCGGATCGCGGTGACCGAAAGCCCCTGCGCCGCCACCGCAGAGGGGTTCTCGCCCGCCGCCCTGAGCGCCAGCCCCAAAGGCGTGCGGTAGAGCACCAGCGCCACCACACCCACCAGGATGAACGCGAGATATGTCAGGGGTGTCTGCGCAAACAACGCAGGCCCGATCAGCGGAATATCCGACAGGATCGGGATCTCGAAGGGTTGGAACGCCTCGATTTTGGGCGGGCTCGTGACCTCGGGCAGGGCCAGCCGGTAAGCGTAATAGGTCAGCGACGTGGCCAGCAGCGTCACCCCCAGACCGACCACATGCTGCGAGAGGCCAAACGGCACCGTCAGCAGGCTGTGCACCAGGCCAAAGAACATGCCCACCAGCATCGCCACCGCGACGCCTGTCCAAAGACCGGTGCCCGAATAGACCGCCATCCACCCGGCAAAGGCCCCGGCCACCATGATGCCCTCGATCCCGAGGTTGAGAACCCCCGCGCGCTCGCAGATCAGTTCGCCCAGGGTGGCAAAGATGAGCGGGCTCGCTATGCGGATCGCGGCGGTCCAGAAACTGGCGGATATCAGGATGTCGAAAAAATCCATGGCCTATTCCCTCACCACGCGAAACCGGGTCAGCAGGATCGCGACCACCATCAGCAAGAGCGCCGTCGCCAGCATGATATCGGCAAGATAGCTTGGCACGCCGACGGCGCGGCTCATGCTGTCGGCGCCAACGAAGATGCCCGCGACGAACAGCGCCGCCGCCACCACCGCCAGCGGATTGAGCAGCGCCAGCATCGCCACAATGATCCCGGTGTATCCAAAGCCGGGGCTCAGATCGAGCGTCAGGTTGCCCTTGAGCCCGGCGACTTCGGAAAAGCCCGCCAGCGCCGCCAGCCCGCCCGACAAAAGCGCCGTCTTGACCAGCACGCGGTTCACCGGGATGCCAGCGAAACCCGCTGCTTCCCGGTTCAGCCCGACGGCGCGCATCTCATAGCCCAGCGTCGTGCGCCGTTCGATCACCCAGATCACGCCAGCCGCGATCAGCGCCAGCCCGAAACCCCAATGCAGGCGCAGCCCCTCGACGATGCGCGGCAGGCGTGCTTCGGCGATCAGGCGCTCGGATTTGGGCCAGCCCATGCCCATCGGGTCCTTGAGCGGCCCCTCCAGCAGCATCGAGACGAACAAGAGGAAAATGAAGTTGAAAAGCAGCGTCGTCACCACCTCGTCGACCCCGAAGCGCACCTTCAGCAATGCCGGAACCAGCAGCACCAGCGCCCCCGCCAGCATCGCCGCGATGGCCAGGGCCGGTAACAGGGCAAAGCCGCTCCAGGGTAAAAGCCCGGTGCCCAGAACCACCGTCATCAGCGCCCCGGCGTAAAGCTGCGCCTCGGCGCCGATATTCCACAGACGGGCACGAAAGGCGACGGCCACAGAAAGGCCGGTGAAGATCAGCGGCGTCGCGCGGTTGAGCGTTTCAAGCAGCGCGAATTTCGAGCCGAACGCGCCCTGGATGATGAGCCCCAGCACCGAGAACGGATTGCCCCCGGCGGCCATCGCCAAGAGCGAGGCGATCACCACGGTCGCGCCGATGGCGATCGCGGGCGGCAGGGTGCTGCGCCAGATCGACGGCCTGGCGACGGGTTCAAGGCGCATCGGCACTCTCCTGCTGTTCGGCTTCGCCTGTTTCGAAACCCTGACCCGCCATCCAGACGCCCAGCTCGGCGGGGGTCATGCGGCCACGGGCGAATCCGGGCGACAGGCGACCTTCGGAGATGACGTGGATCACGTCCGAGAGGGCCATGATCTCGTCAAGGTCTTCGGAGATCAGCAGCACCGCCGCGCCCCGGTCGCGCGCCGCCAGAAGCTGCCCGTGAACATAGTTCACCGCGCCGATATCCAGCCCGCGCACCGGCTGGTTGGCCAGGATGATGCGCGGCGCGGCCTCGAGCACGCGGCCAAGGATCAGCTTTTGCATGTTGCCGCCGGACAGAAGGCCGATGCGGGTGCCGGGGCCGGGACAGCGCACATCGTATGTGTCGATGATCTGGCGGGTGAAACGTTCGGCGCGCGCCCAGTTCATCCAGCCCGAGCGGCTATAGGGGGGCTGCGCATAGGTTTCCAGAATGGCGTTTTCCGTCAGGTCAAAGGCGGCGATGGTGCCGGTCCTGTGACGGTCCTCGGGGATGCGGGCGATACCCGATTGCACCGCCGCACGCGGCGACCAGCCCTCGGGATGCGCACCGTGCAGTTCCATGCGCCCCGTTTCGGGGCTGACCAGCCCGCCGATCAGGTCGGCCAGCGCGCCTTGCCCATTGCCCGAGACACCGGCCAGCCCGGTGATCTGCCCCGCCCTGAGCGCCAGCGACACCGATCTGAGCCCCGGCGCGTTGCCCCGGTCGGGCGTGGTCACATCGTCAAGCTGCATCAATACCGCGCCGGGAGTGCCGGGTTCCACACGCGGGGCGCTCACCTCGGCGCCGACCATCAGCGCGGCCAGCTTTTCCTTGTCGACCTCGGCGATGGGGCGCTCGGCCACCAGCTTGCCGTGACGCAGGATCAGCACCCGGTCCGAGATCGCCATGACCTCGTGCAGCTTGTGCGAAATGAACACCACCGAAAGGCCCAGTTTCACGGCCTTGCGCAGGGTGGCGAACAGATCCTCGGTCTCTTGCGGGGTCAGGACCGCCGTCGGCTCGTCAAGGATCAGGATGCGCGCATCGCGGTAAAGCGCCTTCAGGATCTCGACCCGCTGGCGCTCGCCCACGGTCAGGCTGCCGACCTTGGCATCCAGATGCACCTGCAGCCCGAAATCCGCCGAAAGGCGCGCCAGCTTGTCGCGCGCCGCCGCGCGATCAAGGCTGAGCGCAAGCAGGCTTTGCGTGCCAAGCGTCACGTTTTCCAGCACGGTCATGTTGTCGGCCAGCGTGAAATGCTGATGCACCATGCCCACGCCCGCATCCAGCGCCGCGCGAGGATTGCCCGGCGGCAGGGTGCGGCCGAACACCTCGACCGTGCCTTCATCGGCCGTGTACTGGCCGAACAGGATGTTCATCAGGGTCGTCTTGCCTGCGCCGTTCTCACCCAACAGGGCGATCACCTCGCCCTCATGCAGCGACAAGCCGATCGCGTCATTCGCGACCAGCTTGCCGAAGCGTTTGGTGATGCCGTCAAGGCGCAGGACGACCCGCGCCGTTCCGTTATCGGTCATTCAGGATGACTTGGGTTCTTCGTCGTTGATCTCGACCGTGAAGTCGCCCGACAGGATCTGTGCGCGGCGCTCCTCGACCAGGTCCAGCGCGGCCTGCGGCACCTTTCCCTCGAACGTGCCCAACGGCGCCAGCGAACAGCCGCCCTCGCGCATGAAGGAATAGACCCCGTAATCCGCCGCCTTGAACGTGCCTGCCTGCACTTCGGCGATAGCCTTGTCCAGGGTCGGCTCGAAATGCCAGATCGCCGAGGCGACCACCGTATCGGGGTAATCTGCCTGCGTGTCGATCACGTTGCCGATCGCCAGAATGCCCTTTTCCTGCGCCGCATCCGAGACGCCGAAGCGTTCGGCATAAAGCATGTCGGCGCCGTTCTCGATCATGGCAAATGCGGTTTCCTTGGCCTTGGGAGGATCGAACCAGCTGCCGATGAAGCTGACCTGGAAGGTGATATCGGGGTTCATCTCGCGCGCGCCGGCCATGAAGGCATGCATCAGACGGTTCACCTCGGGGATCGGAAAGCCCCCGACCATGCCGATATTGGCGGTTTCGGTCATCGACCCGGCGATGATGCCGCTCAGATACGAGGCGTCCTGGATGTAGTTGTCGAACACCGCGAAATTGCCCAGCGCATCGTCATGCTTGAAGCTCGATCCCATCAGGAAGGCGATGTCGGGATATTCCGCCGCGACCTCGCGCGCCTCCTGCTCGACGGCGAAGACCTCGCCGATGATGAGCTGATAACCCTGCTCGGCATATTCGCGCATCACGCGGGCGTAATCGGTGTTCGAGACATTCTCCGAGAAGACGTATTCCACGTCTCCCCGCTCCTCGGCGGCAGTGGCGGCCTTGTGGATACGGCTGACCCATTGCTGCTCGACCGGCACGGTGTAGATGCCCGCCACCTTGAGCGGCTCGGCCGCGCGTGCCGTCCCCGGCAGGCCCGACGCAGCAAGCGCGACGACAAGCGCGCCGCCTGCGGTGCTTCCCAGAAAACGGCGGCGCGACAGGCCCCCGGCAACAGCTTTGCGTGATTGATCCATGTGGTGATCCCCCGTGTTGTGCGCTCCGCGCGCTGATGTTTGACCAAACGGTAAACTCATTTATGCTCTGTGCCAATAGACGGCAGCTCCAGGCATGGAGTCCAGAGCCCAAAGCCCGCTTTCTGTGCAACCAATCCCGATTTGCACTTCGTTTGTGCATTCATGACCCTGACGGCATTTCCATGCGCTGCGGATCACGCCCCGCCCCGGGGAAATGTCGCAAAATGCGACGCAGGCGGCGCTCATGCGGGGACAGGGGCAGACGCATTGTGCAACGCCCCGCTCAGCAAGGGATTTCCACGGTCCCGAAAGGACATTTCATGATCCAGGTATTGTCCACAGTCTGGGCCCTTCTGCTCGGCATCGTCTTCATCATGCTGGGCAATGGCATGCATTTCACCCTGATCGGCCTGCGCGGCGGGATCGAGGGATTTTCGGCCTCGGAACTGGCGATCATCACCTCGAGCTATTTCGTGGGCTTCCTGTCGGGCGCGCGGCTCAGCCCGGGTCTGATCCGGCGCGTGGGGCATGTGCGTGTCTTCGCGGCATTGGGCAGCCTGATGTCGGCGGGGCTGATATCCTTTCCGCTGCTCACCGAACCCTGGGCCTGGACGGTGCTGCGCCTTCTGGTGGGCTTTTGCATGTCCGGCGTCTATGTCACCGCCGAAAGCTGGCTCAATGACGCCGCCAACAACGAGACGCGCGGCAAGGTTCTGTCGGCCTACATGATCGCGCAGACCCTCGGCATCATCGGCGCGCAGGGCCTGCTGACCCTTGGCGACGCGGGCACCGCCGTGCTGTTCATCGGGGCTTCGGTGCTTGTCTCGCTCTCGCTCACGCCGATCCTTCTGTCCGTCACCCCTGTTCCCGCCGCCGAGGTGGCGCGCCCGATGCCCCTGCGCGCCCTTTTCATGGGCTCGCCCCTTGGCACGGTCGGGATTTTCCTTCTGGGCAATGTCTATGCGACGCAATCGGGCATGGGCGCGGTGTTCGGCACCCAGATCGGCCTGACGGCGGCACAGGTCGCGCTGTTCGTCGCGATGCTCTTTGCCGGGGCGCTACTGATGCAATACCCGATCGGCTGGCTTTCGGACCGGATGGACCGGCGCAAGCTGATCTTCGGCGCCGCTGCCTTGGGTGCCGCGTCCTGCGCCGCAGGGTGGATCACCGGCGGCGGGCTGTGGCCCCTGATGGCCTCCGCCTTTTTCGCAGGCGGCGTGACGACGCCTCTTTACGCGCTGTTCCTGGCCTATACGAATGATGCCCTCTCCGCCGAAGACATGCCTGCGGCGTCCGGCGGTCTGGTCTTCACCTTCGGTCTGGGCGCGATCGCGGGTCCGCTTGTCACCGGTTGGGCGATGCAGGGACTCGGCCCGTTCGCGTTCTGGCTGGTGCTCGGGGCAACCTTCGGCCTCATCGCTCTTTATGCGGCCTATCGCATGACCCAGCGCGCTGTCGTGCCGGTCGAGGAAACCGAAAGCTACCTCGGCGTTCTGCCGACCGCATCGACCGTCGCAGTGGAAGCCGCCACCGCCTGGGCCGCCCAGCAAGCCGAAGCCGAGCGCGAAGCCGAAGACGACGCGCAAACCTGACCCCGTTCGCGAAGATCCGACGCTCCGCCCCGGCCTGCACGCGCAACCAGCCGCAACCGGCACTGTCCGCGTGAGGTCAATATGACAATGTTGAAATGGCGGAGACGAAGGGATTCGAACCCTCGAGACCCTTCCGGGCCTACTCCCTTAGCAGGGGAGCGCCTTCGACCACTCGGCCACGTCTCCGCCGACGCGTATAGCCGGGCAGGTGCAAGCTTTACAAGGCGAAATTTCAGGAAATTCCTGGGCGGCGGCGCGCGCGTTGGATACGTGCGAGTGAAGACGCCACGCGGGCCTCAGGTGTTGAACAGGAAGTGGAGCACGTCGCCGTCCTTGACCACATAGGATTTGCCCTCGGCGCGCATCTTGCCCGCTTCCTTGGCGCCCTGTTCGCCGCCCTGGGCGACGAAATCGTCATAGGCGATGGTTTCGGCCCGGATAAAGCCCTTTTCGAAATCGCCATGGATGACGCCTGCGGCCTTGGGGGCCGGGGTGCCGGTCGGGATCGTCCAGGCGCGCGCCTCCTTGGGGCCGACGGTGAAATAGGTCTCGAGATGCAAAAGCTCGTATCCCGCGCGGATCAACCTGTCGAGCCCGGCCTCGGCAAGGCCCATCTCGTCAAGGAACATCTCGGCCTCTTCAGCGTCGAGCTGGCTGATTTCCTCTTCGATGCGGGCGGAAATGACCACGCTCGCGGCACCCTGTTCGGCCGCCATCGCCTCAACGCGCTCGGAAAAGGCGTTGCCGCTGGCGGCGCTGCCCTCGTCCACGTTGCAGACATAGAGGATCGGCTTGGTGGTCAGCAGTTGCAGCCCCTTCCAGGCCTTCTGGTCCTCTTCGGAGACCTCGACCAGGCGGGCGGGCTGGCCGTCTTCCAGCACGGCCTGCGCGGCGGCCAGAAGGCGCTCCTGTTGCGCGGCTTCCTTGTCGCCGCCCTTCAGCTTGCGCACGAGGCCCGCGCGGCGCTTTTCGATGGATTCCAGATCGGCCAGCATCAGCTCGGTCTCGATCACCTCGGCATCGGCCACCGGATCGACGCGCCCCTCCACATGGGTCACGTCGCCATCCTCAAAGCAGCGCAGCACATGGGCGATGGCATCGACCTCGCGGATATTGGCCAGGAACTGGTTGCCCAGCCCCTCACCCTTGGAGGCGCCCTTCACCAACCCGGCAATATCCACGAAGGTCATCCGGGTGGGGATGATGCTGGCCGAGCCGCCGATCCGCGCCAGCGTATCCAGCCGCGCATCGGGCACGTTCACCTCGCCCACATTGGGCTCGATCGTGCAGAACGGGAAATTCGCGGCCTGCGCGGCGGCGGTTCTCGTCAGCGCGTTGAACAGCGTCGACTTGCCCACATTGGGCAGGCCCACGATCCCCATCTTGAAGCCCATGACCGGCCCCTCCTGTTTGCATCTCGCGCCGCTTCTAGTGAGGGGCGCGCGCAGACGCAAGCGGGCGCGGCGCTGCGGGGCTATTCCACGATCATCGAGGCGGTGGCATAGCCCACGGCGTGCATATCGGTCAGGTTCACGATCTGCACATCCATGTCGGCGTCACGCCCGCTGGGCGCCAGCGCCGTGAGCGTCCCCCTGCAGCCATTTCCCGGCGCCGCATCAAAGCGCACCGGGCCGTAGGTGTTCCAGCGACAGCTCAGACCCGGCGCAATCGGTTGCAACGCGCCCTGCACCTCGACGTCAAAGCTCTCGCCCTCGGCAACCGGGTTGCGCACACCTTTGATGAGAATGCGCAGATCGGAAAACTGGTTGTTATAGGGATAAACCGTGTCAAGTTGCCCAAGGCGCGCGCCATCCGGGCCGGTCACGGTAATCACGGCGGGCACCTGCGCCGAGGGAATGGCATATTGCGCATCGTCCAGGATCGGCATGGTGGACTGCTTGAGCACGACCCGACCGCAATCATCCGCTATCTGGGTGACATGGCCGTCATAGGGCGGCGGCAGGTCAACCGTGCAGATCGCGCCTTCCGGCAGGTCACCCGCATCCGGGCGGATCTGCAAGACCAGCTCCGTGCCAAGCTGGACCGACCCGCCGATCACGCGCATTTCAAAATCCGCCGCCGCCGCAAATCCCGGCGCGGCGACAAGCATCACAATCGCCAGTGTTCGCATTGCCCTTCTCCCCCTCGGACCGGGCTTCAGTCTGCCACAGGAGACGGTGATTCCCCAAACCGGTCAGCGCCATGCGTGTTTGGCGTTGATTTCCGGCGCGGTTTTCTGCACATCACGTGAAAACGCCAAGGATGGACCCATGACCCGCATCGACGCCAAATTCGCCGAACTGCAAGCCGCAGGGAAAAAAGCCTTCGTGGCCTATGTGATGGCGGGCGACCCGGATTACGACACCTCGCTCGAGGTGATCAGGGGCCTGCCTGGCGCGGGCGTGGACATCATCGAACTGGGCATGCCCTTCACCGACCCGATGGCCGACGGGCCGACGATCCAGCTGGCGGGGCAACGCGCGCTGGCGGGTGGGCAGACGCTCGAAAAGACCCTCGCGATGGCCGCGGCCTTCCGCAAGGAGGACGACACCACCCCGATCGTGATGATGGGCTATTACAACCCGATCTATAATCGCGGGGTCGATAAGTTCCTCAAGGATGCCAAGGCAGCCGGAATCGATGGGCTGATCGTGGTCGACCTGCCCCCCGAGGAGGATGACGAGCTTTGCATCCCCGCTCAAAAGGCCGGGCTGAACTTCATCCGCCTCGCCACGCCCACCACCGACGACAAGCGCCTGCCCAAGGTGCTCGAGAACACGAGCGGATTCGTCTATTATGTCTCGATCACCGGGATCACCGGCGCCGCTGCCGCCGAGGCCGCCGATGTCGCCCCCGAAGTGACCCGCATCAAGAAGCAGACCGACCTGCCGGTGATCGTGGGCTTCGGCATCCGCAGCCCCGAAACCAGCCGCGCCATCGCGGGCGTCGCGGATGGGGCCGTTGTGGGTTCGGCGATTGTCGGCAAACTGGCCGACGGCATGCCCGTCCCCGAGGTGCTGGCCTTTGTGAAGGGGCTCGCGGACGGGGCGCATTCGGCCTGAACAACGCGCACCGGCGATGACCGCGCGGCGTGACGGGGCTGCACATTGCGCAGATGCCGACCGACTGGTAATGAAACCAGACCAGTTTTGCGCCGGAGTGCCCCATGCCCGTCATCACCTGCATCGACGATCTCAAACGCATCTATCGCCGCCGCGTGCCGAAGATGTTCTACGACTACACCGAATCCGGCAGCTGGACCGAACAGACCTTTCGCGAGAACAGCAGCGATTTTTCCGACATCTACCTGCGCCAGCGGGTCGCCGTGGACATGGCCGGGCGCAGCACCGCCAGCACCATGATCGGGCAGGATGTCGCGATGCCGGTGGCTTTGGCGCCGGTGGGGCTGACGGGGATGCAGCACGCCGATGGCGAGATCAAGGCCGCCCGCGCCGCCGAAGCGTTCGGTGTGCCCTTCACACTTTCGACGATGTCGATCTGCTCGATCGAGGACATCGCCGAGAACACATCCAAACCGTTCTGGATGCAGGTCTACACGCTCAAGGACGATGATTTCATGCAGCGCCTGTTCGACCGGGCGCGCGAGGCGAAATGCTCGGCGGCGATGATCACCGTGGACCTTCAGGTTCTGGGCCAGCGCCACCGCGACCTCAAGAACGGGCTGAGCGCGCCGCCCAAGCTCACGCCGGCCTCAATCGCCAACATGATGACCAAGGTGCAATGGGGCCTTGGCAT
>Ga0209931_1002123_pt1 | contig 10230 bp, 11 predicted proteins | sample SalPonR1_B_D1_MG_FD_185697 | JGI IMG/M metagenome (GOLD analysis project Ga0209931, IMG submission 185697) | Salt pond soil microbial communities from South San Francisco under conditions of wetland restoration - Salt Pond MetaG R1_B_D1_MG... ...
GATATTGCGCAAGACAGTTGCATAGCACCTCTCGCTCCGTGGCCGGGCACTTGCACCGCTCTCCTGCGCCCCGGGTTCCGGCATCGCGGGACGGTTTCGGCCGAGCATCGTGAATCGCCGATGGAGCAATCTGACCGGGGAGGTCTCCCCGCCCGGCTGACAGGCTCGGTCGGGATCGACCGTATCCTCTCAACCTTTTCGGAAGCTCATCGCCGGAAGTTCACCGGACCGGCGGGTGTGGTGGAGAGATCTGCAGAGCAGCGCCTTGAAGAGTGCGAGCGCAAAGGCGCCCTGCCCAGCAGCGAGCGCAAGGCCCATGCCGGAGAGGGCTGGCATGTTCAGAACGATCACCAACACGAATAATGCGGTCAATGAGACAATTGTCCCAATGATGATCGACGAAAACGCCATTCAACCTCCCGTCTACGGCCGGTCCCGCGACCGACTTTCTTATGTTGCAAAACTTGGACTGCCGGTCTGAAAAAATGCCTAAGCACCCGACTGTTCGGCGCATATCCGCCCATCCGGTCGCGCGCACGCGCGGTTGCAGGGGCAGATCACTTGCCGTATCTGCCGGGGGAAATCAAAGGGCCGGGCGATGGCGATCACGTTGCATGAAGGCGATCTTCCCCACGGGCTCGACCTCGGGCCGGTCGTGGCGATCGACTGCGAAACAATGGGTCTCAATCCGCACCGAGACCGGCTTTGCCTCGTGCAGCTCTCTGCTGGCGACGGTCACGCCCATCTCGTCCAGATCGCGCGCGGACAGACGGCGGCACCGCGCCTTGCCGCCCTGCTCGCCGACGAACTCACGCTCAAGCTCTTTCACTTCGGCCGCTTCGACATAGCCGTGCTGTTCCATGCCTTCGGCGCACTCGCCGCACCGGTCTATTGCACCAAGATCGCCTCTAAACTGGTGCGCACCTATACCGACCGGCACGGGCTGAAGAACCTTTGCGACGAACTGCTCGGGATCGACATATCCAAACAGCAGCAGTCGAGCGACTGGGGGGCGGAGACCCTGACCGAGGCGCAGCTCGAATACGCCGCCTCCGACGTGCTCTATCTTCACGCCATCAAGGAGGCGTTCGACGCGCGGCTGGCCAGGGAAGGGAGAACCGAACTGGCCGAGGCCGCATTCGCCTTCCTGCCCACCCGGGCACGGCTCGATCTCGCGGGCTGGCCGGAAACGGATATCTTCAGCCATTAGCGCATATCCCCCGGTCGCAAGTGCCACCGGCGGTCCCTATCTTGTCATTTGATGACATTCCCCACACTGCTATAGAAGCGGCAACGATCATGAGGTTCACGGTGCCCTTCTTTCGCGTTCTCGCAATTCTCGCCTTCGCGCTCGCCCCCGCCGCTCTTTCTGCCCAGGGTGCCAACGTGTCGCTGGGCGGGCTCGCCTTCGACAATTCCGCCCCCATCGAAGTGTCTGCCGACGCGCTTTCGGTCGACCCGGAGGACGGCAGCGCTGTCTTCGAGGGCAACGTCGTCGTCGCGCAAGGCCCGCTCCGCCTCGCCGCGGACTTCATCCGGGTCGAATACGCCACCGACGAAGAAGGCAACCGGACCCCCTCGATCGGCCGGGTCTCGGCGACCGGCGGTGTGACCTTCGTCAACGGCCCGGATGCCGCCGAAGCGAACGAGGCCGTCTATTCCGTCGAGGATTCGTCTCTGGTGCTTTCTGGCGACGTCTTGCTCACCCAGGGCGAGAACGCCGTCGCCGGCGACGTCCTGCAGGTCGATCTCGAAGAGGGAACAGGGCGGATGGAAGGCGGGGTGCGCACGGTCTTTCAGACCGGCGACAACTGATGTCGCCCCGGGACCTTGCCGCCGAGGCGGGCGAGACCGGGCTGAAGGTCAGCCATCTCAGGAAGGCCTACCGCAAGAAGAAGGTCATCGAGGACGTGAGCCTCGAACTTCACCGCGGCGAGGTGGTCGGCCTTCTCGGCCCCAACGGCAGTGGCAAGACCACGTGTTTCTATTCGATCGCCGGGCTGATCAATACCGATGGCGGGCAGATCACGATCGACGGGCGCGACATCACCCGTCTGCCGATGCACCGGCGCGCGCGCATGGGCATCGGCTACCTGCCTCAGGAAGCCTCGATTTTCCGCGGCCTGAATGCCGAGGACAACATCCGCGCCATTCTCGAGATCGCCTACCCCGACCGCGCGGCGCAAGACGCGCGGCTCGAGGAACTCCTGAAGGAGTTTTCCATCGCGCACATCCGCCAGTCGCCCTCGGTAGCGCTGTCGGGCGGCGAGCGGCGACGGGTAGAGATCGCGCGGTGCCTTGCGGCCAACCCGAAATACATTCTTCTCGACGAGCCCTTCGCGGGCGTCGATCCGATCGCCGTCGAGGATATCCGCCACCTCGTTGCCGACCTCAAGAACCGCCGTATCGGGGTTCTCATCACCGATCACAACGTGCGCGAGACCCTCGACGTGGTCGACCGGGCCTACATCCTCCACGGCGGAACGATCCTGATGAGCGGGACGAGCGAGGAGATCGTCGCCAACGAGGACGTGCGCCGAGTCTATCTCGGCAAGTCGTTCCGGATGAACTGAACCCTTTGCCGAAACATTTGACTCCGGGCGCGTCGGTCGGCCTACTTGGGCCGATGGAGAGGCGGCGAAATACGGGCTCTGCCTTCCGGGCCGGCCAGACCGCCGGCGCGTCGCAGGGACGCTTTTCAGATCGGGCACGCGTGAAGGAAAAGACATGACCGCGTGACCGACAGGGCATCGCGGCTTCGGGAGAGAACGATGAAATACCAGATCACCGGCAAACAGATCGACGTGGGCGCGGCCCTTCAGACCCATGTGGAGACCGAGCTCGGCGCTGTGGCGGAGAAATATGCCGGTCGGCCGACGGATGCCAATGTCGTCTTCTCCCGGGACGGAAACGCCTTTGCCGCCGAGGCGACGATCCACCTTTCCACGGGCCTTCTGGCTCAGGCCAGCGCGAGCGATCACGAGATCTACGCGGCCTTCGACAAGTGCGTCGCGAAGCTCGACAAGCAGTTGCGCCGTTACAAGCGGCGGCTGAAGGACCACCACAAGGCACGCGGCGAGCCGGTTGAAATGCTGGGCGCCGCTTCGTACGTCCTCGCGAGTTCGGAGGTCGCGGAGAACGATGAACCCGAATCGCTTCAACCAATGATCATTGCCGAGATGGAAACAAGAATTCCCTCTCTGAGCGTTGGAGAAGCGGTGATGCAAATGGAACTCGCCGGAGCACCTGTGCTTGTGTTCCGGAACGAAAAACACGACAGAGGCGTGAACATCGTTTACCGCCGTGACGACGGAAACATCGGGTGGATCGACCCGAACGAGGGCTAGGAGCCCCTGCGTCTTGAGGGCATGTCATCAATGAACCTGAGTACACTCCTGCGGCCGGAGGCCGTGAAGATCGCCGCGAGTTTCACCTCGAAGAAGCGCCTCTTTCAGGAAATCGGCGAACTCGCCGAGGCGATTCACAACGTGCCGGTTCGCAGCGTCGTCGAGGCGCTGCAGGACCGCGAAAGCCTTGGCCCGACAGGCGTGGGCGGCGGCATCGCCCTGCCACACGCCCGCCTGAGCCGGGTCGACCATGTCGCCGGCATATTCATTCGCGCCGAGAAGCCGTTCGACTTCGGCTCGGTCGACCGCAAGCCCGTCGACCTCGTTTTCGCGCTGCTTGCACCCGAGGATGCGGGGGTCGAGCACCTGAAAGCTCTCGCTGTTGTCTCGCGGACGATGCGCGACGCCGCCCTCTGCACGAAGCTCCGCGCCAATACCGACCCGGCCACGCTGCACGCCATGCTGACCGAAGCGCAGCACTCGAAGGCGGCCTGAACTACCTTTCCCACGCCCCGTATCCGAACATCATGTAGTCGCGCGGATAGGCGGCGCGAGCTGCCGTCTCAATGTCGCGGTCATGAATTTCGGCGAGCCGCGTGTCGTCGTTGCCCGCGTCGAAGGGCACCGGGCGCCCCGGGGGCAGAAGGGCGGGCAGTTCGTCGGACAGTGTCTCGCGGCGCAGGACGTGGTCGGGCACCATCACCTCGGCGAGGTTCTGCAGAAGCCCCGTCTGGCTTGCCCATTCAGGGTCGATTCGAATGCTCGTCTGCCCGCCGAGATTGCCTTTCAGAAACCGCAGGAACGACAGGAACGCCGCCCGGTGGTCCGTCACGCTCCAGTCGGGCCCCGGCGCCGCCTCGGGAATCGGAAGCCCGTAATGCTCGCGCAGGAGTGTTCGTATCTCGGGGTAAGCGTTTTCGCCGGCCGAAAGGATCCGCCGGACGAAGACCGAGTGGGCACGCGCGACGGGGTGGGAGACGACCGTGAAGCTCCTGTGCCCCGGCGTCTGCCGCTTCCATTGCCGGATGTCCTTCTGCTTCATCCCGCGGCGCGGTGCGGCCCCGCCGGCCGCGGTGAGCCAGGTCGCCACCGCCTCGGTCGGCCCGCCGCGCAGAGGCATGTAGAGCAGCTTCGCCCCGTCCGAAACCATGAAGCCCGGCACGCCGGGGCCTCGGACCGGCTCGAAGCTCGGGATCCGGCCGAGGTCGAAACAGTCGATACGTGCGAGTGCGGCTTCCATCTCGGCGAAGTTTTCGACCTTCTCGTCAAGCGGCGAGGGGTTCTGCACTTTCGCCCGGACCCGGCTGTGGTCGACCCCGCCCTCGACACCCAGAAACCGCACCAGCCCGCCGAGAACCGCGGAGTCCCCGAGGTCGGCGTAGTCGAGGGGAAAGGCGGTTTGCCCCGATGTCTGAAGTGCGCGATTGACGCGGAGGTAGAATGCCCGCCGAGCCTCGAGGAACGCCTCGAACTCCGCGGCGTCGAACCGCGCTTTCGCCGAGCGGGCGCGGGAGACGTCGCCGAGCCACCACTGGCCCGTGGCTCGCGCGATCCTCAGGGAGACGTAGCTCTCGACAGGGTTGCGGGTAAGCACGACCTTGGCTGTCCGCGGGTCGGCAAGGCAGTGGGACAGCGCTCTGTCGTCATGATCCTGGAAGAGCCGGAAGCCCGCCAGCGCGTCCTTCTGGCCCGCGATTCGTGAGAGCATCCGGCCGGGATCGCGGTCGCGCTCCGCGAGCGACAGACCCAGGAGCGTGTCCGTTTTCGGGTGACCCACGAAATGGGGATTGAAGACCTCGCCGAGGCAGGAAAGGCCCGGAACGGAGTTCAACTCTTCCTCGAGGAGGTTCGACCCCGTCCGCATGCCGGCGAGAACGACGAAACTGTCGAATTGGGGCACCTACCGCACCACCTTCGGCGCCTCGAGCGGCCTCTCCAGCCGGGCGACCTCGGCGACATCCCCCGCGAGATGCGGCTGCATGCCCTGGTTCTTCAGCTCCTGCAGGAAGGCCGCGAGGCCGGTGAGGTCACGCATCACCGGAGCCTCGACGAGCGAGGGACCGTGAGACGGGCGGTTCTCGTCGGCGATGGTCTGAACGACTTCGGAAGGCAGATCCAGAAACTCCGCCAGTGACCAGATGCGCACCCGCGCTCTCGTGTCGGCGCGGCGGAGACGTTCGAGATGAGCGGCCTCCACGCGCTGCAGGAGCGCGGCCTGTTTGCGGAGTGCTGCGGGTGGTTTTCCGGACCGGAAGAGGCCGACGGCCCATGCTCCGCTGACGGCGTATATGCGCGCGTTGCGGTCGCGGGCAAGAAAGGCCGCGATCTCCTGCCGGTCGCCCGGCCCGAACAGGAAGCCCTGGGTCTCGCCACGGGTGTTCCAGACAAGACTGGTGAGGAACGCCTCGGGGTTGTAGTCCCGAAGTGCTGCACTGTCCGATAACCCGCCTGCATAACTGCCGAGCCGATCTGCGAACTCGGCTCGCTCGGGAGCGAAGAGATGTCCGTGGACCCGGAGCCGCATCTCGTTCTGCGCCCATTTCGGGAAGTCTTCGAAGATGTCGCCAAGGCCGTGAAAGACCGTGTAGCGCGCAGCACTCAGGCCGATTTCCCTTGCCGATGCCGGAAACCGGGCGACGGAATGGAGACCGTCCCGCCCCGAAGTCCTCCGGCCGAGCGCACGGGCGAACACACGGTCCGTTTCCACCGGATTCGGCTCCGCCGCGCTCGGGGCACACGACTTGCCGAGAAAGGTATCGTAGAGCCTGTCAGCCTCCGGCCAGATCTTGCGCGCGACGAAACACTCAGACCGCCTGAGGAGATCGAGGTGGTCATCGTAGAAGATATGCGGCTTGCCCTGGAAATCGAACTTCGAAAGCGTCAGGGAGCGGCTCTCCACCCTGGCGCCGCTCAGCCGCACGAGCGTCTGGAAATAGCTTTCATCCGGAATCCACACCCCTCGAAAGAAACGTTCGAGTTCGCGCCTTCGTCGATCGTCGATGATACATTCGAGGGTCTCACGGGTGAGGCACCACCATTGCGAACCGAGATGAGGCTCCACGCCTTCGGGCAGCGCCCGCCGCCGGTCGATGGCTCTCTGGAGTCGCACCCAGGCGTCGAAAAGCCAGCGCCTCTGCTTCCAGGAGAACGGAAAGCTGAACCAGAAGCGCTCGGCATCGAGCCCGCCCTTGGCCCAGGAGACATCTTCGACCGCGACACTCTCGATGAAGTCGGTTTGCGGATGGGACGCGAGATACCTCTCGAGGTCGGTCACAGGACGCAGCGGCAGACAGGACCCCGAGGCGAGATAGACGTGGGTCACGCCGGGTTGGCGGGAAAGCATCGTCTCGGCCATGACGAGGGAGGCCTCGACAAGCGACCATGTGCCCCATTCGCAATGCCGCCGGGCAACGAAATGCACATCTTCGAGATCGGACAATCCCTGCGCGAAGCGCTCGAACTCAGCGGCGCCGACGCGGCTGTCGACATGGATGGCAACCGGGCAGCCCGCATTGTGCCAGTGCCGGGCGACGGCGGAGGCTCGGTCCAGCGCCTCGTGCACGAGCATGAGAAAGCCGACCCTCGCGGTCACGCCCAGTTCCCCGTCGACATGAGGCCCAGCATCTCGAGCTGTCGCCAGTTGAGATACCGCTCCGACCAGTCGTTCCAGAGCCCCGGCGCCGGACTGGCCTCGTAGGCACGGTATTCCCGCGCCCCCGCAAAGTGCTCGCCCCGCGCAGCCTCTTCGGCGGCGCGGTCGCCGAAGGTGTCGACGAACTTCGCATGCAGGAGCACACCGGAGGTCTTTTCCCCTCCCCACTCGTCGTAGACCCGGTTGAGGCCCCTCGGCAGAAGCATGTGCGTCGAGCTCGCGTAGGCATAGCGGCGGTGCCATTTGACCAGCGGGATCTTGTTCAGCGCCGGCGACTCGTGGGGCTTGTCAGCGAAATACGCACGCGCCCTCGGTCCTCCCTGCACCCAGAGATTTCCGAAGAGGGTGTTCCGGCTGATCTGGTAATTTCCGGTGTCGAACCACGGGGCGGCTTCGACCGGGTCTTCACCGGGCCGACACCGCCCCGTTCCGTCCTTCGGGTAGAGGTCGAGAAGAAGGGTGCCGAAACTGCGGACCGACGATGCGTCGAGCCAGTCCGTCAGCGCCCGCAGGGGCCGGGTATCGCAGAACGGGTAGACGAGAAATTCGTCGATATCGACCGTCAGGCACCAGCGCCCGTGCCCGTGGCGGCGGCGAAGCCAGTTCAGCCAGTCGACCCCGTAACGGGACCGGCGATAGCTCTTGCCGGTCCGCCAGAGCGTCACGTCGGATTGTGCTGCGAGGTATTCCGCCCCCCCGTCTTCGGACCCGTTGTCGATCAGGAGGAAATGGCCGACCCCGAGCCGGCGATAATAGCGCAGGAAATGGGGCAGGCGGGGATGCTCGTTGCGAAGCGTGGCGAAGAGCAGCACATCGCGCGGCCCGATGCGATCGAGATGATCGCTTATGCGGGAAAGTTCCCCCCGCTTTCGCAACGCCCGGAGAAGAAACCGCTTCCGTCTCAGTCTGAGGCGATAGGCCTCGAGCGCCTGCATTGTTCCAGTCTGCCCCGTCTCCGCCGCGCGAATGCATTAACCAAGCGAGTTTAAGACCATGTTGAAATGGTCCCGCCAGGTGGGCAATGGCGGCACGTCCTTTTCGGCCCTCGGACCGGCAAGGCCCTCAATCGCCTGTCGCCATTGATACAACTCGCCCGGGTCGGCGTAAATGACCGTGTCTCCCAGGAGTTCCCGGGTCTGCGGCAACGGGCTGGCGACGACTTGAGTGCCGAGACATGCGGCCTCGAGCGGCGGGTAGCCGAATCCCTCGGCGAACGAGGGAAAGAGCAGGGCGTTGGCCGATTTGAGCAGACCTGCCACCGCGGTATCGTCGAGATCGTTGAGTTCGACCACGTCGCCGCCGCCCGCCAAGGCATCGAGCCGCCGGAAGACGGCGTCGTTCCGCCACCCGCGACGCCCCGCGATGACCAGCATGGGCGCGCCGGGAAGGGCGGCGGGCTTCTCCCAGAGATCGAGGAGGAGAGCGTGGTTCTTTCTCGGTTCGATCGTGCCGAGGGCGACGAAGAAGGGCCGGCCGGCGGGAACCGCTCGGGGCACGGGGCCGGGGGCGGATACGGTGACCCCCGGGCGCGAGACGACCGTGGTGGCCCGTGAGCCCATCGCCGAGAGATGGCGTTCGATATCCAGCGCCGTGGCCCTCGCCGGGGCGATCACGAGGTCTGCCGCACGGGCCACCCAGCCGAGCTTCAGGCGAAACCGGTCGGCGGCACCTGCCTTCTGGGTTTCGGGAAGGTCGAGGGGAATGGTGTCGTGAACGAGCACCGCCGTGCGCGCGCCCGGCAGACCCGAGATCGCACCGATGCAACGGGCGTCGAGCCCCGCGTGACCGGTCGCAAGGTAGCGCGGCTCCGCACCGAGAGCCCGGGACAGCTCCTTGCTGTCGGGGATGCCTCGCCAACGCGAGGAGGCAAGGTGCACCGCGGCCGCCTCGGTCCGCGACCGGAGCGACCCTCCCCGTCCCCGCAAGCTGTCGATAGGGCGGGCGCGCGTCTCCGCACCTTTTTCGAACAGGTTCTTCATCCCCTCGCGGTCGAGAAGAACGGTCGCGCGGCGAATGCGCGCGAGCGCGAAAACCGGACGGTCGAGGCCTAGGACGTGATCGATCCAGGCACGTTCGACGCGGTCGATACCGGTCGCCGGACCGCTGCCGACGCGCGCGATCGTCCGGCCGATGTCGAGAACGAGGGCCGGCAGCGCTATTCGGCCGCCCTTCTCATGGCATAGACGTCATCGAGATAGCTGCTGAACTCGTCCTTAAGGTCGGGGCGGGCAAGTCCGAAGGCGACTGTCGCCTGCAGAAAACCCGACTTCGAGCCGCAATCGAAGCGTTCACCGCGAAACCGAAGACCGTGGACATTGCGGCCCGCCGTGATCTCCGCCGCGATGGCATCGGTCAGTTGAATTTCACCCCCCGCGCCGAGCTTCTTCTGGTCGAGCGACTCCAGCACCGAAGGCGGCAGGATGTAGCGGCCGATCACGGCGAGATTGGAGGGTGCGGTGCCCTTTTGCGGTTTCTCGACCATGCCTTTCACCTTGACGATCGACCCATGGTCTTCGGCGACATCGAGGATACCGTAGGCCGAGGCTTTCTCGGGAGGAACCTCCATCGCCGCGACCATGCAACCGTCGACATCGTCATAGGCGTCCACCATCTGGGCAAGGCAGGATTTCTCCGCCGCGATCACGTCATCGGGCAGGATGACCGCGAAAGGTTCGTCGCCGATCAGCCGCCGCGCGCACCAGACCGCATGGCCAAGACCGAGGGCCTGCTGCTGGCGAATGTAGGCGATCGACCCGGATTCCATGTTCGTCGAGCGGAGAACCTCGAGAAGCTCGGTCTTGCCGGACGCTTCGAGCTTCGCCTCGAGGTCGGGTGCCAGATCGAAATAATCCTCGAGCGCCGACTTTCCCCTCGCGGTCACGAAGATGAACTCGGTGATTCCCGCCGCCCGCGCCTCGTCGATCGCGTACTGGATCAGCGGGCGGTCGACGAGTGTCATGATCTCCTTCGGAACCGACTTCGTGGCTGGCAGAAAGCGCGTCCCCATCCCGGCGACGGGAAAGACCGCTTTGGTCACCTTGCGTGTCATCTTCGCTCCTAAAAAAATCTGTTCGGGTCGGATGTCGGGAGAACCCTATTAGACCAACATGTCAGGGGAATGGAAACCGCTCCACATGAATCGTTTGCCGGGGCAACAGCTCGGCGTTGCGCCGGCTGTCCAGCCCCCGGGGCCCGGCGACCCGCGCGATTTCCTCGTCGAGCAGCGAACCA
>Ga0209931_1002136_pt1 | contig 10173 bp, 13 predicted proteins | sample SalPonR1_B_D1_MG_FD_185697 | JGI IMG/M metagenome (GOLD analysis project Ga0209931, IMG submission 185697) | Salt pond soil microbial communities from South San Francisco under conditions of wetland restoration - Salt Pond MetaG R1_B_D1_MG... ...
CGCAGCCACGTAAAGATGACCGCCGGGGTGCTGCGCCGCACCTACTGCGCGACGCTGCGCAACAGCCTTTTGCGTGCCGGCGGGATTGCTGCAATCTCTAGGCCAGTGAAAACGTGCAAGGTGTTCAACTGCTTGTCGATCACGGCATGATCGCTGACCCAACCGCCCATCATCAGGTATGTGCGCAACAGCGGCGGCATGGCCAACATGCTGCGTTTTATGTCCGGCGTGGCCCGACGCAAGCGGTCGGCAAAACGGACAACCGACGGCGATTTCACCCGCGGCAACCAACGGCGCGGCGCAATATGCCGTGCGGCCAGCATGGCCAACGCATCGCGGTGTTTGCCGACATCCGCCCCATGAAACGACGAGCACCCGAACAAAAGCTCGATGCCCGTGTCGTCCACAAAGCGTGTCATCGCGCCCCACGCCACGCGTAAAATATCGGGATCATGCCAGTCCGGGTCGATGCAGAACCGGCCCATTTCCACCATTGGACCCTGAAATTTCGCCAAGGCCGACAACTCATAGAATTGTGCGGAATAGCTGCGCCCGATCTCGCGCCCGTCGCTCAGGGCAAGCATCCGAAAGCAACACACCAAACGCCCGCTTTCGGATTCTTCAACAAGGATATGGGTGCACAGGTCATCAAACGGATCTTGATCCAGCACATTGGGATCGCGCTCTGCCCCATCCAGAAAGGCAACGGCGCGCAGTCGCTGTGCCGCGGTCAGATCAGCCTTGCCCCGCCCGATGCGCGCGCGATACCGGCCTTTGCACAATGCTGACATTCCATAGCCCCTTCATACTGATCACAAATCGTATGTGGGGCCTCTGAAACACGCAATATGTGACAGGCGTTTGTCGTGGATCAGTTGAACATCTGGGATGGGTCAATATTGCCGAAATTGCCCAGAATCTGACGCAAGAACCCGTTATCGACGACCGACGAATCGGTGACGCGCCGCGACAACGGAACGATAATGCCATCTTCCAGTGCGAATCGTTCGATATTGGCAATGGTGTCATCTTCGGCAAAGCTGATCGCCAGAACCTGACGCTCAACCTCTTCCGGGCGGAACATGCCATACTCACGCACCCGACTGCGCACATAGTAGTAATCACCGCCGTTCAGCATCCCAGACACAGACGGCGTTCCGATCACATCGTCCACGGTTGCGCGTGTATCAACGCCAACGACCAGCTGTTGCAGGTCGTCTTCCAGCGGGACATAGCCGTGGTTTTGGTAGGTGGCAGAACACGCCGTGAGGGCAACGAAACCTAGTGCGGCTATGGCGCCGCGCGTTCGCTTTATGATACCAATCATGTTCACCCTCTTGATCTTGGCTCGATATGCCTTTTATCCCGCTTACAACAAGGTGGGCTACCGGTTCAAGAAAGGAACACATCGCTTTGACGAATGACAGCAGCCAGAAAAAGACGGCATACCGCTTATCAGAGCTATCCGCCGGACGCCCTACCACGTTCGAGTTGCGCCCCGACAAGCCGCAGATGGAGCGTATCGCCGCCGAGTTGGGGCTTGAAGGGCTGCGCAAGCTGTCTTTCGTCGGCACCGTCAGGTCCGAGGGCAAAACCGATTGGCGCCTTGACGCCATGCTGGGGGCAACAGTGGTGCAGGGCTGCGTCATCACGCTTGATCCTGTGACAACCCGCCTGGACACGCCGGTGAAACGCGTTTTCGTGAATGACATGCCGGACCGCCTTACCGAGGACGAGGTCGAAATGCCTGACGATGACACGCTGGAACCCCTTGGCGATGTGATTGATCTGAACACCGTGATGACCGAGGCGCTGGCCCTTGCCTTGCCCGACTATCCGCGCAGCAGCGACGCGCAGTTGGAACAGACCGAGTTCATGCCCCCTGATGCGCAACCGATCCGCGAAGAAGAGACCAAACCGTTTGCAGCCCTTGCTGCGCTTAAAAACAAGTTCGACCAAGAGCAGTAGCGCCAAAAAACCACTTGCCCTTGTGCCAATTCACTGTATTTTCGCGCTTTCATCGGAATTTGGGGTTGAACCGGCGGCTCGGTACGGATTAAGAGCCGCGGACACTCGTGAAACCGGGCCGCTTGGCCCACAGGAAATTGAGGTTGCGACATGGCTGTCCAACAGAACAAAGTCTCGAAATCACGCCGCAACAACCGTCGCGCTCATGACGCGCTGGTTGCAGGCAACCCGAACGAATGCCCCAACTGTGGCGAACTGAAGCGTCCGCATCACGTTTGCGCGGCTTGTGGCCACTACGCGGATCGCGAAGTCGTTGCTATGGCTGACGAAGTCGATTTGGACGAAGACGCGGCCTGAACATAAAAAGGGCGGGCGTCCGCATGACCGCAGGAACGCAAAATTCTGACGCGGGTGCCGGACGCACCATTATCTCTGTGGACGCCATGGGCGGCGATACGGGACCGGCAACTGTTGTTGCCGGTGTTTCGCATTCCGCGAAGAAAAATAATGACCTCGGGTTCATCTTGCATGGCCCGAAGGACATTCTTGAGCCCTTGGTCGCCAAGCGAAAGAACTTGGCTGGCCGCTGTGAAATCCGTGATGCGTCCGAAATCGTCAAGATGGAGGACAAGCCCGCCAATGTCTTGCGGCATGGGCGGGAAACATCGATGTGGTCGGCGCTTGAATCGGTGCGCAATGGCGAAGCGCGTGTTTGCGTCTCGTGCGGCAATACCGGTGCGTTGATGTTGCTCTCGGTGGTGCGCCTGCGCAAACTCAAAGGTATTTATCGCCCCGCGATCGGGGTGCTTTGGCCCTCCAACAATCCGCAAGGCTTCAACATCATGTTGGACGGAGGCGCAGACATCCGCGCCGATGCCAAGGATCTGATGCAATATGCCCTGATGGGCACGTCTTACGCCCGCAACGGTTTTGGCCTGACGCGGCCGCGCGTCGGGCTGTTGAATGTTGGCACCGAAGAACACAAGGGCCGCGCCGAACTGAAAGAGGCCTATGACCTGATCGCAGCCAACGCCAAACGTTCGGATTTCGAATTTGTCGGATTTGTCGAAGGTCGCGATCTGCCCGGCACGCGCTGCGACGTGATTGTCACCGACGGGTTTACCGGCAATGTCGCGCTGAAAACAGCCGAAGGAATCGCTTCGCTATTTTCAGAACTTCTGCGCGAAGCGTTTCGATACTCTTTTTTGTCGCGTTTTGCCTCGGCTCTAGCCTACCCGTCATTGCGACGCCTGAAAAAGCGGATCGATCCGCGCCGCGCCAATGGTGGCGTTTTTCTGGGTCTCAACGGGACGGTGGTCAAATCGCACGGTGCCGCGGATGCCACGGGCGTATCTGCCGCCGTCAAGCTGGCATTTGAATTGGCGCAGTCGGGCTTTACCGAAAAGCTGGCCGCGCGGGTTGCATCCGCCACGATGCTTGACCAAGATGTTGACACTGATAACTCAGACAATGGTGACACTGAATGACGCTGCGCGCCGTCGTGGAAGGCGTCGGGCATTATCTGCCCGACAGAATTGTGTCGAACTCGGAGTTCGAGAAAACCCTCGACACGACGGACGAGTGGATTCGGACGCGCTCGGGCATAGAACGCCGGCATTTCGCGGCCGAGGGGCAAACCACGTCCGAGTTGGCCAGCAACGCGGCCCGTGCGGCGTTGGACAACGCCGGGCTGACGATTGACGATATTGACGGCATCATCGTAGCCACCTCGACACCTGACCTGACCTTTCCCTCGGTCGCCACCATGGTTCAACAGGAACTGGGCATGACCCGTGGGTTTGGCTTTGACGTGCAGGCTGTGTGCGCCGGGTTCGTTTATGCGCTGACCAACGCCAATGCCCTGATCATCGCCGGCCAAGCCAAGCGCATGCTGGTGATCGGCGCGGAAACCTTCAGCCGGATCATGGACTGGACCGACAGATCGACCTGCGTTTTGTTCGGCGACGGGGCCGGCGCATTGGTTCTGGGCGCGCAAGACGGGGCCGGTGACACCAGCGACCGGGGCATTCTATCGGCAGATCTGAATTCCGACGGGCGCTACCGCGAAATGCTGTACGTCGATGGCGGCGTGTCGTCGACGGGCACGTCTGGCAAGCTGCGCATGCAGGGTAACCCGCTGTTCCGTCAAGCCGTGGAAAAGCTGACCTCGACCGCCGACACAGCGCTTGAAAAAGCAGGGCTTCAAGGCGCTGACCTGAACTGGATCGTTCCGCATCAGGCCAATATTCGGATCATTCAGGGCACCGCCAAGAAAATGGGCCTGTCGATGGACCGGGTGATTGTCACGGTTCAGGATCACGGCAACACCTCGGCGGCATCAATCCCCTTGGCGATGTCTGTTGGCGTCGAGCAGGGCCGGATCAAGCAAGGCGATTTGGTTTTGTGCGAGGCGATTGGCGGCGGGCTGGCATGGGGCGCGGTCGTCCTGCGCTGGTAGGATCCTTTCCCGCGCAAACAGCGCGTGCCAAGTCGTTGATATTGACTCGGAAATTCTTTCCGCCCTACAGTCGTTTGATAAACGAGGGGACATCATGACCGAGACAACAAAAACCAGAATGGATTTAAGCGAGGCCGTCTTCCGCGAAGTCGGGCTTTCGCGCAATGACTCGGCCCAGCTTGTGGAAAGCGTTCTAGCGCATATGTCAGACGCGTTGGTTCGCGGAGAGCAGGTCAAGATTTCGTCTTTCGGCACGTTCTCGGTGCGTGAAAAATCGGCCCGTGTGGGGCGCAATCCAAAAACCGGTGAAGAGGTGCCGATCAACCCCCGCCGGGTTTTGACCTTTCGGCCCTCGCATCTGATGAAGGATCGGGTTGCCGCCGGTAACAAACGCTAGGACAGACCTGTATCATGGGCAAATCCGCCGACGCCTTCCGAACCATAAGTGAGGTTGCCGACTGGCTGGAAACCCCGGCCCATGTGCTGCGGTTTTGGGAAAGCAAGTTCAGCCAAGTCAAGCCCGTCAAGCGGGCCGGCGGGCGCCGGTATTATCGCCCCGCTGACATGCTGCTTTTGGGCGGTATCAAAAAACTGCTGCACGACGACGGGATGACCATCAAGGGCGTCCAAAAGATGCTTAGGGATCAGGGCGTTAAACATGTTTCGGACATGGCTCCGGCACTTGAGGACGGTCTGCAAGACGCGGCCGAAGCTGCAATCACGTTGGATGCGGTGGATCAAAGTCCATCCGACGGGGCACAGGTTTTGGATTTTGCCCGTGGCCCTGCCAAGTCAGATACATCTGCGCCGGTGACACCTGACGCTGAGCCGATGGATGAGCCGCGCGAACCTGAACTGTTCGAGGGGTCCGAAGCCGCAACAGGCGAGCCAGATACGCCACCGGCCCCGACGGCTCCACCTGAACCAGAGGTAATGTCAGACGCCAATGAGGACACCAAAGTGGATCAGCCGGACACGCCTGAACGCGTCGACAGTATGGCCACCCCTGCCGATCCGTCCGCGGCGCCCGATCCGTCCACGTCAGACGACACGCCTGATGCGCCGCAGACACCCGCCGTTCCAACTTTCAGCCATCGCAGCGTCGAGGAGAGCCCCGAACAGGATGCTCCCCTAGTGCCGCAAGATGAAAGCGCTGAGGATGTCACTGACGACCAAACTATAGTGGACCCTGAGGCCACAACGCCCCCTGAGGCCCCTTCCCCTTCCCCGTCACCCACGCCGCACATGATTGACCTGCCAGACGATCCGCCTGACACTGTCGATGCCGGTTCCGGTGCTTTGAGCACCCTTTGCAACGTGTCGTCACCGCGCGACGCCGATACCGCAAAGCAGCTGGAACAGATTGCGGAGCGCGTGCGTGCTTTGATCAAAGCATAGGCCAGTCTCTCCCTGGCCTTGCATATTAAAAATCGGTTTTTCCCTCTTGTTCCCAGCTTCAAAACAGGTATGTAACGGCCTCATGTCGGGCTATAGCGCAGTCTGGTAGCGCGTCCGTCTGGGGGACGGGAGGTCGCAGGTTCGAGTCCTGCTAGCCCGACCATGAAAACCGCCCCCAACACCGGATCCCGACTGGGGCACATGTCCCGCAAACCGGGGCCGCCTAGCGCTGAGGGGGATGAGATGACCGGTGTACTGGCAAGCCAGCAGATTTCAGCCCTGATTGCAGACGGTCGCATTTCCGCCCAACCCGCCGTCATTTCCGAGCAAATTCAACCAGCCAGTCTGGATCTGCGACTTGGCAACGTGGCCTACCGTGTGCGCGCATCATTTTTGTCGGGCCATAACCGCAGTGTTGCCGATCGTTTGGCCGAACTTGAAATGCACCGGATCGACCTGAGCCAAGGCGCCGTTCTGGAAAAGGGCTGTGTCTATGTTGTCCCCTTGATGGAACATCTGGATCTGCCCTCGGGCATGCAGGCCGTTGCAAACGCCAAATCGTCGACCGGGCGGCTGGATCTGCTGACCCGCATGATCACAGATGGCGGCACCGAGTTTGATCGCGTCCCGCAGGGCTATCAAGGCCCGCTTTATGCCGAGATCTGCCCTAGAAGTTTTTCCGTTCTGGTCCGGCCGGGAATGCGCCTGAACCAAATCCGGTTCCGTGATGGCCAGTCGATTCTGGATGATGGCGCGCTGCGGGCCTTGAACGCGGAGACACCTTTGGTGGATGGCCCCGCCGTGATCAGCGACGGTTTGGGGTTTTCCGTTGATCTGAAACCCGAAAACGGCACGCTGGTGGGCTATCGCGCCAAACCGCATACCGGGGTGATTGATCTGGACAATATCGGCGGTTACGCCCCGTCAGAGTATTGGGAAGAGGTTCATTCCGACACCGGGCGCATCATCCTTGACCCCGGTGCGTTTTACATCCTTGTCAGCCGCGAAGCGGTGCATATTCCGCCCGCCTATGCCGCTGAAATGGCGCCTTATCTGGCCATGGTCGGGGAATTCCGGGTGCACTACGCGGGCTTTTTCGACCCGGGCTTTGGCCATGACGCTGCAGGTGGTGCGGGATCGCGCGGCGTGCTTGAGGTGCGCTGTCACGAGGCCCCGTTTGTGCTGGAACATGGCCAGATTGTCGGGCGGTTGGTCTATGAAAAAATGGATCAGGTGCCACAACAGCTATATGGTGCGGACCTGAAATCGAACTATCAGGGCCAAGGCCTGAAACTCAGCAAGCACTTTCGCGCGGCCTGAGCAGAGCCACTTTCAGAATTTGCCAAACCGCCGATTAAGACGCATGGCTTGGCGCGCGCGCTTTTGGGTCTCCCGACTGTCTGGCCCGGTCGAAGGCTCCTGCCCGGTCTGATCTTGATCCTGATCCTGCACCTGGGTATTGGACCGGTTGCGCCCAAACCGTTTGCTGGCCGCGCTGATCCCTGCGTTCATGCCGCCGCGCATCACTTTGCGCATGACCATCCGGATCACCATATTAACTATGAAGTTGGCGTTCATTGCGGCCTCCTAAACTATCTACAACCCCACACATAACATCAAATCATGCAGTTTTCAGGGCATTCGCAAGATTTTTAACCCTTAGTCTTCGAACATCTCGCTTTGATCGGTATCCTCGCCATCCTCGCTGTCGCCATCAGGCGACATCGCACCGGGCGGTGGCCGATTTTCCAAAAGCCCGGCCGATCGCAATTCCTTGAGGCCCGGCAGATCGCGCGCGGACTCAAGGCCGAAATGATCCAAAAAGGATTGTGTGACCACGAATGTCACAGGGCGGCCCGGTGTCATTTTTCGGCGGCCAAAACGAATCCATTCCATTTCCAGCAATTGATCCACAGTGCCGCGGCTGACCGACACGCCCCTGATCTCTTCGATCTCGGCGCGCGTGACAGGCTGGTGATAGGCGATAATCGCCAATGTCTCGATCGCCGCGCGGCTAAGCTTGCGGGTTTCGACCGTTTCCTTTTGCATCAAGAACCCAAGGTCAGGCGCGGTGCGCATCGCCCATGCCTCGCCAACCTTGACCACCTGCACGCCGCGCCCCTCATAGCGTTTGCGCAGATGCGCCAAGGCTTCGGCCGCGTCACAGCCGTGCGGCATCCGGGCCTCCATGTCCTTGACCGTGACCGGTTCGGCACTGGCGAACAGGATCGCTTCGCACATCCGTTCCTGTTCGGCGATTGGCGGGGCCTCGAACAGGGTATCTTCTTTTTCGTCTGTATCGTGTGACACTGCATCACTCCCTGCGGCGCAACTGGATCGGTGCGAACATGTCCTCTTGCCGGATTTCGGCCTTGCCTTCTTTGACCAACTCCAAAGAGGCCGCAAAGGTCGAGGCCGTGGCCGACCGCAGCCGTGCGGGATCAGAGGTGAACCCTTCGGGCAGATAACTTGAAATATCGGTCCAGCTCGCGGCAAACCCGATCAACGGGCGCATCCGTTCAAGCGCTTGTTCCAAGGTGAACACGGCATCCCGATCCATGATGTAGGGGCGAAACTCATCCTTGGTCCGAATGCGCGCATAGCCCTGCATCAGGTCCAATAAAGTGGCGGTATAGGTCACCCGTTTGACCCGCATCACATCTTCGGGGATGCCACGGGCAAAGAAATCGCGGCCCAATTGATCACGCGCCATCAAGGTGGCCGCCTGTTCGCGCATCGCTTGCAGGCGTTCTAGTTGAAACGCCAGATGCGCGGCCAGTTCCTCACCGGATGGCCCCTCTTCGGTGGGATCCGGGGGCAGCAACAGCCGCGATTTCAAAAAGGCCAGCCATGCCGCCATGACCAGATAATCAGCGGCCAATTCGATACGCAATTGCTTGGCCCGTTCGACAAAGGCCAGATATTGCTGTGCCAATTGCAGAACCGACACTTTGCGCAGATCGACCTTTTGGGTGCGGCTGAGGGTCAAGAGCAGGTCCAGCGGGCCTTCGAATCCGTCGACATCAACGATCAACGCCTCGGCCGCCATACGGTCGGCCACGCTTGTCGGTTCTGTTTGATCTTCCTCGAATAAGTCCTCAGACATCACCACGCCCGTTTAGCAATGCATCAAGCTTTGCTTCAACAGCGGGAATGTCAACCTTTTGGGGCGTTTTGCGCGCCGCCAAGGCCCGTTCGGCCCGATCTTGGGCCTGATCGCCCATCTGCCCTGCCGCTATGGCCACCGCGCGGCGATCTTCTAGCGACGCGTTACACAATAGCACGACATCACAGCCCGCCGCCAGCGACCGCTGGGCAATTTCGGGCAGCGGGCCGTTCAAAGCCTTCATCGAGATATCGTCAGTCATGATCAACCCGTCGAACCCAATCTCGTCGCGGATCAGCTGCATCACCTTGGGCGACAGGGTGGCGGGCAGGTTATCAATCGCCGAGTATACCAAATGCGCCGTCATCCCCATGGGCAAATCGTTCAGCGCCTGAAATGGGGCGAAATCAATGCTGGCCAAATCCGAGTGTGGCGCGTCCACCCGTGGCAGATCAAGGTGGCTGTCCACCACCGCGCGCCCATGTCCGGGGATATGCTTGATCACGGGCAAAACCCCACCATCCAGCAGGCCCTCGGCCACCGCGCGGCCCATGCGGGCGACGGTGCCCGCGTCAAACCCGTAACAGCGGTTTTTCAGGAATTCGTGGGTATCCGGCCCGGCCACATCGACCAAGGGCGCGCAATTGCTGTCGATGCCCAAATCATGCAGTTCGGCGGCGATAAGCCGATAGCGCAAATACATCGCCTGCGCGGCATTGGCCCCGGCCTCGGCCACGTGCTCAAGCGGGGGCAGCCAGTCGCGCCACAGCGGCGCGCGCAAGCGCTGCACGCGCCCGCCTTCTTGATCAATCGTTATGGGCGCGTCACGGCCCACGGCCTCGCGCAAATCAGCGCAGAGCGCGCGGACCTGTTCGGGCGTGTCGATGTTGCGCGCGAACAGGATAAACCCGAACGGGTTGGCGTCGGCAAACAGGCGTTTTTCCGCGTCCGTCAGGCGCAGACCTTCGGCATCAAGGATGCACGCGCCAAAGCGCGCGCTCACCGGGTCACCACCGGGATACAATCGGCGTTCTCGGCCACAAGCGCCGAGCAGAAGCGGCGCGCATCGCTGAGGTCGGCAAACCCCATGGCCCGCAAACGGTAGAACGTGCGCCCACCACTTTGCGCCTTTTGCACGACACGATCCTTACCAGCGAGATATTCGTCGAACTTGCCGCTGAGGCGCGTCCATTCCTTTTGCGCAATCGCTGCGGATTCAAACGCGCCCAATTGCGCCATACGG
>Ga0209931_1002139_pt1 | contig 10167 bp, 5 predicted proteins | sample SalPonR1_B_D1_MG_FD_185697 | JGI IMG/M metagenome (GOLD analysis project Ga0209931, IMG submission 185697) | Salt pond soil microbial communities from South San Francisco under conditions of wetland restoration - Salt Pond MetaG R1_B_D1_MG... ...
TCATGCGCCTGTCTGCATACTTCTGCGGTAAGAGGCTGGAAAAGCCGTCGATGAATCCCAAGGAAAGCCGAATGGACATGAAACAGCAACCCAATACGACGCTGCCGGATATCGCGTCGCAGCCGCACGACCAACTCGCAGGCAAGCTGGACTGGGTCGGGATGAACCGCATCGAAGTCCCGGTGCGCATTACCGGGAAAGATGGTGTGGCCATGCAGACCCCGGCCCACATCAGTGCCTTCGTCAACCTCGGCGAGCCGGAAGCCCGGGGCATCCACATGTCGCGCTTGTATCTGCATCTGGATCGGGCGTTGGCCGAGCATACTCTGACCCCGCTTGCACTGCGCCACCTGTTGCGCGATTTCCTGGACTCGCATGCCGATCTGAGTACGCGGGCGCTGGTGCGAATCGACTTCGAATACCAGACCCGCCGCAAGGCGCTTTCCAGCGACAACTCCGGCTGGCGCAACTATCCTTTCAGCATCATCGCGACGCTGGAAGGCAAGAAGTTCTCGCTGGAACTTTCCTACGAAGTCACCTATTCGAGCACCTGTCCGTGTTCCGCGGCCCTGGCGCGCCAATTGATTCAGCAGCAGTTCGCCAAGGATTTCGCGGAAGACGAGCGCATTGACCGCGACTCCGTCTTGCAGTGGCTGGGTACGGAGCAGGGCATCATGGCCACGCCGCACAGCCAGAGGTCCATTGCAGACGTCAGGTTGCAACTCGCGCCGACGTTCGAGGCATTTCCTTTCGAGGCGCTTATCGACCTGATCGAAAATGCGCTGAAGACGCCCGTGCAGACTGCCGTAAAGCGCGAAGACGAGCAGGAGTTTGCCCGGCTGAACGGCCAGAACCTGATGTTTTGCGAAGATGCCGGGCGCCGGGTGCAGAAGGCGCTTGAAGGCGACGACCGAATTCTCGATTACTGGGCTCGCTGCAGCCATTTCGAGAGCCTGCATCCGCATGATGCGGTCTCCATCGTCACCAAGGGTGTGCAAAACGGCTATCAGCCGATTGACAGTCACCGCTAGGCTGGGCAATCCGATGAAGCCGGCGGCGTCAGCGCGCTGCCGCCTCCCTGTCCGGTAGCGCCTGCCGCGTTCTAGCTCTACATCGGCCTTTCCCCCGGCTTATGTGAAGTCGATCACGAATCGGTTGCTTGACGACCCGCGCGGGCGCCGCGGTTGTCGCGCCGCGTCGATTTATTTGGGGTAAAGTTCCAGCTACGGAACCATTGGTCCGGCTCGTGCGGATCGGTTCACGTATTGGCGTTTGGGACTTAAACAGAGGGGAATGCAACAATGATCAAACTCTTGATCGTGGACGATCATCACCTGGTGCGCACCGGGTTGCGAAATATCATAGACGACGCCGGTGGAATCGAAGTCGTCGGAGAGGCGGGGACCGGAGAACGGGCCATTCAGTTGAACCGGGAGAAGAGCCCCGACGTGATTCTTATGGACATTGGATTGCCCGGGCTTTCAGGGTTCGAAACCAGCGAGCGCATCATGAACGCGCGTCCGTCGGTACGCATCATTGCGCTCACGGCGCATACCAAGCCTCCGTTTCCGGCGCGTCTTCTGGAGATGGGTGCAGTCGGCTATCTGACCAAGGCGTGCGACGCTGAAGAACTGGTCACCGCAATTCGGAAGGTATCGGACGGCGAGCGTTATATCGGTTCCGAGATCGCACAGCAACTTGCGATGTCACTGTTGCCGGGCACGCCGCAATCACCTTTCCAGGAGCTTACGCCGCGTGAAATCGAAGTTGCGATGATGTTGGCCAACGGCATGAAGTCCAGCGCCATTGCCGAGCGCATGAACATCAGTCCCAAGACGATTTCAACGCACAAGTACCGGATCTTCGAGAAAATCGGGGTCGATAGCGAAGTGGCGCTGTTGCGCGAGGCCATTCGCTACGATGTCATAGAAACAGATGGCTGAATGAAACAAGGTCCGGGATGACCCGGACCTTGTCGATCGGCTTCAGTTGGCGCCGTCGGCGGCCTCAGGAATTTTCGCCGGACTTCTCGCCGTCGCCGGGCGCCGACGATTGCTTGCGCTTTTCCTCGCCGGTCGGTTTTTCCTCGATCTTGAACAGACCTGCCTGCTGTCCGACCGGACGGGCTGCAGGTGTCTTGCCGTTTTTGTCGTCCGAATTCTCGGGTCCGGCGCTGGACGGCTCGGGCTTGCCACCTGACGGCTCGGGCTTGCCACCTGACGGTTCGGGCTTGCCACCTGACGGTTCGGCCTTCCCACCTGACCGTTCGGCCTTCCCACCTGACCGTTCGGCCTTCCCACCTGACCGTTCGGCCTTCCCACCTGACGGTTCGGCCTTCCCACCTGACGGTTCGGCCTTCCCACCTGACCGTTCGGGCTTGCCGCCTGACGGTTCGGTCTTTCCACCCGACGGTTCGGTCTTTCCACCTGACCGTTCGGGCTTGCCGCCTGACGGTTCGGTCTTTCCACCCGACGGCTCGGGCTTCCCACCTGAACGTTCGGGCTTGCCGCCTGACGGCTCGGCCTTCCCACCTGACGGTTCGCGATTTCCACCGGGCTCCTGGGACTTGTTATCTGACTGCTCCGACTTTCCATCGACATTGCCGGGCTTGCCGACGGACTTTTCCTGCTTTCCATCCGGCTGCTCTGATTTGTCGTTGGCGTCGCGCTGGTCACCGGTAGAGTATTTGTTACGACGCTTCTTGCCGCCGCGACGGCGGCGCTTTTTCTTGCTTCCGGTCGGGGCGTTGGGCTTGCCTCCGTCCTTGGTGTCGGGCTTCTGGTCGCCGCCTTTCTTGGGCCCGCTCCGGTCTTCTTTCTGCTCACCGGCGTTGCCACCGCCTTTGCCGCTGTCCTTGGGCTTGTGCGGGCGGTTGGCGGCGTGCTTGGTGCCGCTTCGGGCCGATCCCGATTTCCGCGTGCGTTTCTTGCCGCCACCGCCTGCCGGTTTCGGCTTGCCGCGGCCGGATGTTTTATGCGTTTTGCCGCGTTCTTCCTTTTTGTCGCTGGCGAAAAGATTCGACAGCCATTCCTTGAACCGGGTCCAGCCGCTCTTCTCGGCCCGCACGGGCGCAGGCTGCGACGGGCGCATCGTGCTGACGGCCGGTTCTTCGCGCGTTGTCACGCCGGCCTGGATCTCCTGTTCGCTGACGACCGGCTCGACTTCATCGCCTTGAGCGATAGCGTAAGACGGCTCTTCGACCGCCTCGGAGGTACGCAGCCGCTGGATCTGGTAGCGCGGCGTTTCCATCAGGTGATTAGCGACGATGGTGACCGGCGTTTTTGTCCGGTGCTCGATGTTGTTGACGACGTCGCGCTTTTCGTTGAGCAGGAAATTGGCCACGGCCAGTGGCGCCTGAACGATGACGCGGCCCGTGTTGTCCTTCATCGACTCTTCTTCGGCGAGTCTGATGATCGCCAGCGCCAGCGATTCGATCGACCGGATCGATCCGTATCCGTCGCAGCGCGGGCAAACGATGTGGCTGGATTCGCCCAGTGACGGCCGAAGCCGCTGCCGCGAAAGCTCGAGCAGCCCGAAGCGCGAGATGCGCCCGATCTGAACGCGAGCCTTGTCGGCCCGCATGGCCTCGCGCAACTTGTTTTCCACGTCGCGCTGGGCTTCGCGGCTGTTCATGTCGATGAAATCGATGACGACCAGTCCGCCCAGATCGCGCAGGCGCAACTGGCGGGCGATCTCCTCGGCGGCCTCGAGATTGGTCTGCAGGGCGGTTTCCTCGATGTCGGCGCCCTTGGTTGCGCGCGAGGAGTTGATGTCTATCGAAAGCAACGCCTCGGTATGGTCGATCACCACGGCGCCGCCGGAGGGCAGACGTACCTCGCGGGCGAACGCGGATTCGATCTTGCTTTCGATCTGGAAACGCGAAAACAGTGGGGTCTGCTCGTCGTAGCGCTTGAGTTTGCGCAGGTTGTGCGGCATGACCTGCTGCAGAAAGTCGCGCGCATCCTCGAACACCTGCTCCGAGTCGATCAGGATCTCGCCGATGTCCTCGCGCATGTGATCGCGCAAGGCGCGGATGATGACGTTGCTTTCCTGGTAAATCAGGAACGGGGCCTTGCGCGAGCCGGCCGCAGCCTGAATCGCTTCCCAGAGCTGCAGAAGATAGTTCAGATCCCACTGCAGATCCTCGACCTCGCGGCCCACGCCTGCCGTCCTTACGATCAGGCCCATGTCCTTGGGCGCGTCGAGCTCGCGCAGCGCGTCCTGGATCATCTTGCGGTCCTCGCCGGTGACCTGGCGCGAGACCCCGCCGGCGCGCGGGTTGTTGGGCATCAGCACCAGGTATCGGCCCGCCAGGCTGATAAAGGTGGTCAGCGCCGCACCTTTGGTACCGCGCTCTTCCTTTTCGACCTGGATGATGACTTCCTGGCCGCCTTCCACCGCGTCCTTGATATCCACGCGTTCACCGGCATCCAGGGTTTTGGCCGCGGATTCGGAAAAGTACTCGCGCGCAATTTCCTTGAGCGGCAGAAAGCCGTGGCGCTCGGAGCCGAATTCCACGAAGCAGGCTTCGAGGCTGGGTTCGACACGCGTGATGCGGCCCTTGTAGATGTTGGATTTCTTCTGTTCCTGGGCGGGAACCTCGATGTCGAGGTCGACCAGGTTCTGGCCATCTGCGATGGCGACACGCAACTCTTCGGGTTGAGTTGCGTTGATCAGCATTCGTTTCATTGTTGTCTGGATTCCTAACAAATCGCTCCCGTCCGGCAAAACCGGTCAGGCATCGGCGCCGATAACGGCAGGCCGAAATCCCCGGACTGTTTCTGTTTCGTGATTGTCGCCGGGAGCGTCTTGATTGTCTGATTGCCGCGCGAATCTTTTAATGCTCGACGGCACAAAAGAATCGACGACGCGATTAATCGGTTCGGCAAGATCCTGCCCACGCGGGTGGGCAGCTGCCTGCCTGGTCCGGTATTCCGGCGCGCCGGAAGGGGCGCCCGCAAGGGCGGTTCAGCCGCCCCTGTAAAACTGGCGCACGCTCAACCATCGATGCCGGGGCCGAGAAACTGCAATTCGGACCGGCATCCGCGATCGGCAGGATGCGCCGGCCAACGGCGCGCAGGCGTCATGAAATATTTTCATGCGCGGTTTTCGAACACGCTACCGTCGAGCAGCGCAAGTATACTTCAAATGGTGTTTTTCGGCAATTTTTCCGGGATTTCAACCGTGTGTATTTCCAGACCCACAGCAACCAGAAAAAATTCGTCGCGATGAGTGATGGTGCCAGCTCGGTGCGCGAGGTCGTGGTCGACGCCGACCACGGCGGACAGCGCCTGGACAATTTTCTGTCGCGCGAACTGGGCCAGGTACCGCGCAGTCTCGTCTACCGCCTGATTCGCACCGGACAGGTCCGCATCAACGGCGGACGGGTCAAGCCCATGCGAAAGCTCGTGACCGGTGACCGCGTGAGGATTCCGCCCGTTCGCGATCCGCGCGCATCGGCGGGGCCTCCGGTCAAGGTGCCGCAGGCCCGGGTTGCCGAAATCGAGGGCCGGATCGCCCACAGTCAGGATGAATTCATCGTCGTCGACAAGCCCGCCGGGTTGGCATCGCAGGCGGGGACGGGGCTGGCTTGGGGATTGAACGACATCATGACGCGCATCGATTCACGCGCGGTCCCGGTTCACCGCCTGGATCGCGAAACCAGCGGCCTGATGCTGTTCGCGCTGGGCGCGGCCAACGCGCGCGAGTTGCAGCAATGCTTTCTACGCGGCGAGGTCGAGAAGCGTTACCTGGCGCTGCTCGACGGTCATCTCGACCAGCCGCGGGTGGATGTCGATATGCCGTTGAAAAAGATTCGCGACGGCAGCGGCCAACACCGGGTGATCCCGGCTGAGGACGGTCAGGCGGCGCGTTCGAGCTTCAAGCGCCTTGAACGGCTTGCAAGGCGCGATTTCGTGGAAGTACGAATCGAGACGGGGCGAACCCACCAGATCCGGGCGCACGCTCGGTATCTCGGCACGCCTGTTGCCGGCGATGAACGATACAATCCGGGGTCGCCGCCGGCCGGGCTGGACCGCCTGTTCCTGCACGCCGGATATCTGCATCTGCCATGGCCGGAAGACCAGATATTCTCTTCACCATTGCCGGCCGAACTCAACCGGATCCTGGAGCACTTGCGTTGAACCGGACACATTCGAATCCCCCGTCGTCGGACATTCAGTCTTGATTTTTCAGCCGTTGTCGGTCGCGATCGGCTTGCGCTATCTCAAGGCCAAGCGACGCAACCGTTTCATATCGTTCATTTCACTGATCTCGATGGCGGGCATCGCGGTGGGCGTGGCCATTCTGATCACCGTGATCTCGGTGATGAACGGATTTGAAAAGGAGTTGCGCGAGCGCATCCTCGGCATGGTCTCCCACGCAACCGTCTCGACCTGGGATCGGCCTTTCGAGGACTGGCCCGAGCTGATCGCGAACGCCCGGCAGAACCCCGAGGTCATTGGCGCCGCCCCGTTCGTCGAACAGCAAACCCTGCTCAACGGACGCGAGGTCTCCGGCGCGCTGGTGCGCGGCATCGACCCGGTACTGGAGCCGTCGGTATCGGACCTGGACCAGCAGATGATCAGCGGCAGCCTGAGCGCGCTGGACCGCGAACGCTGGCAGGTAATACTGGGGCTGGAGCTGGCCGCCCGGCTGGGCGTTGGGCCGGGCGATCCGGTCACCATTTTCGCCCCACAGATTCGCGCCACCGCGGCCGGCGTGGTGCCGACGGTGCGCCGGTTCACCGTCGCCGGCATTTTCGAGGCCGGGGTGCATGAATTCGACAGCTCGCTCGCGGTGGTGCACTGGCAGGACGCCCAGGCACTGTTCCGCACCGGCCAGGGCGTGACCGGCGTGCGGCTGGAATTCACCGATCTGTTCCAGGCCCGGTCGATCGCGCTGGAACTGGCCGATTCGCTGCCGGGTTTTTATCGCGTAAGGGACTGGACCCAGCAGAATGCCAACTGGTTCCGGGCCGTGCAGCTGGAGAAGACCATGATGTTCATCATTCTTTCGCTGATTATTGTCGTTGCGGCGTTCAACATCATTTCCACGCTGGTGATGCTGGTCACCGACAAGCAGGCCGACATTGCCATCCTCAAGACCATGGGTCTGAGTCCGGGTCGGGTGATGCAGGTGTTCATCGTCCAGGGCATGTCGATCGGCCTCATCGGCACATTGCTCGGCACGCTGGGCGGTATCGTGCTGGCGCTGAACGTCGAAAGCATCGTGGCCGGGATCGAACAACTGCTCAACACCGAGTTCCTGTCGGCTGACATCTATTATATTTCGGATCTGCCGTCGGACCTCCAGGCAACGGACGTGGTGCGCTTTTCCGGGCTGGCGCTGGTGCTTTCCCTGCTGTCGACGCTGTATCCGGCCTGGCGGGCGGGCCGGACGCGACCGGCGGAGGCGCTGCGCTATGAATGATGCAGTCGTGAAATGCGTCGGCGTGACGCGCCGATTTCATCAGGGCCGGACCGCCCTGGACGTTCTGCGAGGCGTGGACCTGGAGATCGCCCGCGGTGAGCAGGTCGCCATTGTCGGAGCCTCGGGCGTGGGCAAGAGTACGTTGCTGCAGATACTGGGCGGGCTGGACGATCCGACCGAGGGCACGGTCACCGTGGCCGGTCACGACATGGCCCGTGCCTCCGAACTGGAGCGCGGCCGGATCCGCAACCGGCACCTGGGCTTCATTTACCAATTTCATCACTTGCTGCCTGAATTCAGCGCCGTCGAAAACGTGGCACTCCCGTTGATGATCGGTGGTCAGTCGGCTGCGAAGGCCCGTCGTGCCGCGGCCGAATTACTGGGCCGCGTCGGGCTGGGCGAGCGACTCGAGCACAAGCCCGGCGAACTTTCCGGTGGTGAGCGCCAGCGCGCTGCCGTGGCCCGGGCATTGATCCATCAGCCGGATTGCGTACTGGCCGACGAGCCCACCGGCAACCTGGACGAGGCCACGGCCACGTCCGTCTATGAACTCATGCTCGGACTGAACCAGGAATTCGATATCAGCTTCGTGGTGGTCACCCACGACACCGGCCTGGCCGGACGAATGGACCGACGCTTCGAAATGAGCCACGGCGTCTTGCGCGCGATAGATTGATGCAGTCGTGGGCGGCGCGCGCGGGCCGGGTCACATTGCTGTTCTGCGGCGGGGCGATCATCGCCGCTGCGTTCACGTTCCTGGTCGCCGTTTCGTCCGGGCTGGTGCTGCTGGGTCTGGTCCTGCTAATGGCGGCTTTTCCATCTACCCGGATCTGGGCGGCGCTGCCGGCCGGCATGCTGTGGTTCTCGCTGCACGCGCTATGGTTGCAGCACGATGCATGGCCCGACGAGCGCGCCGGTGAGACCGTCGAGCTGACCGGCCGGGTGGTTGGCCTGCCCGAGCAGCGCGATGGTCGTGTTCGACTGGAATTTCAGCCGGACGCAGAAAAACGGCGCGCCGGCGCACCGGCCCGGATTCTGCTGAGCTGGTACCGGCCGCTGGAATGGTTCCGGCCGGGCGAAAGATGGCGCATCGTGGCGACGCTGGAGCCGCCGAACGGACGAGCCAATCCCGGTCTGTTCGACTATCACCGATACCTGGTGGCGCGCGGCATAGGCGCGCTGGGCAGCATTAAGTCGGCTGAGCGACAGTCTTCGTCCGGGCCGGCGTCCGCGCCCGACCGCTTCAGACAGCGACTGGCGAACTGGCTGCAGGCCGAGACCGTGAATCTCGACGCCGCCGCGCTGCATCGGGCGTTGACGGTGGGCGACCGCACAGCGATGTCGCCCGAACTGGCCGACCGGCTGCGCCTGACCGGTACTGCTCACCTGCTGTCCATTTCCGGTCTTCACGTCGGCATGGTCGCCGGCCTTGCCGGGCTGCTCGCCGGACTGCTGGCGACGCCGCTGCTGCGCCTGCGCGGCTGGCCGGATCGCAAGCGCGTGATGCTGGTGACCGGCCTGATTGCGGCATTCGGCTACGCGTTGCTGGCCGGATTCAGCCTGCCTACGGTGCGTGCTCTGGTGATGCTGCTGGCCGGTTTCGGGGCCATGCTGTGGCGTCGCGGAATCCAGCCGGGCAGGGCGCTGCTGACCGCCCTTGCGGCGGTGTTGCTGATCGATCCCATGGCGCCGTTGGCGATCGGCTTCTGGCTGTCGTTTGCCGCCGTGGCCGTGCTCATATGGGCGTTCTCGGGCCGCTCGCGCGGCAAGGGCTGGCTCCGCGGGCTGGTGCAGGCCCAGTTCGTCATCGCGATTGGTCTTCTACCGCTGAACATCGGCATCTTTCAGCAGTGGGCACCGACTGCGCTGGCGGCCAATCTGGTCGCGATTCCGCTGGTGGGCCTGTGGATATTGCCGTGCCTGCTGGCCGCACTGGGATTGTTCGCGCTTGGCCTGCCGGCCGGATTCATGGTCGCGCTTTCCGAGCGGGGGCTCGAAGTGTTTCTGGCGATGCTGGATGTGTTGACCGGCGCCGATCGATGGTTTGCGGTACTGAGTGCACCGGCAGTGCCGGCGCCGGGGCTGGCAGCGATCGTGATCGCCGCCGTCGGCGCGCTATGGCTGCTGGCGCCGCGCGGCTGGCCGCTGCGTCCGTTGGGCGCGGTGCTTTTGCTGCCGCTTCTATGGCCGACCGCGGATGGACCCGGTCCGGGCGAGTTCGAGCTGACGGTACCGGATCTCGGCGACGGACAGGCCGTCATCGTCAGAACGGCAAGCCGGGTGCTCCTCTACGGCACGGGTCCGGGCGATGGCGCCGAGCGCAGCCTGGTGGCCGGCACCATTGCGCCGCTCGTGCGTCAGGGCGGCCGGGCCTCGGTCGACCGAATCATCGTGCCTTTTCGGCACCGCGACTATGCCGGCGGTCTTGCCGAGGCCGGGCGGGAATGGCCCGGGGCCGAGGTGATCGCGCCGGACGCCCGTGCTGACGGTCGTTGCATCGAAGGAGAGCGCTGGACGGTCGATGGGGTCGAGTTCAGCTTTCTGCATCCCTCTGCGGCGCTGCCGGACCTGGGCGGTGACTCCAGCTGCGTGCTCGAGATTCGCTCGCCGTTCGGCAGCGCATTGCTGAGCGGCGGTATCGGCGCCAACGTGATCCGGCGCCTGGCGGCGCGGGAATCCGTGCGGCCGGTGGACGTTGTTGTCTTGCCGCGTTTCGGGCACGCCGAAAGCCTGGAC
>Ga0209931_1002151_pt1 | contig 10143 bp, 8 predicted proteins | sample SalPonR1_B_D1_MG_FD_185697 | JGI IMG/M metagenome (GOLD analysis project Ga0209931, IMG submission 185697) | Salt pond soil microbial communities from South San Francisco under conditions of wetland restoration - Salt Pond MetaG R1_B_D1_MG... ...
TCGTCTTGGCGCGCGCCTTGGAGCCCATCGCGTCTATGGTCTCCGGCTTTGGTCCGATCAGCGCGATACCGGCTTCGGCCAGGACGCGGGCGAAGTCCGCGTTCTCCGACAGGAATCCATAGCCCGGATGCACGGCCTCGGCCGCGGTCTCGCGTGCGATATTGATAATTTTCTCGGCCACGAGGTAGGACTTGTTTGCCTCGGCCGGCCCGATGGCGACCCCCTGGTCGGCAAGCCGCACGTGCAGCGCATCGCGATCGGCCTCGGAATAGACCGCCACGGTCTCGACACCGAGACGTCGGCAGGTTTCGATGACGCGGCAGGCGATCTCGCCGCGATTGGCGATCAGAATTCGTTTGAACATCCGGGCTCCAGGGTCAAAAGCTGCAGGATCAAAATCTTCAGGGCCAGAAGCAGCAGGGTCAAAAGCTCTGGCACGAAGGACGCGAAGAAGGCACTAAGGGCACGAAGGAAAGGCCAAGTCGACTGCATCATTGAAAATGCGATGCAGGATATTTGCTTACCCCGACAGTAATACTTTTCATGACTTTGCCAGTCTCTTTTCGGTCTCGCATTGCTTTTCCTTCGTGCCTTCTTCGCGGTCTTCGTGTCCTGTTTTTTTTAAAGCAAGAGAATTGCTCCATTTTTTCTTCGTCTCCAGCTTTTTATCACGCTTTCAGTCATCCCCGGCTAACCAATCGGGCGAGCGTTTCTCCAGGAAAGCGCGCAATCCTTCCTGGCCTTCGTCGGCCACGCGCAGGCGGGCGATCCACTCGGCAGTGATGGCGTCCAGTTCGCCGGCCGGACCGTCGAAGGTTGCGACGCGCCGAACCAGTTGCTTGCATTCGGCCACCGCCTGCGGCCCGCTTGCCAGCAGGGCTTCGGCGATTGATTCCACTTGGGCTTCCAGGCTTTCGGCGGCACAGGTTGCGTCCACCAGGCCGATGGCGTGTGCGGTCTCGGTATCGAAGCGCTCCCCGGTCAGCATGTAGCGACGCGCAGCGCTCGCGCCGATGCGCGCGATCACGAAAGGAGCGATCGTGGCCGGAATCAGGCCCAGCCGCACCTCGGTCAGGCCGAACTTCGCGTGATCGGCCGAGACCGCGATATCGCAGCACGAAATCAGCCCCACCCCGCCGCCGAAGGCCGCGCCGTTGACCCGGGCGATCGTGGGGCAGGGCAGTTCGTCGAGCTTGCGAAACATCGCCGCCAGCCGCTCCGAATCGGTGCGGTTCTCCGCTTCCCCGGCATCGGCCATGGCCCGCATCCAGCCGAGATCCGCCCCGGCCGAGAACGACTTCCCCGACCCGGTCAGCACCAGCACGCGCGGCGGTGAGGCTGCCATCTCGTCGAACGCCTGCGTCAGCTCCGCGATCAACGCCGCGTTGAAGGCGTTGTGAACCTCGGGCCGATTCAACGTCAGCCTGGCGACGCCGTCGTGTCTGGTTGTCAGTTCAAATAACTTGCTCATGAAATACGGTTTCCGGTTTCCGATTTCGGGTTTCCGGAACAGTCCAGACAAGGTTTTCCGGAAACCGGGAAACCGGAAACCCGAAACCGATGTTTACATGCGGAACACGCCGAAGCGGTCCTTTTCGATCGGCGCGTTCAGCGATGCGGCGATGGCCAGTCCGAGTACGCGGCGGGTATCGACGGGGTCTATGACGCCGTCGTCCCACAGCCGGGCGGTGGCGTAATAGGGATGGCCCTGGTCTTCGTACTTGTCGCGGATGGGCGCCTTGAATTGTTCTTCCTCGTCGGCGCTCCATGCCTTGCCGGCCGCCTCCAGGCCGTCGCGCTTGACCGTGGCCAGCACGCTGGCGGCCTGCTCGCCGCCCATGACCGAGATGCGGGCATTCGGCCAGGTCCACAGGAAGCGGGCGCCGTAGGCCCGGCCGCACATGGCGTAATTGCCGGCGCCGAACGAGCCGCCGATGATGACGGTGAACTTCGGCACGTGCGAACAGGCCACCGCCGTGACCATCTTGGCGCCGTCTTTCGCAATGCCGGACTGTTCGTACTTTTTGCCGACCATGAAGCCGGTGATGTTCTGCAGAAAAATCAACGGGATGTTGCGTTGATTGCAAAGTTCTATGAAGTGCGCGCCCTTGAGCGCAGACTCCGAAAACAGGATGCCGTTGTTGGCGATGATGCCCACCGGATAACCATGTATGCGGGCAAAGCCCGTGACCAGGGTGGTGCCGTAACGCGCCTTGAATTCCTGGAACTCGGAACCGTCGACTATTCGGGCAATGATTTCGCGCACTTCGAACGGGTAGCGGGTGTCGTCGGGCAGGATGCCGTAGATGTCTTCGGCCGGGTAGGCCGGCTCGGTCGGCGCCTTGCGGTCCGGCTGTTCGTCACCGGTCCGGTTGAAGTGCTCGACGATGTCACGCGCCATGGCCAGCGCGTGGGTGTCGTTTTCGGCAAAGTGATCGGCCACGCCCGACAGCCGCGTATGCACGTCGGCGCCGCCCAGGGTTTCGGCGTCAACTTCCTCGCCGGTGGCCGCCTTGACCAGCGGCGGGCCGCCGAGAAAGATCGTGCCCTGTTCCTTGACGATAATGGCCTCGTCGCACATGGCCGGCACATAGGCGCCGCCGGCCGTGCACGAACCCATCACCACGGCGATCTGCGGAATGTTCTTCGCCGACAGCCGGGCCTGGTTGTAGAAGATGCGGCCGAAGTGCTCCTTGTCCGGAAACACCTCGTCCTGCAGCGGCAGAAAAGCGCCGCCGGAATCGACCAGGTAGATGCACGGCAGGTGGTTCTCCAACGCGATTTCCTGGGCCCTAAGGTGCTTCTTGACCGTCATCGGGTAATACGTGCCGCCCTTGACCGTCGCGTCATTGGCGACCACCACGCATTCCACGCCCTGAATGCGGCCTATGCCGGCAATCACGCCGGCCGCCGGCGCCTGGTCGTCGTACAAACCGTGCGCGGCCAGTGGGGAGATTTCCAGGAACGGACTGCCGGGGTCGAGCAGCGTGCGCACGCGTTCCCGAGGCAAAAGCTTGCCGCGTGCCAGGTGTTTCTCGCGCGACTTTTCCGGACCGCCGCGCCCGGTCCATTCGAGCAGTTCGCGCAATTGTTCGGCAAGATCGCGATGGTGTTCGTCGCGCGCGAGAAAGTCCGGATCCTTGCGGTTTATCTGGGTACTCAGTTTCGGCATGGAAGCGTGTCGGCGTGTGTCGGCATGTAGAGGCGATAGTGTAGCTTGCACTTCGGGAGATTGCCGGAATCGGGGCGCCGGCTGTAATTCCATGAAATTGGATGAAATGTCCGTGGTCCTGACCGGACTGTCGTGTTTGTGTCGTATGCCATTTCTGCGTCATGGCGTCCGGCTGTCGTCGCGCGATCCAGTCCCGTGCTGTTCAATCGGTCCTGTCGGATTCAAAACTCACACGGAGGCACAATATGAGCAGTCACGAAAGACGTAGCGGTCAGAAATCTTCGAGCGGAAATGAAATGACGAACAAGAATTCGCGTATGGAAGTCGGGCTTCGCAAGGGCATTCGAACCTTCTTCGATATCGATGGCATCACGATCTCGATGTGGGGTTCGGCCTGGACCGGTCGCGAGATCGTCACGGTCGATGACCGGGTCGTCTCCAGGAAATGGAGCCTGCGCCTGGTCACACCGCACCATTTCGAGCATGCCGGTATCCGTTACAAGCTGGTGTTCCGGGTTGTCTCGCTGTTGCGCGGCGAGCTGCACATCGAGCTGTATCGCGAAGGTGAGTTGGTCGACAGCGATCACTTCCGTCAGAGCCAGTTTGGAATCGATCCCGAAACCGGCAAGTTCAGCGCATGGCGTTTCGCCAGGAAACTCGCGCCGTATTTTGTTGTTGGCATGTTGTCGGGTGCCGCCGCGGCATGGCTGGTCGACTACATGACGGGGGCCTGAGATGGATGTCAGTGCGGAAACAGTCAAGCGCGAGCGCCAGCAGCGCGGCTGGACGCAGCAACACCTGGCCGATGCCGCCGGTTGCAGTCTGCGCACGGTCCAGCGCATCGAAAGTCACGGTGTGGCGTCAAATGAGAGCGTCAGCGCGCTGTGCGCTGTATTCGAGCTTGAACGCGCCGTCTTGCTGATGGACGATCCCGCGGCCGATTCCGGCGCCGCGGGTGCGCGCCGGGTGGGTGCGCTGGTTATCGCGGCGGCGACTGTCGGCGCGGGCGCCGGGGCTTTGCTGACCTGGCTGCTGATGAATTCGCTCGGCGGCTGAGCTGTGTAACTGGGATTTCGAGGAGCTTAAAGATGAGATTGACCGACAAGGACCTCCGTATCTGTCTGCTGGCCTACCTGCTGACAGCCGCCTCGCTGGCCTGGTGCCACGACTCGGGTCCGGAGTACATCGAAGACTTCGATACCGAGATGAAATTCACCGCCGAAGGTACGCTGGAAATTCACCACGATGTCCGTTTCCATGCCCACGGCGACGAGATTCGCCACGGGTTGTTCTTCAAGCTTCCGGATGAAGTGGGGCCGATCTCCGGCTTCAGGGCGCAGATCAACGGTGTGGAAGTAGAGCCGGAGATCGATGAAGGCGCAATCATTTTGGCCGCCGCCGAACCTCTTGACGTGCAGCAGAGCCATCGGATCCAGGCAAGCTACCGGGCCAGAGTGCCGCTGCGCCAAGATTCGGCCGGCAAGCCGGCACTGAAATGGCGGCCGGTCATCGACCAGTTCGAGCTGCCCTGGCGGCGCGCGAGCGTGTCGGTGCTCTGGTCCGGGTGGCCCGAGCCGGAAAGTTTGCCGGCGGGGGGCGAGCATATCGATAACGGTTGGCGGCTGACGTACCGTGGCTCATCGGATGGTGCCGGGGCCGCGGCCGGGGCCGGTTCCGACGCCGATCCCGCGCAGGCGCTCTCTATCGGCTGGGGGAAGGACGTTTTTCCCGATTCCGTCGTCCGCAAGAACCGCGCCCACTGGGGTTTGCGGACCCTGCTCGTGCTCGCGATCATTATGCTTTGGGGGCTGATCCACGCCTTCTGGCGCGCCGTCGGTCGCGATCCCGATATCGGCCGGGTACGCGCCAGCGCCGCGCCGCCCTCGGGGATCTCGCCGGCCGCTGCGCGGTACATCGAACGCATGGGATTCGATGAAAAGGCATTTGTCGCCGCGCTGGTGTCGCTGCGGGTCAAGGGGCGCATATCGCTCGATCCGAACAAGGACGACGAGACACTGAGCGTCGCTCGGCTGGCTTCCGGTCGGGGAGATGCATCGCCGGGCGAGCGGGCGATGGAAAAGGTCCTTTTCGCCGATGCCTCGCGGGTCGAACTCGAGCCGGGCAGCTCCGTCGGTACCAAGGCTTCCAGCGCGCTCGACAAGGCGCTGGGCCGGGAGCACCGCGGGCGCCATTTCGAGACCAACAATCGCCAGCGGGTCCTATCGCTGATGCTGGGCGTCGGCGTCATCGCGATCAGCGTCATTGCACTGATCTCCGAATTGGGTGGTGTGATCGAGCGCGACCCGGTCGTGATTGCGCTGGGCTTCTTCGGTGCCGTCGCCGGGCTGGTGATTCCGCTGATCTACTTCGATCTGATGAAGGCGCCGACGCGCGCCGGGGTTACCGTCAGGCGCGAAATCGAAGCGCTCAGGCAGTACATGTCAGATGCGTCTCCGACAACATCGTCGGTCGACGAATTCGCGAAGCTGCTGCCGTTTGCCGTTGCTCTGGAGGTGGAAGAGGAATGGCAGGCGCGTTTCGGCGATCGCCTGGGCGATTGCGACGGCTCGAGCGCGGCGGATGTCATCGAGTGGTATCGAGAGATCCAGGACGAGTTCGACTCCACCGCGGCCATCGTGACGATTATTGCCGCCTCGACCGCGACGACTTCTGTCTCGGCCTCGGCCGGCGGCGCATCAGCAGGTGGAGTTTGAACCCGCCTTGTTCACCATCCCGCTTACTGCGAAGCCGCCGGGCCCCGGACCTGGGGCGTTTCGCTCAGTCGCGCTCACCGTACAGGCGAGTGCGCCTCCGGTGCGCTCGGTCACGAGACACCCCATCTACCGGACCTGACAGCGTCTCGCGACGGATGGATGGTGATAAGGCAGGTTGAATAAGCGCCGGTTTCGGGTCTCGCCATTCCGGTGTCGGGTTTCCGGAAAACCGGCCGTAACGCTCGTGCCCGACCGATTCGGTTAAGGTTGTTTTCATATCCGGCCTGAAGATCAGCAATGAAACTATTCGGCAGCTATACCTCGCCTTACGTTCGTCACATTCGAATCGTGCTGGCGCAGACGAGACAGGATTGCGAATTCGTCGAGACCGACTATGAGCAAAGCGCCGAGCTGTCGCCGGCGCGGCGCGTGCCGTTTCTATACGACGACAAGCTGATGCTGACCGATTCGGCCAGTATCCTGCGCTACCTGCGCGAAAGGGCCGGGCAGGCGTTCTTTCCGGACATCCGCGACTACGACCTGTTTCTGCTGGTGAACACCGCAATGGGGAGTGCGGTCAACCTGTTCCTTCTGGAGAGGGACGGCATTACCCCTGCCGATTGCGATTACCTCGTGCGTCAGAAAGGGCGCGTGGAAGACACCTTGTCGTTTCTCGGTCGACAGATTGGCGATGGTTTGTCCGATGCGAATTCGGACGGCGTGATCCGACTGGGCTGCTTCCTGAGCTGGGCGCTGTTTCGCGAGCGCATTTCGCTGGACGACCATGCCGCGCTGGCGCAATTCCAGCGGCAATTCGAATCGGATCCGCAAATTGCCGCGACGCATCCTCTGAAGTTGGGGTAAGCGCGGCTGGAAGGCAGTATGCGTAAAAACTGAAAGCGGGGCTTGCGCTATTCCAAGCAAGTTCAGTCGCCGGCAAGAACAACGTGCACCCGCCGATTCTGGCGGCCTTTCTTTTCGACCTTGGTGACTTCAACCGGACCGATTTCGGCGGTGGACTTGACGTGGGTGCCGCCGCAGGGCTGGAGGTCGACGTCCGGGATTTCCAGCAGCCGGATGCGGCCCACGCCGGTGGGCGGTTTGACCGACATGGTGCGGATCAGGCCGGGATCCAGGTCAGCTTCCTCGATCCAGCGAGACTGCACCGGGTGATCGGCCTCGATCAGCGCGTTGAGCTCGGTCGTTACCTCGGCCTTGTCGGGCGAGTCGGGCATGTCGAAATCCAGCCGGCTCTTGTCCTCGCCCACCTGGCCGCCGGTGACCGGAAACTTCAGCACCGCGCCGAGAAGGTGCAGGCAGGTGTGCATGCGCATCAGGCGGTGGCGGCGGGGCCAGTCGATTTCTGCGACCACTTGGATCCCGACCGCCGGCAGCAAGGTCTCCGGATCTGGCACGTGGACGATGGCGCCGTCGTCGCGGCGTCTGCGCGTGTCGGTGACCGGCATTTCATCGCTGCCCCAGATCAGACGACCACGGTCACCCGGTTGGCCGCCACCCACCGGATAGAACACGGTTCGATCGAGAACCACGCCGTCGTGGGTCGATTCGATCACTTTGGCCGTGCACTCGGTCAGGTAAGCGTCGTTCTGGAAAAGGGCTTCGGTCATCGTGGGTTCCGGGTCGTTGCTCATCGCGGATTCTAGCGCGTCGTCCGAGAAAAGCGGAGAAGCTTGACTCGGATTAACCCCCGACCTTACTCTTGCCGGCTTGTCCCCCGATTTGTGAAGCCACCCCATGACCGCAAGATTCCTGTTTGCCCTGCTTTTGACTGCCATGCTCATCGCCGCCTGCGGCGATGAGCCGGAGCCTGAATCCATAACGCCGGCTTCCGATTCGAGGTCCGCGCAACAGTCTGCGCCGGCGACCGACGAACCGGCGATCGGGGTCGCCGAAGCCAAGATCCCGCAGTATTCCATCGAGCAGTTCATGGATACCGAGCGGCTTGGCGGCGCGAGTTTCTCGCCCGACGGCTCGCGGGTGGCGTACTCGAGCAACCGTAGCGGCGTGTTCAACGTCTACGCCCAGCCCGTGGACGGCGGCGAGGCGGTCCAGCTGACCGACTCCACGACCGACCCCAAGTTCGTCCGGGCCTATTTTCCGAACGACGCCCGCCTGATCTTCAGTGGCGACCAGGGCGGCAACGAGCTCGATCACGTCTACCTTCGCAACCTCGACGGCAGCGTGCTGGACCTGACGCCGGGCGAGACGCTGAAGGCCAACTTCGCCGGATTCTCCAAAGACGGCAGCACGTTCTGGATCTCGACCAACGAGCGCGACAGCAGCGTGTTCGATGTCTACGAATACGATGCCGAGACGCTGGAGCGCGAATTGATCCTCGAGAACACCGTCGATGCGTTTCTCGGCCCGATCTCGCCCGACGGCAGCCACGCCGCGCTCACCAAAGTGCATCTCAGGAGCGATACCGACATCCTGCTGTGGCGCCGCGAGACCGGCGAAATCACGCCGCTGGTGACCGACGAGGGCGAGGTGGCCAACAGCCCCGAGACCTTCAACGCCGACGGCACGCACCTGTTCTATACCACCGACCGCGGCTCGGAGTTCGATTACCTGGTCTCGCGCAATCTGGAGACCGGCGAGGAGAGCGTCGTGCTGCAGCCCGAATGGGACGTGACCTACGCCAGCCGTTCCAGCGGCGACAGCTACTTGGTCGTCGGCATCAACGAGGACTCGCGTACCGCGCTCAAGCTGCTGGATGCCACCGACTTCGGCGAAGTCGCGCTGCCGCAGATGCCCGACGGCAACGTCACCTCGGTCGAGTTTTCCGACGACGATTCGCAGATGGCGTTCTACTTCAGCGCCAGTCGCCGGCCCAGCGACCTGTTCGTGGTCGGCATGGCAGGCGAGGGCGCCGAGGCGCGCGCGCTGACCTCGTCGCTGAACCCGGAAATCGACATCCAGCACCTGGTCGACGGCGAGGTCATCCGCTTCGAGTCCTACGACGGGATGGAGATTCCCGGCATCCTGTACCGCCCGCACCAGGCATCGGCCGACACGCCGGTGCCGGCGCTGGTGCGCGTGCACGGCGGGCCCGGCGGCCAGGCGCGCATCGGCTACTCGGCGCTGAATCAATACCTGCTCAACCACGGCTACGCGCTGTTCGACATCAACAACCGCGGCAGCTCGGGTTACGGCAAGACCTTCTATGCAGCCGACGACCGCTGCCACGGCGAATGCGACCTGGGCGACGTGGTCGAGGGCAAGCAGATGCTGGCCGGCCTGGAGTGGGTCGACGCCGATCACATCGGCATCATCGGTGGAAGTTATGGCGGCTACATGGTGGCCGCGGCGCTCGCCTTCGCGCCCGAGGAATTCGACGTGGGCGTCAACATCTTCGGCGTCACCAACTGGCTGCGCACGCTCGAAAGCATCCCCGCCTGGTGGGGCCCGCAGCGCGAGGCGCTGTTCGCCGAACTGGGCGATCCGGCCGAAGACGCCGAACGCCTGCGCCGCATCTCGCCGCTGTTCCATGCCGACAACATCACCAAGCCGATGATCGTGCTGCAGGGCGCGAACGATCCCAGGGTGCTGCAGGTCGAATCCGACGAAATTGTCGCGGCCCTGGAAGAAAACGACGTGCCGGTCGAGTACGTGCTGTTTCCCGACGAAGGCCACGGTTTCCGCAACCGCGACAACGAGGTAAAGGGCTACCGGGCGATCCGCCAGTTCGTCGACACCCATCTGACCGGCAAGAACGGGCCTGAACGAGAGTAAGTACGTCGACAGAAATCGCCGTTTCGGTTAAACTGGATGGCTTGAATCGGGCAGCGCACCGCCGAACGGCCGGACTTACGGTTTGACGGTTTAAGGAGAGGTGGCAGAGTGGTCGAACCGAGTCGAAGGCGAGCCCGAAGGGCCAGCGACCTGAGGTCGCGCAGTAATGCGGCGGTCTCGAAAACCGTTAAGGGGTTTACGCCCCTTCGGGGGTTCGAACCGAGCGCAGCGAGCTCGATGTGGAAGCCGCGAAGCGGCTGGAACAACCCGGAGCGGTAGCGGAGGGCAAGCACCGAAGGTGTGCAGTCCATCCCTCCCTCTCGCGGCCCGCCGAGGGCCGCCCGGGCGCTAACCGGATCTACAATTTGACAGTTTCAGGAGAGGTGGCAGAGTGGTCGAATGCGGCGGTCTCGAAAACCGTTAAGGGGTTTACGCCCCTTCGGGGGTTCGAATCCCCCCCTCTCCGCCAGATACGAAAAGCCCGCCTTGTGCGGGTTTTTTCGT
>Ga0209931_1002153_pt1 | contig 10138 bp, 11 predicted proteins | sample SalPonR1_B_D1_MG_FD_185697 | JGI IMG/M metagenome (GOLD analysis project Ga0209931, IMG submission 185697) | Salt pond soil microbial communities from South San Francisco under conditions of wetland restoration - Salt Pond MetaG R1_B_D1_MG... ...
AATGTAGTAAATATAGCTTTAAGTAATAATTTTTTCATAGAAGAGCTAACCTTTTCGCCTATAAAAGGAGCAAAAGGAAATATCGAATACCTTGCTAAATTTACTAAAGATAAGGAAAAAGCTTTTAGTAATACTGAAAAATTAATTGATAAAATAATTAAAACTGCTTTTTCACAATTAAAGGATTGAAATTAGTGTATAAATATGCAATAATATAAACTATATAAATTAAACACAGGAGAGAAAAAATGAAAAAATATACAAGACAAACAAAGATACTTGAATTAATTAATGAAAAAGAAATTGAGACACAAGAAGAATTAGCAAAAGAATTGAAAAATGCTGGAATAGACGTGACACAGGCAACTATTAGTAGAGATATTAAAGAGCTTAGGCTTATCAAGGTAACCAGTAAATCAGGTAAGTATAAATACGGTACTATACAAGAAAGTCAGAACTCAATTTCTGATAGACTTGTTAGAATATTTAAAAACTCTATAATAACTATAGAAATTTCAGGTAACTTGATTATTATAAAAACTATTCCTGGAGCAGCTCAAATATGCGGATCTGCAATAGATTCTCTACAGTTTGGTTCTATTATAGGCAGCATTGCTGGAGATGATACGGTTTTTATAGCTGTTAGAGACGGTGAGGAAGAAATAGAGGAATTAAAAAGTCAATTATACAATTTAATTAACTAATTGGAGGAAATATGCTTGCTAATTTAAGTATTAGTAACTTTATTATATTTGATAATATTGAAGTAGATTTTTTCAAAGGATTTAATGCTTTCACAGGAGAAACTGGGGCTGGAAAATCAATGATTATCGATGCAGTCCTTCAACTGCTGGGAGAGAAATCAAATAGAAACTTTGTAGGCAATAACAATGATACTGCTATTGTACAAGGTTTGTTTTTTGTGGAAAACAAAGATTTAGAAGAACGTTTAAGAAGGAATGACGTAGAATTTGATAGTGAAAACGGTATTATAATTAATCGTAAAATTTATAATACTGGTAGATCCACTGCGAAAATAAACGGCACTCTTGTAAATATAAACTTTTTAAAAGAAATAAGGGAATACTTGATAGATGTCCACGGACAATACGAACAACAGAGTATTTTAGATAAAGATAAGCATATTGAAATACTTGATGACTTTATAAAAGATAAAATATTACATATAAAATCAGAATATAAAGAAAAGTATAAAAATTTAGTTAATATAAACAGTCAGATTAAACAAATAGAAAAAAAACTTGAAAACAAAGAAGATAGAATAGAATTTTTAAAATTTCAAATAAATGAAATTGAAAAAGCTGAATTAAAAGAAAAAGAAGAAGAAGAACTTTTTGTGGAGCATAAATACCTTTCAAACATTGATAAATTAAATAGTAATCTAAATCAAGCTAATTATAATCTCAACTATTCAGAAGAATCAGTAGTAGAAAAATTAAGCATTGTAATAAATGATTTATCACAGGTTTCTGAATTAGATGAGGATATAAAAAGCTTAGAAAATATGCTTAGTGATAAATACGAAGAGTTAAAGGATATAGCCTACGATTTAAGAAATTATATGGAAGGTATAAATTTAGATCAAAATAGATTAAAAAAAATAAATAACAGACTTTCTACAATAAGTGACTTAAAGAGAAAATATAAACTCGAAGTATGTGATATAATAAGAAAAAAGGACGACAATGAAAAAGAGTTGGATATTTTATTAGGGTTAAACGAAAAATATGAGTCCTTTAGTAATCAAAGAGATGTACTATATAAAGAATTAAATATACTCGCATCTAAAATGCATGGAATTAGAATGAAAAATGCTTCAAGTCTTGAAAAATCTGTAACTAAAGAACTTGAGGAACTGAATATGAAAAATATAACTTTTAAAATTTCTATTGAAGAAAAAGATAAATTTAACGAGAATGGAAAAGATATAGTTGAATTTTTGATTTCTACTAATCCAGGTAGCAAGTTGGAATCTTTTTCGAATATATTATCCGGCGGAGAAGTATCTAGAATAATGCTTTCTTTAAAATCTATTCTCAATAAAATAGACGATATTCCTACTATGATTTTTGACGAAATAGATACTGGAATAAGTGGTAAAACAGCTTTTCTAATAGGTAGAAAAATCAAGAAAATTTCAAAAAAACATCAAGTGATATGCGTAACTCATTCACCACAAGTAGCAGCAAGTGCAGATCATCATTTTAAAATTGAAAAATATATAGATAACTTGAAAGCCGAAAGCAAGGTGGAAAAATTATCTTTTGATAATAGAGTAGAAGAAGTCGCTAGATTACTTAGTGGAGACAGGATAACAAAAAGTTCTTTAAAAAATTCTGAAGAATTGATTATAAATTCAAAGAAATAGGGGTAAGTATGGAAAAGACGATAAAAGAAAAAAGTATTTATAAAGGGAAAATATTAGAGCTTAAAGTTTTAGATGTTGAATTGCCTGACAAAAAAACTTCAAAACGTGAAATAGTTATAAATGCAGATGCTGTAGTTATAATTGCTTTTGATGATAACAATAATTTGTATTTTGTAAAACAGTATAGAAAAGCTATTGAGGATTATTTGCTAGAATTGCCTGCAGGTAAAATAGATCCGGGGGAATCGCCAGAAACAAGCGCAAAAAGAGAACTTGCTGAAGAAATAGGTTATACTGCTAAAAATATGGATTTTTTATTTAGTATATATTCGAGTCCTGGATTTTCCAAAGAAAAAATACATGTATATCAAGCTTCTGACCTAATCAAAAAGGATGCAGATTGTGATGATGATGAATTTATTGAAATAATAAAAATACCCTACGAGGAAGTTTTACAGCAGATAAAAAGAAAAAAGATTGAAGATTCTAAAACAGTATCGGCAGTATTGTTTTACAGTCAATTTATAAGTAAGTAGGGTGATTTAATTGGAAGAACTTTTAGTAGAATACCAACATTTTTTAAAAAAGAATACGAATAAATCAAAAAATACCGTGAATTCTTATATTAATGATATTCATAAATTTTATGATTATATATGTAACAGTAGTGATTCTACAGATTTATTAAGTGTTAAAAAAACAAATATTTTATCTTATATTATACATTTGCAAAATAAGTCTAGATCTACATCTACATTAGCAAGGATACTATCATCTTTAAGATTTTTTTACGATTACTGCTACAGTAAAAAATTAGTTTCAAATAATCCTTGTTATAAAGTCAAAACACCAAAGGTTGAAACAAATAGCGCTGATTATCTACAAGAAGATGAAATAGTTAGCTTAGTCGAAAAACCAGACCTGGATAATTATTACGGATTAAGAGATCGAGCTATGTTGGAATTAATGTATTCAACAGGAATAAAGGTTTCAGAAATTGTTGACTTAAAGATGGATGATTATAAAAGAAAAGGTCCTTATATTTTAATTGGAAACGATAGAGTTCTTCCTATAGGGAGAACTGCAGATAGTTTTTTAAAAAGATATATAGATGAAGATAGAGGAAAGTTGGATAAAGGCAAAGATTCAAACTATCTATTTTTAAATAAAAGTGGTAAAAGATTATCCAGACAAGGTTTCTGGAAAAAAATTAAAAAATATGCTAATCAAGTTAAAATAAGGAAGAATATTACGCCTCAGGTTATTAGAAATACTTTTGCATTTCATTTACTAAATAATGGGGCTAGCTTACAGGCTGTAAGTCAAATGCTTGGACACAATAGTATTCAAACAACACAACAGTATATTAAAAATTATGATATTAAAATCTTAGATGAGTTTGCAAAAAATCATCCAAGAGCTTAAAAAGGAGGAAGTAAATTGTTTAAAAGAGCAGTAATTATAGTACTAGACAGCGTAGGGGTAGGAGAAGCACCAGATGCTGAGGAATACGGAGATTTAGGTAGTAATACTTTAATGCACGTATATCAAAAAAATGACAACTTTAAGCTTCCTAATCTAGAAAAATTAGGAATTACTCATATAAAAGGATTAGAGGAAATTAAAAATAAAGATGTAATACCTCAAGGATCTTATGGTAGAGGTAAAGAACTTTCAAAAGGTAAAGATACAACTACTGGACACTGGGAAATAAGTGGCTTGTTATTAGAAAATCCTTTTCCTACATATCCAAATGGATTTCCAGAAGAAGTTATAAAAGAGTTTGAAAAAAGAACAAATAGAAAAACATTAGGTAATAAGGCTGCTTCTGGAACTGTAATTATAGAAGAGTTAGGTAAAGAACATTTAGATACGGGGGCTTTGATAGTATATACATCTGCGGACAGTGTTTTCCAAATTGCCGCACATGAAGATGTATTAAGCCATAAGGAGCTTTATAAGGTTTGCGAAATAGCAAGAGATGTATTAAAGAATGAACACGCTGTAGGAAGAGTTATAGCTAGACCTTTTGTGGGAGAGCCTGGAAGTTTTAAAAGAACTGATAAAAGAAAAGACTTTTCTCTAAAGCCTATAAGCAAAACTTTACTTGATTACTTGAAAGAAGATTCTAAAGATGTAGTAGCTATTGGTAAGATAGAAGATATATTCGCAGGAAGAGGAATCACTAAGGCTATTCATACAAAAAATAATTTGGATGGTATCGAGACTACTTTAAAAGAATTAAATGAAGATACTGAAGGATTAATTTTCACAAATCTTGTTGAATTTGACATGATATTTGGACATAGAAACGATCCTAAAGGATACGGTAATGCTTTAAAGGAATTCGATGATAAACTTCCTGAAATATTAGAAACTTTAAAGGATGATGATCTACTAATCATTACAGCAGATCACGGTTGCGATCCTACAACAAAAAGTACAGATCATTCGAGGGAATACGTACCTATAGTTTTTTATGGGAAAAATATTAAGGAAAACAATAACCTTAATACAATAGAATCTTTTGGTTCCATTGGAAAAACTATTTTAGCTAATTTTAATATAGAAAACGATCTTATTGGAGAAAATCTATTAGATAAAATATTAATTAAGGATAATTAATATGAGAGTATATGATATTATCGAAAGAAAAAAACTAGGAAAAGAGTTAACAAAAAAAGAAATAAAATATATTGTAGATGGTTATGTTAAAAGTGAGATACCTGATTACCAGGTATCCGCTCTTCTTATGGCTATTTATTTTAAAGGTATGTCTCCGGAAGAAACCTTTAATTTAACAAAAGCTATGATAGAATCAGGTGACACAGTAGATCTTTCTAAAATTAATGGTATCAAGGTAGATAAGCACAGTACCGGAGGAGTAGGAGATAAAACGTCTTTAGTACTTCTGCCATTAATGGCTTCCTTTGGTTTAAAAGTTTCTAAGATGTCTGGAAGAGGACTTGGCCATACTGGAGGTACCATTGATAAATTAGAATCTATTGAAGGCTTTAATGTGAATTTAACAAGAGAAAAAATGTTTCGCATTGTAAATAAAGTAGGATTTGCTATAGCTGGTCAAACAGGCAATCTAGTTCCAGCAGATAAAAAGCTGTATTCTTTAAGAGATGTAACTGCAACTGTAGATAATATATCTTTAATAGCCAGTAGTATAATGTCCAAAAAAATTGCCGGTGGAGCTAATTATATTTTATTGGATGTAAAGGTAGGATCAGGTGCCTTTATGGAAGAATTGGAAGATGCAATAAAATTATCAAAAGAAATGGTTGAAATAGGAAGCAGGTTTAATAAAAAAACCTATGCTGTACTTACTAATATGGATCAACCATTAGGTAATAAAATTGGAAATGCTTTGGAAGTAAAAGAAGCTATAGAAACACTTAAAAATGAAGGTCCAAATGATTTTACAAATTTATGTAAATACTTAAATGCAGTTATGCTTAAAATGGTAGGAATTGTAGATAATGTAGAAGAAGGCATTAAAAAAACTACAGAACTTTTAAAAACTAGCGCTCCTTTTGATAAGTTTAAGGAATTTGTTAAAATGCAACAGGGAGATGTTACTGTAGTTGAAGATTTAGATAAGCTTCCAAAATCTGTAAACATATTAGAAGTTAAGTCAGAGAAAACAGGTTATATTGAAAGTATAAATGCAAAAGATGTAGGTATAAGTGCTATGATGACTGGAGCTGGAAGAGAAAATAAAGAAAGTGAATTGGATTATTCAGCTGGTATTATACTGGTTAAAAAAGTTGGTAATAAAGTGGATAAAGGTGATACCATAGCTTATGTTCATTCAAATAAAAGTAATAGTAAAGAAATAATCCAAAAAATTAAATCATCATTTAAAATAAGCAAAGAATCCGTAGAAAAATTACCAATTATATACGGTTATGTAGATACTGAAGGTTACCACGAATATAAATAGGAGAAGTATATGGAATACATAGTAAATTTAAATAAATTTCAAGGACCATTTGATTTATTATTTCATTTAATAGAAGAACATGAAATAGAAATCTACGATATTCCTATATCAAAAATAACTGAACAGTATATTTTACATATAGATAAGATGGCTGAATACAGTATGGATGTAACAAGCGAGTTTATACTTATGGCTTCTACTCTTATTGAAATTAAATCAAGGATGCTACTTCCTAGTTTTTCAGAAGATGAAGAAGATGATCCTCGTAAAGATCTTGTAAACAAACTAATTGAATATAAGTTATTTAAAAATGTTAGTGAAGAATTTAAAGATAGAGAAGAAGAAGAGTTGAAATTTATACCAAAACCAAAAGAAGAAGTTGAATACGACTTTAAATTTAACGAGCAAATTTTATTTGAGGAGATTAATGTATACGATCTTCTAAACTCTATTAATTCTCTTTTAAAAAGAAGAAAAATTGAAATAGGCAGAGAAGCACCTAAATTCAATATAAGATACGACGAATATAGTGTAACAAAGTGTATGAAAATAATAAAAGATATACTAAAGGAAAAACCAAAGGTAAGTTTATTAGATATTTTCAATATAGATTTCAATAGAGGTTTTATTATTGCTATTTTTTTAAGTATCTTAGAAATGTCTCGAGACAATAAAATAAAGATAATACAGGACAACCTGTTTGAAGATATATATTTAATAAGCGAATAGAGGTGACTATGAATAATACAGAAATAAAAAGTGCAGTGGAAAGCATGTTATTTATCTGGGGTGATCCCCTTGACTTAAAAGATATGATGAATATTTTGCAAATTAGCAAGGACAAAACAGAATATGCTCTTAATTCCCTTATTTTGGATTATGAAAAAGAAGATAGGGGTATTATTTTGAAAAGATTTGGCGATAGCTACCAACTAAAAACAAAAGATAAAAATTATGAATACATATCTTCTCTGTATAAACCAAGCACACATAGAGGTCTTTCTGATGCAGCAATGGAAACTCTTTCTATAATTGCATACAAACAGCCTATAACAAAGATAGAAGTTGAGCAAATTCGAGGAATAAAATCAAGTTATATAATAAATGCACTTAAAGATAGAAACTTGATAGAAGTATTAGGTAAGATGGATAAACCGGGAAATCCACTTTTATACGGTACTACTAAAGATTTTTTATCCTATTTTGGACTGAAGTCTTTAGAGGAACTTCCCAAGCTACCATATGATGAAGATTTAAGAAGTTTAGAAAAAGAAGAGAAAGAGGATGAAAAAAATGAGACTGAATAAATATATTAGTCATAGTGGTTATACTTCTAGAAGAAAAGCTGATGATTTAATATTTCAAGGCAAGGTAAAAATTAATAATAAGGTGGAAAAAAATCCAGCTTATAGGGTTGATATAGAAAAAGAAAGAGTGTCTATAGCTGGTGTAGAAATAAAATTACAAGATAAGATGATATACGTAATGTTGAACAAACCCGTAGATATTATAACATCCGTAGATGATCAGTTCGATAGAAAAACTGTAGTTGACTTAGTTAAAATGGATGAACGCATTTATCCAATAGGGAGATTAGACTACGACTCTAAGGGATTGATACTATTAACTAATGATGGTGAACTTACACAGCGACTAACTCATCCAAGGCATGAAGTATACAAAAAATATTTTGTCAAAGTTAATAAAGTTTTAAGTAGTAAAGAAGTACAAGAGCTATCAAAGGGAATAGAAATAGACGGTTATAAAACTAATAAAGCAATAATAGATGTTTTAAGCAAAAATAACGGCAATACAGATATGTACGTTTCTATAGATGAGGGAAGAAATCGACAAATAAGAAAAATGTTTAAATCTGTAGGAGCAAATGTTATTACTCTAAAAAGAGTATCAATAGGAGAATTAATGTTGGGAAACTTAAAGGAGGGAAACTGGAGATATTTAACTAAAAAAGAAATTGATTATTTAAAATCTCTATAAAAATGAATATTTTTAATTTCGTAGAACTAAGTCATTTTTTAATTGATAATTATGTTAAAGAAGAATCTATAGTAGTAGATTGCACTTCAGGTAATGGATTTGACAGCTTATATTTATGCAATCGGCTGCAAGGAAAGGGTTATTTATTTTCATTTGATTTGCAAGAAGAAGCAATAAGGAGAACAGAGAAGCTTTTAGCAGATAAATGCTGTTTTGACAATTACAAACTTATAAATGAAAGCCATAGCAAATTAAATGATTATATAAAGGATAAAATAGACTTTGGAATTTATAATTTAGGGTATTTACCCAATAGCGATTCTGATACTAAAACTACTCCAAAAGAAACTATAATTTCACTAAAAATAATGATGGAAATTTTGAATAATAGAGGAATAGTAGTAATAGTAGCATATACAGGTCAGGATGAAGGAAGAGAAAGAGATGAAATATTTAATTTTCTTAAAAATATAAATCCTAAAAAATTTTCAATTATGAATATAAATTTAATAAACATAAATAATTACCCACCAGAGGTTTTTATAATTCAGAAAAATGCATGATTTTTATCATTTCTTTCATGCATTTTTTTTGTTATAAGTTGTTCAAAGGATGATTTTTAACTTAAATTTGCAACTAATGAAAGTCTTCCTTCAATTAATATTTATAATGAATAATTTCTTGCATAACGTTTTCAAGTCTGTTATCATAACTTGTGAAAATAATATTAGGAGGTAGCATATATGAATGCATCCCAAAAATTGCATATAAATAAAGAATGGTGTAAAGGCTGCGGGATTTGTGTAGAATTTTGTCCCAAAGATGTATTACAATTAAAAGATGGAAAAATTGATATTAAAGCTGAAGAAAAATGTATTCAGTGTAAACAGTGTGAAATCTTATGTCCTGATTTCGCAATATTTCTTGGAGGTGACGAAGAATAATGGAAAAGAATATTAAATTATTACAGGGTAATGAGGCTTGTATAGAAGGAGCATTAGTAGCAGGTATGAATTTCTTTGCAGGCTATCCAATAACTCCGTCAACAGAAGTAGCTGAATTATCTGCTCAAAAACTTCCGAGAATTGGTGGAAGATTTATACAAATGGAAGATGAATTAGCAGGTATGGCCGCAACATTAGGTGGAGCATTAACTGGTAAAAAAGCTATGACTGCAACAAGCGGTCCTGGATTTTCATTAAAACAAGAAAACTTAGGATATGGTTGTATAGCTGAAATCCCTTGTGTTGTTGTTAACGTTCAAAGAGGTGGACCTAGTACTGGATTACCAACATCACCAGCTCAAGGAGATATTATGCAGGCTAAATGGGGAACACATGGAGATCATCCTGTAATAGCCTTATATCCAAACTCAGTACAGGAAATATATGAAGTTACAATAGACGCGTTTAATTATGCAGAAAAATATAGAACTCCTGTAATTTTACTTTTGGATGAAGTAATAGCTCATATGAGAGAAAAAGTAGATTTGAATTCTATTAAAGACAAAGAAATTAATGATAGAAAAAAACCAACTGGACCTAAAGATGAATATTTAGCATATGAAAATACAGAAGATTTAGTTCCAGCAATGGCTGATTTTGGAAGTGGATATAAATATCACGTTACTGGATTAGTTCACGATGAATTTGGATTCCCAAGTAATAATTCTGAAATAGCAGATAAATCAATAAAAAGATTAGTTAATAAAATTGAGAATAATAAAGAAGATATAGTAAAGTATGAAGAGTATATGATGGATGATGCTGAAGTAGTTTTTGTAGCTTTTGGGTGTACTT
>Ga0209931_1002156_pt1 | contig 10131 bp, 6 predicted proteins | sample SalPonR1_B_D1_MG_FD_185697 | JGI IMG/M metagenome (GOLD analysis project Ga0209931, IMG submission 185697) | Salt pond soil microbial communities from South San Francisco under conditions of wetland restoration - Salt Pond MetaG R1_B_D1_MG... ...
ACGCCCGCCAGCGCGATAAAACCCACCAGCACGGCAACCGACACGGCATAACCCAACGTGAAGATCAGCCATACACCGCCGGCCAACGCCACGGGCAGCGCCAGCAAGATGATCGCCACCTCGGTGACGCGGTTGAAGGCCAAAAACAGCATCAGCGTTATGATGAGCAGGGTGGCGGGCGCCACGAGGCCAAGCCTCTCTTGCACGCGCTCAATATACTCGTACTGTCCCGACCAGGCGATGGAATAGCCGGGCGGCAACTCGACCTCTTCGGCGACCACCTGCTGCGCCTCGGCCACGTAACTGCCCAGGTCGCGCCCGGCGATGTCGATGAAGACGAAACCCGTGCGTCGCGCGTTTTCCGAGCGGATCATGCCGGGGCCATCCACGAGTTTCACCTCGGCCACCGCCCCCAGCGGAATGTGCGCTCCCGAGGGCGTGACCATCGGCAGATCGGCCAACCGATCCGGGCTGTCGCGCCAGTCGCGCGGATAGCGCAGGTTGATCGGAAAGCGCTCAAGCCCTTCGACCGATTCCGCGATGTTCTGCCCGCCGATGGCCGTCTGCACGACCTGTTGCACATCCTCGATCGACAGAGCATAGCGCGCCGCCGCCGCGCGGTCGATGTCGATCTCGATGAATCGCCCGCCGACGGGCCGCTCGGCATAGGCCGAGGCCGTACCAGGAATGTCCGACACCGCCTTTTCCACGGCGACTGCGATCTCTTCGATCACGTTCAGATCGGCGCCGGACACCTTGACGCCCACGGGCGTCTTGATGCCCGTGGCCAGCATGTCGATCCGGTTCTTGATCGGCTGGATCCAGACATTCGTGACACCGGGCACTTGCACGCGAGCGTCGAGCTCATTGCGGATGTCGTCCATGGTGACGCCGGGGCGCCATTCCTCGCGGTCCTTCAACTGAATGGTCGTTTCGATCATCGTCAGTGGTGCGGGGTCGGTCGCGGTGTCGGCGCGGCCCAGCTTGCCATGCACGGTCTCGACCTCTGGCACCTGCTTGATCATCCGGTTGGTCTGTTGCAGCACCTCTCGCGCCTTGCCGATGGACACGCCGGGGTAAAGCGACGGCATATACAGGAAATCTCCCTCGTTCAGCTCCGGCATGAACTCAGTTCCGAGCCGCTGTAGCGGATGCGCCATCGACACCACCAATGCTGCAGCAAGCAGGACCGTCGCCCAGGGCCACGCGACCGCGGCATCGAGGAAGGGCCGGTAGATCCACTGACACAGGACGTTGAGCGGGTTGCGCCGCTCAGCCACGATCTTCCCGCGCACGAAATAGCCCATCAGTACCGGGACCAGCGTGATCGACAGGATCGCGGCGGCGGCCATTGCGTAGGTCTTGGTGAAGGCCAGCGGCTTAAAGAGCCGACCTTCCTGCGCCTCCAGCACGAAGACGGGCAGAAAGCTGACCGTGATGATCGCCAATGAGTAGAAAAGCGCCGGACCCACCTCTGCCGCCGCATCGCGCGCGGCCTGCCATCGCTCCTCGGCGGACAGGCGTTTGCCCTCCATCTTGCGGTGCATCGCCTCGATCATCACCACGGCGGCGTCGACCATCGCACCGATGGCAATGGCGATGCCCCCCAACGACATGATGTTGGCATTGACACCTTGCAGCCGCATCACGGCAAAGGCCGCGAGCACGCCCAAGGGCAAAAAGAGCACGATCACCAGCGACGAGCGCAGGTGCAGAAGGAACGCGCCGCAGACCAGCACGACGACGATGAATTCCTCAGTCAGCTTTTTCTGCAGGTTGTCGATTGCCCGCTCGATCACGCCGGAGCGGTCGTAGGTGGTGACGATCTCGACTCCCTCGGGGAGCGAGCCGCGCAGTTCTTCGAGCTTCTCCTCGACAGCATTGATCGTCGCCAGAGCGTTCTCGCCCCAGCGCATGACGATCACCGCGCCCACCGCATCGCCCTCGCCGTTGAACTCGCCCACGCCGCGCCGCATCTGCGGGCCCAGCCGGATTTCGGCCACATCCCCAAGGGTCAGCGCTGCGCCCCGGTCGTTCACCATCAGCGGGATCTCAGCCAGATCCTCGATACTGTCCACATAGCCGGTGGCTCGCACCATATATTCGGCCTCGGCCATCTCGATCACGCTGCCGCCGGTTTCGCGGTTGGCCGCGCCAATGGCGGCGCTGAGCTTGGCCAGCGGGATATCAAAGGCGCGCAGCTTGTTGGGGTCGACGACTACCTGGTACTGCTTGACCATGCCGCCGATCGTGGCGACCTCGGAAACGCCCTCGATGGTTTGCAGTTCGAATTTCAGGAACCAGTCCTGCAGGGTGCGGAGCTGCGAAAGGTCATGCCCGCCGGTGCGGTCGACCAGCACGTATTGATAGATCCAGCCCACCCCGGTGGCATCCGGACCAAGCTCCGGGTTCACACCCTCGGGCAGGCGAGACTGCACTTGCGCGAGATATTCCAGCACCCGCGAGCGCGCCCAGTAAAGATCGGTGCCGTCCTCGAAGACGACATAGACATAGCTGTCGCCGAAGAAGGAAAAGCCGCGCACATCGACCGCGCCGGGTACGGACAGCATCGCGGTGGTGATCGGGTACGTCACCTGATCCTCAACCACCTGCGGCGCTTGGCCCGCATAGGGGGTCTTGATGATGACCTGCACGTCCGACAGATCAGGGATGGCGTCAACCGGCGTGGTGCGCAGCGACCAGGCGCCGGCGGCCCCAAGGAAAAGCGCCAGCACGATGACGATGAAACGGTTGGCGATTGACCAGCGGATGATGGCGGGGATCATTGGCCCAACTCCACGGTGCCGGCGAGTGACAAGGACATGTCGGCCCCCTGTAAGAGAAGCAGGCCGGTTTCCTGACCGACCGGCAGGCTACTCGCGTCCAGTGCGCCGGCAAGCGCGAAGTCCATGGTCATGCTGGGCATGCCGATGGCCTGAATGGGGCCATGGGTGATGTTGGCGGTTCCCGCCTCGGCGTCGATACTGTTGATCGTGCCGGTGACGGTCATCGGTTCTGGCGTCGCCTCAACCGCATCCAGCACCATGGCCATGCCGTCAGGCCGCAGAAAGGTCAGGCTCAGGTCCTGCCCTGTCGGCAGGTCCGCAGGATCAACCGCATCGGACAGTGCAAAGTCCATCGTCATGCCCGGCATCCCGATCTCCTTGATCGGGCCATGGTCAATTGTGGCGGTCCGCGCCTCTGGATCAACTGCTTCGATGCGCCCCTCAACGGTGATCGGCGGGGTGGAAGGTGCCTCTTCCGCCATGTCCTCAGCCTCGGCCATCTTCATCTCGCCCTCGGCCCGTACGGCGACGATGGCGAACATGCCGTTCTCGTCCGAGGCCAGGTCGAAGGTCACGGGCGTGTCGAGCGGCACCGAATCCGTGTCCACCCCGGCCACATCCAGGTCCATCTTCATCGCCGGCCAGCCGAGCGCCGGGATGGGCTCGTGGCTGACGGTCAGCTTGCCCTCGGGCGTGACCGCGTGAACCATGCCGGTGCCCGTGGCATCGACGCCATCATCACGGCCAAGCTCCGTGAGCGCGATCAGGCCGTCCGCGCCGCGCACGGCGGTGAACTCCACCTCGTCGCCCTCAGCCAGGTCCTCCAGATACACATCCGAGCGAATGGCAAAGCGCGTTTCGATTGCGGGCCAGCCAAGGGCCTCGATCGGCTCATGCTCAATCCGCGCCTGCCGCCTATCACGGTCGAGCGAGGCCAGAACGCCCTTGCCAATCGCCGGCTCGGCATCAGTTGGCGCAAAGCGCATCATGCCCGCATTGAGCGCGCTTTCGCTGTCGATCAGGAACTGGGCCGAGGCCACTACCTCGTCGCCCGGTGCCAGGCCCTGCACGATCTCGGTGCGCCCGCCCGCGCCGAACCCGCCGCGCAGCCCGGTCGTCACCAGCCGGGGGCGGAACGTGTCATCGGCCTGCTTGAGGATCACGCGCTCGGCCCGGCCAGTGCGGATCACCGCCTCGGACGGCACGGTCAGCGCCTCTTGAGCCTCCGCCGGGATCAGCGAGACATTCGCGAACATGTTGGGCCGCAAGAGCCCGTCCTCGTTGTCAAACCGCAGCCGCACCCGAAGCGTGCGCGTCTCGGCGTCGAGTTCGGGGAAGATATAGTCGATCTCGCCGGTAAAGACCCGTCCGGGCAGATGATCGAACCGCGCCTCGGCGCGCATGTTGGACGAGAGCCGCCCCATGTCCCGCTCGAACACGTCGACGATCAGCCAGACCGAGGACGTATCGGCCAGCGACATCGCCCGCGTCTGCGGATTGAGGAACATGCCGTCCGCCGCCGCCAGCGCAAAGACCACACCATCCTGCGGCGCGTAAAAGCGGATGCGTTGCGAGGGGCTCTCGGCCTGGGCCATCTCTTCGATCTGTCGCGCATCGACGCCGAAATTCATCAGCTTCGTGCGAGCGATGGAGATATCCATGGCATTGCCCGAGCGCGTTGCGCGCTGCAACTCGGAACTGGCAATGGTGATCTCGGGCGCGTAGAGATCAAACAGCAGATCGCCCTCGGCTACCTCGTCGCCCACCGCGCGCACCTCCAGCCGCTCGATCCAGCCATCCACGCGGGTGTGGATATGGCTGGTGGCGTGCTCGTCGTAATCGACGAAGCCCACCGTATCGATCCGGCGCGAGATCTCCTCGACGCGCGCCACGGCGCTGCGCACCCCGATGGTGTTCACCTCGGCGGGCGAAAGCGTCACCTCTTCGGGATCGCCCGAGGGTTTCTGACCTTCGTAGACCGGGACAAGGTCCATGCCCATCGGCGACTTGCCGGGGCCATCCTTGCGGAAGTTCGTGTCCATCGGCGCGACCCAGTAAAGGATCTCGGGCCCGTTGCTGCCCGCCTCCATCGACTGAGCCAGCCGGTCGCGTTCGTACCAAATGCCACCGGCAACTCCGGCGCCAAGCGCCATGATCGCCAGCGCGGCGTATCGTCCACGCATGAGATTACCTGTCTTTCTGTCTGCCATGGTCGCGCCACGGCATTGCACACACCCGGGCCAGAGGACCCGGACCGAATGGGAAAGATCAGGTGTGTTTTGGGGGTTTCTTGGCGCGCTCTGGCTCTGACTGGGTCAGGCGGCGCTCGGCGAGAGGCCGATAGAGGCTCGGCATAACCTCGAAATCCGGCGATAGCGCAGACAAATCGGGTCCTTCGGAGAAACAGCACACGGTCATCGCGCAGGCCTCATGGCCTTTTTGCCCGTGCATCCCCGCTTCGGCCTCCGTCGGACAGTCTTCGTCCATCGGCATCTCTGCATGAGCGATCTCGTGCGGCATGTCGCCCGACGTCGCAGCGCCAGAGGCACCCACGCCCACTGAGGCCGTGACGAACGTCGCCACGAGCCAGACCATAAGGAGCCGTGAGAGGGCAGACCGAAGCTGTCTCATAAGTTGCGAAAATACCTGGGTTTTCGCGACTGTCCAGCCAAACCGTCGTGGGAGTGCGGGAAACCGCTCCTAATGTTTGTGAAGGCTGCGGGTGGCCTCCGGCCAGTTTCGCCATGAATACAGGAGCTTGCGACCTGACAAGAGCGTATTTTCGAGCTTGTCACCCAAGACCCCGGGCAAGGCCTTGACGCTCCAGTGACTGGAATCCCTATGTTGTGACCGAAATGAAAGGAGCGCACGATGACCGGGGAGATGCAGCACGACCCTCATAACCAGCACCACGGCCGCGGTGGCGACATGCCCGCAGGCGCAAAGACGGCGACCGATCCGGTTTGCGGCATGACGGTGGAGGTCACCGAGAAAACCCGGACCGAGACCTATGACGGGCAGAGTTTTCATTTCTGCTCTGACGGCTGCCAGGAAAAGTTTCGCAACGATCCATATTTCTATGCCTCCGGCAACGCAGAAAAGGCCAAGGATAATGTGGCACATGACACGCAATGGACCTGCCCGATGCATCCCGAGATCATCCGGGACGAGCCCGGCGCCTGCCCGATCTGCGGCATGGCACTGGAGCCGATGGTGCCGAGCGACGAGCCCAGCGAGGAACTGACCGACTTCACCCGCCGCCTCTGGGTCAGCGCGGCGGCGGCGGTGCCCCTCATTGTCCTGACGATGGGCGAGATGGTCGGCCTAAACCTGCGGGGTTGGCTGGGTCATCAGCTATCGGTTTACATCGAGTTCGTGCTGGCCACGCCGATCGTCTCCTGGGCCGCGCTGCCCTTCTTCAAGCGCGGGATCGACTCGATCCGCAATCTCTCGCCTAACATGTGGACGTTGATCTCTCTCGGCGTGGGCGCGGCTTACCTCTACTCGCTCTTTGCGACCTTCGCGCCTGGTGTCTTCCCGGAGGATTACCGCATGGGCGAAGGTGTCGGCACCTATTACGAGGCAGCCGTGGTCATCGTCACGCTGATCTTCGTGGGGCAAGTGCTGGAGCTGCGCGCCCGCGAGCGCACCGGTGATGCCATCCGCGCGCTGATGGATCTCGCGCCCAAGACCGCCCGGCGCATCCTGCCGGATGGCTCGGAATACGACGCGCCGCTGGAAAATGTGGTCGAGGGCGACATGCTTCGCGTGCGTCCCGGTGACAGCGTGCCGGTCGATGCGGAAGTGATCGAGGGGCACTCCTCGGTCGATGAAAGCATGATCACGGGCGAGCCTGTCCCGATCGAGAAGACCGAGGGCGATCATGTCACCGGCGGCACGATCAACAAGAATGGAACCCTCGCGATCCGGGCCACGCAGGTGGGCGCCGATACCGTGCTCGCGCAGATCGTCGACATGGTCGCAGGCGCGCGGCGATCCAAGGCGCCGATCCAGGGGCTGGCCGACAAGGTATCGGAAATCTTCGTGCCCGCGGTCGTGGCGGTGGCCGTGATCGCCTTCGTCACCTGGCTGAGTGTCGGGCCCGACCCCGCGCTGGCCTTCGCCATCGTCTCTTCCGTCTCGGTTCTCATCATCGCCTGCCCTTGTGCGCTTGGTCTCGCGACGCCGATCTCGGTCACCACCGCCGCCGGACGGGGCGCGCAGGCGGGCGTTCTCATCAAGGACGCCGAGGCGCTGGAACGCATGGCCAAGGTCGATACGCTGATCGTTGACAAGACCGGCACGCTGACCGAGGGCCGCCCGCGCCTGACCGACGTTGTCTCCCTTTCGGATCGGGACGAGAACGATGTGCTCGCCGTCGCCGCCGCGTTGGAAATGGGGTCCGAGCACCCGTTGGCCGATGCCATCCTCAGCGGCGCGCGTGAGCGGGGCCAGATACCCGCGCGCGCCTCGGATTTCGAGGCGGTGACGGGCATGGGCGTGAAGGGTCGCGTCGATGACGAGGACGTCGCGCTCGGCAACCCGGCGTTGATGGAGAGCCTTGGCATAGACACGGGCAAGGCAGAGGACACAGCGGATGCGCTGCGCACGGAGGGCAAAACCGCGATGTTCATAGCCATTGGCGGCAAGCTCGCCGGGATCGTCGCCGTCGCCGACCCGATCAAGGACACGACCGAAGGCGCGATCCGCGATCTGCACGCTCAAGGGCTGCGGGTCATCATGGCCACTGGCGACAACCAGCGCACAGCCGAGGCGGTGGCCGCCAAGCTGGGTATCGACGACGTGCGCGCCGGGGTCCTGCCGGAGGACAAGAAGGCGCTGGTGGACGAGCTGCACGACAAGGGCGCGCGCGTGGCCATGGCCGGCGACGGGGTCAACGACGCCCCGGCACTTGCCGCGGCGGATGTGGGCATCGCTATGGGCAGCGGCGCGGATGTGGCGGTGGAAAGCGCCGGCATTACGCTGTTGTCGGGCGATCTGACTGGCATTGTGCGCGCCCGCAAGCTCGCCCTCGCAACTCTGAGCAACATCAAGCAGAACCTGTTCTTCGCCTTCGTCTACAACGCGGCGGGCGTTCCGGTCGCGGCAGGCATCCTTTACCCGGTCTTCGGCCTGCTGCTGTCGCCGATGATCGCGGCGGCGGCGATGTCGCTCTCGTCCGTTTCGGTGATCGGCAACGCGCTCCGGCTGCGTGGCGTGAAGCTGTGAGGGATTCCCAAAAGGCCTGCCGCAGTCGTCTGCGGCAGGCCTGCGTCTTGAGAGCGGCTGGCTTCAGTTGATCCCGTTGACCTGTTGGACTTCGCGCACATAGGCGATGATGCCCTCCACGTCGGCACGCGTGAGCCCCTTTTGCGCGGGCATATTTCCAAAGCGCCAGTGATGCGCGCGCACCCCGTTCTGCACGGCCATGTGAAAGGCCATGTCGCCGTGATGCGAGGGTTCGTAGATCTTGTGAATGAGCGGTGGTCCATTGCCTATCTTTCCCGCCGCGTTCTGTCCGTGGCAGTCGGCACAGACGGCGTTGAAGGCCTTCTTTCCCATTTGTGCGGTCTGCGATAGCTCTTGGGGCAGCGTGACCTCGACCATCGCCGCGCCTTGCGCGGGCGCGCCTGGGCCGCTCTCGCCGGTCTGGGTGGCGTAATAGGCAACGCCGGCAAGTGCGGCGGCGAGAACGCCGATCATCAGCGTCTTGTTCATTGGTCTCTCCAAGTGTTTTTTTTGCGCCGGGACGGGGATCAGCTCCCGTCGCCGGTCTCATCTTTGTCCAGAAGGAAGGCGGCCATCGCGCTGCGGTCCTCTTCGCTGAGCCACGCCGTGCCGTGCCGCACGACCTGGCCCATGCCGCTGCCGAAGGTGTCGCCATCCGGCATGATCCCGGATTTCAGCCCATAGGCCAGGGAAGACACCGTCCAGCCCGCTTGCCCCAAATCCCCGGACCTGATCGCCGGCACCTTACCGCCCCCCGGCAGGTCATCGCTTCCGGCGAGGGACCGGCTCGCGCGGCGCCCGCCCAAGAGGTTACGGTCTGTATGACAGGCCCCGCAATGTGCGACGCCATTGACCAGCCAGCGGCCCCGGTTCCACGCCTCCGACCGTTCGGGATCGGCGTCGGTCGGTGGTCCCTCGGCATAGGCCGCGCGCCAGAGCTTCAGCCCGAAGCGCAGGTTGAAGGGAAAGGTGATCTCGCTCTCCCCGCCCGTCACCTCGTGCGTCGCGACACCTTGGAACGCCGCCCACATGTCGGCGATGTCCTGATCGCTGAGGTGGCCATAAAACGCGTAGGGAAAGGCGGGATAGTAGGGCGCGCCATCAGGCGCCACGCCCTGCCGCACGGCACGGGCGAAATCATCGATCGACCACGCGCCGATGCCCGATGTCTCGTGCGGGGTCAGGTTCGGCGGCACGAAGGTGCCGAACCCGGTCTTGATCGGCGCCCCGCCAGTCAGCGCGGGCCGGCTCGAATCCGGATCCGAATGGCAGGCGATGCAGCCCCCGGCGCGCGCCAGATAGCCGCCCCGCTGCGCGTCGCCTTCAAGCTCCGCCAGCCTGGGCGGTTCACCGATAGGCCAGACGGCAAGGGACACGCCGCCCAGCCCGGCCACCGCAACGATGGCCAGGAGTCCAGTAAACATCGGTCGCACGATCAGTCGTCGTCCTTGCGGTAATGGTCATGGCAGGCCGAGCAGGTCTGCGTCAGCATCATGAAGGCCCCGTCGGCCGGCATCTGGCCGATCTGGCTTGCGGTCATGCCCTCTGGGAACTCACCGTTGCCCATCATCATGCCGCCGCCCATCATGCCTGACTGGCCGCTCATCATGTCTTGACCCATCATGCCCGATTGATCGCCCATCATGTGGCCGTCGCCATGCCTTCCGTTCCCGGCGGCCCGGGCCAGCCCGTTCGCGGCCACTTCGAGCTGTTCGGCCAATCCCGTGAACCGGTCCCACTCGTCCCAGGTGCGCGGCAGCACCTCTGACGGGTGATCGGTCGAGCCTTCGGGGAACTTTTCCGTCATCGCCGTGCCTGCCTCTTCGGCAATGGCCTGCGCCGCCTCGCGCACGGCGGCTTCGTCATAGGCGGCCTCGCCCGACATCATCGGTTTGATCCGTTTGACGGCGTCGCCCATGGATTTCATCGCGTCCATACGCTCCTTGACGACGCCGGTGGCGCCCGAATGCGCGAAAGCGGTTACGGAAAAGCTCGCGATGGCGGCCCCGCCAAGTACCAGTTGTTTGAATGTCATTCCTGATTTCCCTTGATCCGACAGAATTTGCCCCGGAGGGCGGGTGTCCATCGGTCAAAGTCGCGGCGGGGGCGGGTCTGC
>Ga0209931_1002176_pt1 | contig 10057 bp, 3 predicted proteins | sample SalPonR1_B_D1_MG_FD_185697 | JGI IMG/M metagenome (GOLD analysis project Ga0209931, IMG submission 185697) | Salt pond soil microbial communities from South San Francisco under conditions of wetland restoration - Salt Pond MetaG R1_B_D1_MG... ...
GATTAATTTTATGTATGATTATAATTACCCTTTTAGAGTTAGAATCAACTTCAAACGAATTTTCGAGCATTTTGAAAATCGTTTGGAGCATGAAGATAATCCCTTGGCTAAAAAATATATAAATGATTTTTTGGCGTATTTTGACCAGTATCCTGTGCTAAAAGAACCCATTGAAGATTTTGATATCATCAATAAATACAGCGCACAAATCAGTTACTTGTTTGACGATTTATTCCCCAATATGCTTTCCGAAAATGAGATAAAAGCGGCGTCTGTTCCTTACAGGCACTTTGTGTTTAATAAATCAAAACGTTTGGAGAAAATTCTGCAAGACGCGGGACCTGATTATGAACTTAAGGTTCGAAATTTTGATTACCAGAAAAATTATATACATGCTTGTGTGTTGATCCTCCATCAATATTATGGTTATAATATAGATTTCTTTAGACCTATTTATTACGATATACCTGATAAAGCTGGCAATTTAAGGCATTACAGGCTTTTTATAAATGCCGATTTTGTAGAACTCACTAAATCAGAAACAGCACCAGAGATTAATGAAGATGTTCTTTACGAGTTGTTAGACAATGCAGAGGATTTAGAATTATGGCAAAAAATGTTCCCGCCCAATTCTTATAACTTTGAGGGATTTACGATTATCAATATTACTGACGTTACCATAGACGAAGAAATTTCAAAATTTAAATCTATTTTACTTCAAGGAGAAATTAATCATCCGGATATCACCCCTAAACTAAGACGCATTTTTAGGAATATTTTTAAACTTGACGACCTGGACTTTGGGTTTTCAATTTATGATGAAGAAACAAAAAATTTCTATAGGGTAAGCCAAAGTATCAACAGTTTTATTTTAGACAGCGATTTATCTCGCAACTGTAGTACGGCGATGTGCAGCAATACTTTGTATCAACTTATTGAGAATCAAAAGCACTTTAGTATACCGGATTTGGACATTTATGCTCAAAACACCAACACAGACAGACTTTGTAAGAATTTATTGAGCAAAGGCTACAAGTCCTGTTTATTGACTCCTATTACCAAAAAAGACAAACTTGTTGGGGTTTTAGGTTTAGTTTCTAAAAGAAAAAATGCCCTCAATATTATCAATGCTGAAAAGCTTGAAGATTTTATTCCAAATCTGCTTTTAGCACTTGAGCGTGGTATAGAGCACAAAGAAAATTTGATTAAAGCAATTATACAGCAGGAGTGTACTTCCATACATGAAAGTGTGGAGTGGAAATTTGAAGATGAAGCTCAAAAACTGCTTGAAGCAAGACAAAAGCAAGAAAACTATACATTTAAAGACATTAAATTTGAAAATGTTTATCCGCTTTTTGGTCAAATTGACATCGTTCAATCTTCTGTTACGCGAAACGCTGCCATTCAAAAGGATTTAGGTATACAGCTTAATAAACTTCTGGACATTCTAAATTATGCCTACGAGCATTCACCAATGATGGTATATGAACATTTAGGATTTGAAGTCAAAAGGTTTTTAGATGATGTCAATTCAAGCTTTATTAATTCTTCAACAGAACAAGATATAACTGCTTTTATTCTTGATGATATTATACCCGTTTTGGATCAAATTGAACAAGATTTGCCCAATAGCCATGAGTTGATCTCTAAATACAAAAGTCTTTTGGACGAAAATTCAGGGCTGGTTTATGTAGAACGTAAAGTCTATGACGACACTGTTCACCACATCAATAAAGAGTTGGCTTGTATGATAGACCGTAAGCAACGTGAGGCTCAGAATATTTTTCCACACTATTTTGAACGTTTTAAAACCGATGGCATAGAACACAATATGTACATAGGCCATTCTATCAGTCAAAATAAAAGCTTTTCAAAAGTCATGCTGCAAAACCTAAAATTGTGGCAAATGCAGACTATATGCGAAATGGAAAATTTATTTTATAATATTCAGAAAGGCAATACATTTCAGTTAGAAGCCGCCTCTCTAATTTTGGTGTACAATTCTACACTTAGTATACGTTACCGCGTAGATGAAAAGAAGTTTGATATTGACGGCGCCTACAATGCGAGATACGAAATTGCCAAAAAACGTATTGACAAAGCACGCATTAAAAACACAAAAGAACGCATTACCCAAAAAGGAAAACTCGTTATCATTTACAGTCAAAATGAAGATGCTGTAGAATACCGGCAATACATTACTTACCTGCAAAATAAACAGTTTTTAGGACAAGAGGTTGAAAACCATCAACTGGAGGACTTGCAGGGCTTAAATGGTTTAAAAGCACTAAGAGTTAGTATTTTATACAATGTTTCTAAAAATGACAAGCCCTTGTCTTACCAAGATTTATCAAAAGCGATTACATCATCCAAAACGCCACAACAAAACTGATGACAGACAAGATAATGCCAAGTCCAAAAACGCTATAAGTAAGTCTTAATAATTTGTATTTTCTCGCCAGAACACCCCCTAATAAATACAAATCTCTTGTTAAAGCCTCGTAAACGTAATCCTTGTCTTCCATAATTTCGTTGACACCCCATAAGTAATCATCAAAATTCATTTTATGGAAATTGCCAAAAAACAGAATGTTTACATCCCGATTTTTTACCTGTTCCTTAGTAAATTCTCCGGAGGTGATGTTGGGTCTTGTAGCTAAAATAGACATCAAAATAGAAGCTACACTAAAAATAACTAAAATTAATGTAGGAATCATCAAATGTTGGTTGGTGGGATTATCAAGTTTTGGAATAATATTAGACAAGGCCAGCGAGATGATAATAGCATTGACAGACAGTAGAATATTAGCCTTGGTATCTGCAATATCACTCAGTTTAATGTGGTTTCTTAAAGTGACCCGAAACAAAGTTTGTATGCTTCGTTCAGGATTATCGTTTTTAAATTTGGCTTTAAACTTTGCTTTCTGTCTTTCTTTTTCTATTTTTTTTTGCTGCTTGTTTTTTTGATTGACCAGGTTTAGGATATTTTCTTGTTTTTTCTCAGACCAGTTACTTTTAGCATAATCAGTATAAAAATCATGTTTTTCTGTAAGAACTTTTAGGTTTTCATTCACCCATTCTTTTGCACTAAACATCTGATTCTTTACTAATCGTAATTCCTGTCTGAGTAATTCTGAAATATCTTCAAATTCCTCAGAAGCAAAATGCCCACAATCGGCATCTTTAATGATTTTTTCAGACAGATTTTCAGGCTTTACTCCAACTTTAGTCACTTCAATAAGATTTAAAACCCGTTGTATTTTATCGCTGTCATAACCCATTTCTTTCAAAAAATTTTCAGCAATTTTTTTACTTTCCTCCTCGTGATTGTAAACGTCATTGGCATAACCGGTATCGTGAAACCAACCTGCTATTTCTAGCACTTCTTTGTCCTCTTTAGACAGCGTTTTGTATTGATTAGATAACTCAGCAATTCTTTTAACTACATTGCGGGTGTGATTGAAGTTATGGTATAAAAATTTGTGGGGTAAATTAGTGTTGAAATAATTTCTCACAAAGTCTTGAGACTTATCAATAATACTCATAATTGTGATGTTTAATCAGTATTGTTTATTAGTTTTACATTGTAAAATAAAGCAAAAATCTGTTCATGTTGAAAACAAAACTTGTTTATATTTTAGTTTTTGTTGTGCTTTCTTTTAAAGTGTCGGCTCAAGATAATAAACTTATAGCAGAAGATCTCGACAAAACTATGTATTTAATTGGTGATACCGGTGAGATGCAGAATGGTGTGTCTCAAGGTATGCAAGCTTTACAATCCTATTTTTCACAACACTATACAAAAGATGCTTATCTTGTTTTTTTGGGAGATAATATTTACCCCAATGGTTTCCCGAGTAAAAAATCTGCAACACAAGATAACGCCAAAATTATATTAGACAATCATTTTGAAGTGATCAAATATTTTAAAGGGCAAACTGTTTTTATTCCTGGTAATCACGACTGGCGTAAAGAAAACATTGAGCGTATTGATAACCAAAAAGATTACATTAAAGACAATTCCAAAGCCAAATGGATGCCAAAAGTAAGCTGCGGTATAGACGGTGAAGATATTTCTGATGATATCTATTTATTGACGATAGACTCGCAGTGGCTACTAAGCGATTGGGATAAAACCCCAAAAGTGAACAAAAAATGCAATCAGATTAAAACACGAGCACAGTTTTATACCGAATTTGAGACCGAACTCAAAAAAAATCAAAACAAAACTGTCATCGTAGCCTTGCATCATCCTTTACTCACCAATGGCGTGCACGGTGGTATTGTTCCTCCAAAAAAGCATGTATTCCCATTAGATAAACCTATTCCAGTACCCGGTTTAGCAAGTATTCTAGCTTTCGCCCGATCATCCGGAGTGTCTGCCCAAGATGTAAATAATATGGCGTATCAGCATATGAAAGACCGATTAACTGCTATTGCCAAAAGATGGAATAAAGTCATATTTGCGTCAGGTCATGAACACAGTTTGCAACTTATTGAAGAGGACGACATCATACAGATAGTCTCCGGTTCCGGCTCCAAAACCTCTTTTGTAAAAGCCAAAGCCAATACGCAGTTCAAATCGTCTACACAAGGTTTTGTCAAGCTTGATATTTATAAAAATGGAAAAACAGTTGTTAAATTTTACACCTCCGAAAATGGTAAACCCCAATTAGCCTACGAAAAGGAACTCTTCTCTGAAGAAAAAACCTTTGACAAAAGTCAGCTCAAACAAGATTTTCCGAAATTTGTGCAAACTTCCATTTATAATAAGGAAGATTTTCCGTCTAAAGACAAAAATAGTATTATAAGTGGGACATACAGACCACTTTATACCCAAACTGTAAAAGCTAAAGTTGCCCTGCTTGATACCCTTTACGGTGGCCTGACTCCCGTAAGAAAAGGTGGTGGTATGCAAACGAAATCACTCCGACTAAAAGATAGTCAGGGACGAGAATACAACATTAGAGCCATCAAAAAAAACGCCTCTCAGATTCTGCAATCAACGGTATTTCAAGACCAGTTTATTGGAGATTTATACCAGGACACGCTTGTAGAAGATTTATTAAAAGAAATTCTTACCGGCTCACACCCCTATGGTTTCCTGGCAGTGCCAATATTAGCAGAAGCAACAGGTGTTAATCATACCAACCCGGAATTGTATTATATCCCTAAACAAAGCCGCTTGGGCGATTATAATGCCACTTATGGCGATGAAATTTATATGATTGAAGAACGCCCTGAAGAACACTGGGTCGGCGCTAATTTTTTTGGATCGCCAAATCACGATATTGAAAGCACAGACGATGTTTATGAAAAATTAGCCCGTGACGAAAAATACAGCATTAATGAAAATCAGTATATAAAAAGTCGAATTTTTGACATGTTGATAGGGGATTTTGATAGGCATCAAGACCAGTGGCGATGGGCAGAAGACGAACTCGATAATGGGAATCACGTCTTTCAGCCTATTCCCAGAGATCGAGACCAAGCCTTTGCCAATTTTGATAGCCAATTGTTTAAAACCCTAAAGTTGCTCAGTGGTTTTCCAAAGCGTTTTTTGTATTACAAAGAAGATATTCAACATCCAAAACACTTTCATTTCAATGCCTTGCCCTTAGACCGGACTTTACTTAGAAATTCGTCTCGTAAAGATTGGATAGTACAAGCCGAATACATTCAAAATAGCATTACACCGGATATTGTAAACCAAGCCTTTGAGCGTTTGCCGGATGAGTTGCAAGATGAGAATACCGAAGCCCTGAAAGCCATGCTGCTCAAGCGAAAGGATAATTTAAAAAACATAGTTAATGCCTACTACGACAACTTATCAGAATATACTTTGCTCACGGCGACAGATAAAGACGATTATATCGATATTGAAAGTGATAAAAATCAGCTGAAAGTTAGCATGTATAGAAATAAAGGAGGCGATAGAGAAGACAAGTTTTCTGAGCGTGTGTTTAAAGTCGAAGATACCAGAGAAATATGGTTATACGGCTTACAAGACGATGATACCTTTACGTATTCCGGTACACCAAATAAAATAAAAATAAGACTGATTGGCGGACATGGTAATGATGCATACAATGTTAGGGAAAATGGAAATCACCTTAAAATTTACGACCATAAATCTCTTGAAAATACCATTGTAAAAAAGGCTAATGCTAAAGTCAAATTGAATGATAACTACGTTCAAAATAATTTTGATAAAAATCGCAGTATTTCAAAAATTAACAATTTTATTCCAAAAATAGGTTTTAATGTTGATGATGGGTTTTTGATAGGTGCCACCAATGTTTATACCTATAAAGGGTTTAACTTAAATCCTTTTACCTACAAACACAGTGTTAGTGCAGGGTATTATTTTGAAACACAAGGTTTGGATTTGGATTACGAAGGCGAATTTGCACAGGTCTTTGGAAATTATAATTTAGTCCTTGGCGGTAGATTTACAAGTCCAAATTATGCAGTTAACTTCTTTGGTTTTGGCAATACCAGTCTAAATCCGGAGGACGAGATTGATAGGGACTTTAATCGGGTAAGGTATGAAAGTGTAACAGGAAAGCTAGGATTACGAAAATCTACCAAATATGGCTCCTCATTTATCCATACACTTCAGGTAGAAAGCATTGAAGTAGAACGTACAGCAAATCGATTTTTAGATGCCATTGCAGATGAATTACTGGCCGAAGACCCGCAGTTTTTTGATAGAAAAACCTTCCTCGGTGCACAAACAGAATTTAATTTTACGAGCTTAGACGATGCGCTTAACCCCTCAAAAGGGATGAATTTTGACTTGCAAGTCGGGGCTAAACTCAATCTAAACGATTCTGAAAGAGCATACGCTTACCTTAACCCCAATTTAGAATTTTACAATCCATTAACTGCAGACGATAGATTAGTCTTGAGAACTCAAGCTTATTCCGAAATCAATTTTGGAAATCAGTTTGAATTTTACCAAGCGGCAAGTGCTGGTAGTGATAATACGCTTAGGGGTTATCGACGTAATCGCTTTTTAGGTCAGCAATCTTTAATTGGTAGTGGCGATTTAAGGTATAGTTTTAATCAATTTAAAACAGGTGTCGTACCATTGCAATTTGGGATATTTGGAGGTTACGATATCGGTCGGGTTTGGTCTGACGTGAACTCAAGTAATCGTTGGAATGACAATTATGGCGGTGGAGTTTGGTTTACTGCAGCAGATTTACTTCAAGGAGCATTCAATTTATTTTATGGCGACGATGGCAGTTTCTTTTCATTTCAGGTAAACGTCAGTTTGTGATACTCAACCAAATACAAATTGTGCATTTAAAAAGCAATGCATAATCCAGACGCAATTGTTTAACATAAAAAAAGTAACGATAGATGTCAGGGCCAGAAAGTACTGAACTTTGTGTCGATATAATCATTATAAAATAATAACATATACTATTTTATGAGGTATTTTTAGTGAAAATACGTTCTAATGAATAATCCGGATTAAAATTTTTAAATGTAAAATACCTATTAAAATTCTTTGATTAGATGTTTTTGTAAAACAAGGCTATTGAATTTATCGACGTACAAAATGATGCTTTACAAAGTCGGGGTCAAACAATCCCCATTTTCTTCAATAGGAAAGAAGCATTCATGTTTTGGCAAATTCCGTGTTTAAATTTATAATCAAAATACAATTCATTGTTTTTAATTTCTGCATCAAAATAATAGTTGTGAACAGTATCTAACTTGTCTGATAAACTGCACAAACTCAAATCATGAGTAGCTATAATTCCAGAACTTTTAGTATTTACTAATTTTTCAATGAATTTTTTAGAGCCCTTTGCTTTGTCGTGAGAATTTGTACCTTTTAGAATTTCGTCTAAAACAATAAAATATTTATCTGTTCTTAGATGTTCTACAATAGTTTTAAGACGAGACAATTCTGCATAAAAATAGGAAGATTCTTCACTTAAAGAATCTGAGGTTCGCATGCTTGTAATGAGTTTTATAGGATTGTAAACACAGGATTTCGCACATACAGGAAGTCCCGTATTAGCCATCACTACAATTAAAGATACCGTTCTTAAAAATGTACTTTTGCCCGCCATATTTGCTCCGGTTATGATAAAAAAATCCTCCTCCCTTATCGCAAAAGTATTGGCCACAGCCTGGTTATGAGGGATTAGTGGATGGCAAGCCAATTCACATTTCATGATATGGTTTTGATTTTCATTAATTTTTGGAAAACTAAAGCCAATTTGGTTGTAAGCTAAATTACCAAGACTGTTGAGGGCATCAATCTCTGCGATAACTTCAAACCACGCTTTTAAATCGTGTTTGTTTTTATCCAGCCACCTTTCAATTTTATAAGATTGTTGCAAATCCCATAGGCTTAATGCATTTAAAACAAAGCCCACCAAAAAATTTTGACGCTGTTCCAGAAGATCAATATATTTTGAAAATTGGCTGATAACAACCGAAACTTTATCCTGATCTGTCATTAAGTTTTTTTGTTTTTGCTTGAGAAGTTGGCTTTTAAAGTTTTCGTTCTCAACTGAAAAAATTAATTTTTGGTATTGTCTAAATATGTCTTGAGCTCTTGAGGTAATAACCGATAATTTATTTACGCTTTTTATATAAATACTCGTAATGCCTAACCCGACGAATATCCAAAGCAACAATTGCATAAGACCAATAATTTCAAAAGCGTACAGGCTTACTACGCATATGGATAAAGCACTAAAAATATAACCTGTTATTTTAAAAACTTTGGGTATAAAATTATGATGGTTCTCAAGTTGATTTAAAATCTGTTTGAGCTCCTCTTGGCCGGATAACATTTGAGCATCTGCCGTAAAGTGTTGACGGAATTCAACTTTATTGGCCAACTCCTTGACGCTATCCTGTCTGCTTTTTATATTTTTGATTGTATTACTTTTTAGCATTTTTGCGAGAATGTGCTGTCCCTCTTTTAACCCGGTTCGATTTAAAAATTGGAAAAAGGAATGTTTACCAAATAAATCTATATCTTCGGCATAAGCATGTGAGGCATCTTTATAAGATTCTCCTGCCTGAAATTGACTAATATTTCCTCTTAAGGCATTAATTTCTTTTTCATTAATTTCAATAAGGAGTCTGTATTTTTGTCTTAATTCTTTTAAATCAGCATGTTTTTTGACTAATACCACAAACGATACAAAAAACAAAAAAACCAAAAGGGTAACCCACAGGCTGGATGCCCACAAAAAATAAATGCCTGCTACTGCTAATGCGAATAGGCTTAACCTTAGCATACTCAACTGAAGTATTTTACTACTTAGTGATTTTACATCAGATGTGTAGGTTTCAATATTTTTTAAGTATACATGTTGTCTTTCCATAGAGGTACAAAAATATCACAATGCACAAGGTAATCTATTAAAATTGTTGCCTCTTTATCATATGACTTCCTCAAAATTCATAGCCGTTTCAATTAAAGCCAGGTGCGAATAGGCTTGTGGGAAATTACCAAGAAGTCTTTTGGTCTTAAAGTCAATATCTTCACTGAAAAGACCTAGATGGTTGGAGTAGCTCAATAATTTTTTGAATTTTTCCAATGCTTCTTCAGTTCTACCGATTTTGTTCAAGCTATCAATATACCAAAACGTACAGATGGTGAAGGAAGACTCGGGCAAACCAAAATCGTCTTTAGTTTTGTAGCGGTATAGGAGGCCATCATTGGTCAGTTCTTTGCCAATGGCTTCAACTGTTTTGATAAATTTGGGATCTTTATCTTCAACAAATCCATAGTTGTTCATCAATAATACAGCAGAATCCAAATCTTTAGAATCGTAAGCTTGCGTAAAAGCTTGTATGTCTTCATTCCAGGCATTGGTCATGATGTCTTCTCTTATTTCTGCTTCTAAGGCGTTCCAGCGCTCCAGTTTTGAAGTTTTACCCAATATTTTGGAGACCTTAATGGCGCGATCTATGGCAACCCAACAAAGTACTTTTGAAAAGGTAAAATGCTTATCTTCTTCTCTAAACTCCCAGATGCCTTTATCTGGTTCTGTCCAGTGATGACGAACTACCCAGG